>Ga0315295_10004251_pt1 | contig 12207 bp, 6 predicted proteins | sample YL17G14_0_MG_FD_204453 | JGI IMG/M metagenome (GOLD analysis project Ga0315295, IMG submission 204453) | Sediment microbial communities from Yellowstone Lake, YNP, Wyoming, USA - YL17G14_0 | ecosystem: Environmental > Aquatic > Freshwater > Lake > Sediment | place: USA: Wyoming | collected... | reverse complement strand
CGCTGCTCTTACCCGTGTGCTTGTAGGTGTTAGCGTTCAGGCCAGCTCCGCCCCAGTTTGGGCCGAGGGGCATCTGGCTCACCTGATTGTAGTTGATCCGCGTCATGTGGTAGGGCGGGCCAGCCATGGAGAACTCGATGCCAGCTGGCGCATTGAGCCACCTGCCAGGACCTCCACCGGCTGCTGCCGGGAAGCCCCAGTTGCCGAACTTGGTGTCGGTGCCATTGTCCCCAGCCAACGCGTCTCCGAAGCCAGGGCTTCCATACCCACCGGCACCGCCATTCCCTCCGCCACCAATCGTAACGGTGTAACTGCTCCCCGGTGTCACAGGGACACGGATCCAGCCAGGGATCGAACCTCCTCCCCCGCCGCCACCAGTGCTGCCACCGTTGAGGCTGTTGTAGCCCTTACCACCTCCGCCACCACCACCTCCCCCGCCAAAGCCGAAGAGGACGACTTCTTTGACACCGGGGGGTGCAACCCAGCTATCGCCAGCGATGAACTTCCGCTTGTTCCAAGCCATGTCCGTCTCCTACTTGAGGAACCAGTTCAGACCCCAGCTAGTGAGCTCCCACTGCCCGTAGTCGGATGCCACGATGTAGTCCGCATTGAGACCATTGATCTTCTGTGTCCCAACAGGGCGAATGGTGATGGGGTACGCTTCGCTTGCCCCGAGCTCATCGATAAGCTTGACACGCCTGCCCTGCCAACTGGAGGAAGCAGTAGGCAAGGTGATGATTCTAGGACTCGCGCTGGCCTGCACCATGATGGTGTGATCGGTCTGCGACGAGTCCATGGCATAATCCCCAGCCGGGCGGTACATCCGGTAGGGGTGATTGATGTCAGTAAGCAGATCCTCGATCTGGTTGATGAGAGCCTCAGCATTGAGGGTCCAGGGCGCCCCCGACCAGGGCGCTGTGAAAGCAGCGGAGCCGACTTTCCCGGCTCCGCTTGTACCGGGGGTGGTCCGCGACAACTCGACAACGATGGAGTTCACCCAATCGCTGAGGTTGGTTGCGGCGATGGTGGTGGTGTCCGCCCATGCCGGGCTCACCCCCTTCGAGAGCTTCCCAGCCCCGTACTTGCCGGTGACTGCCGTGAGGTCGGTGATGATCTTCTGAAGGCGGAAGTCCACACCACTTGCGGGATTCGCAGTCGTATCAGCCCAAGCGCCGGCCCCACTGAACGTGATGAGGTCCCCACTCCGCAGAAGGTTGCGGACCAGGCCGTCGATGTCTGTCGACGAGATGTTCGACAGCTTCGAGCGCTTCAGGTAGACGAGCCTGTAGGTCATGCCCAAGGTGAGAGCCGCGCTGAAGGTGATGCGGGCGTTCGTATAGAAGCCCGTAGCTTCCAGACCAACTCGGCTGGCCCCTCCAGAAGTGCCGATGATGCTGACCCGGATGGGCACGCCGGCAGCAGTCTCCAGAAGAGCTCCAGTGGTCGAGTTGAGCAGGATCGCAAGCTGGTTCCGCTCGTCTTGCGTATTCGGTGTTCCGAACTTCCCGACGAAGACGTCGCCCGTGATGTCGATGTACGTCTCACCGCCGGCGGCGGTGCCCGTCACCTCTGCTGGGGCGGCTACGCTGGAGTTCAGCCATTCATCAAGCTGGTCGCAGTTCTGAGCCAGAGCCTTGTGTCCGCGGTTGGCATGGGTCGAGGTAGCGTCTTCACCGAACACGATGAAGTAGCTGCCATCCGAGGGGTGCCCACCCGACTTGGCTCCGTCAGCCGGGGCTTGGTTCGGGTTGCCAGGAGTGAGGTTGATGTAGTCGTACCCAGCCGGTGGCCAACCGCCGGACATGTAGTAGCTGGGGGTCGTGAGGCGATGGAAGCTCATGCTCTTCTCCTGGAATCAGCCGACGCGGATGGTCCACTCCACCTCGAGCTCGACGGCGACCGTCTTCGAGATGGTATCGAACGTATCGTAGGCCACGGGGTTGTTCTTGTAGTACTGCGGGTCAGCTGCTGAGGTGAACAACCCGATCTCCGACAGTGGCACAGTGAGGTAGGGGTAGTAGCTCACCTCGAGTTGTGTGAAGACACGCTGAAAGACTGCCTGGCTGGCGATGGGGTGACCGGGCGGGGCTTGCACGGAAACGACCCAGGCATCACCAGCTGCCGGAGCCCCAGAGCCGCCCGAGACCCGGACGGGGCGCTCAAGAGTGGTGATGGTCGGATCCGTGTCCGTTTGGTTGTTCGTGCCACCGTAGTCGCTGTTGAGAACGCCACTGTTCGCTGTAGCCAGGGCCAGCTGGCGATTGCCTCCGATGCCGAGGCCCATGTACTTGATGCGGTCGTCCCGCTCCGGTGTATCCGGACTGAGAGAGTAGTAGCCGATGAGAGCAGCCAGCCACTCACTGCCGAGATCGAGCCAGATGTTGTGGCCTTCGCGACGTGCGACGATCTTGCCGCGCTCACGTGCCGTGATGATCAGGTTCTGGCGAACTCGGATGGTCTCGACTAGGCGTAGCTTGGTGCTCATGAACCGAACCTCACGGACCAGATGAACTCCAGCCGTACCTTGATGTTGAAGAGGATTGTACCAAAGGAATAGTAGGCCACAGCATCCTCGAAGGGCTGGTCGATGACCGCGTCGCTGAGAAAGAGTCCGGCCTCAGAGAGCGGCATCTCCGTGAAGGGACCGTAGACCACGTCGCCCATGGACCCATCTACGATGGCATGTACCGTCATCTCGTTGGGAGCGAGGTGCGTGTAGAAGAGATTGGGGTGGTCGATGCGCCACACGGCTGTAGGGTCCGCTGCGTAGGCAACCGGGGGAGCTCCAGCGCTGCTGATGCACACCGGCCGCTCGAGATGCTCGGTGACTGGGTTCAGCGGGTACTCCTTGTTCTGCAGGTTGGTGCCTGGGTAGTACGTCGAGTAGGGTGGGCTGTTGACCGTGCTGAGCAGAGCCTGGCGGTTGCCGCCGATGCCCACACCCATGTAGCGAACGCGCTTCGTCTCTTCGGGCACGTCTGGGTCGTACGAGGCGAGGCCAAGCATGTTCGTCATCCACACCTTGCCGTAGGACAACCAGACGTTGTGGCCGGTGCGGATGTCCACGAGCTTGCCACTCTCGTAGACCTTGATGACGACGTTGTCCCTCACGGCATCTGCCTCTCGATGCAGTAGACCCCGTCACCCAGGATCTCGTCGTACTCCCAAAGCGCATCGCCCACAGTCAGCGTGGCCATGATCTTGATCCAGGTCGGAGTCCTGGCCCCCCCAGTGGCTGGCCGAACACGCACGTTGATGGTATCCCCAAGCGTCACCGCCAGAGAGATCGTCTCCACGATCTCTGTGTTCACTCCATCTGTGAAGGGAACGACCACTGAGGTGACGGCCGTGACGTTCTCTATCACGAGCTCGTAGTCCGTGGGGTCAGTACCCGGCCTACCGAGCGCGATGAACCGCACCTGGTTGATGGTGCCCGTGAAGTCCGCCACGGGGCTCGACGTCGCTGTCATGTCGAAGCCGGCGGGTGGGGCTGGGATTGTCCCCGGGCTCGTGTCCATGAAGCCCATGTGGTCAGCGATGGTCGTGTCGTAGGAGAAGGGGCCATCGAAGAAGACGGTGAAGGAACCACTGATGACCTCGCACCAGAGGCCCGTCAGCTCATCGGTCGGGCACAGGTAGCCCTTGTCCCAACCCCACTTGATGGGAGAGCTCGGTGGCGGAGCGTAGGGGCTCCCATCAAACTGGTTGCGCCACCCACCCCCGCCAGCTCGGGGATCGTCGTAGCCCCACGAAGCACCCCACATGTCGGGGCAGATGGTGTCGGTCAAGATGAGCTTGACACTGTAGTGCTGCTCGTCGGTGATGCTGATCTCGGTCTCTCCCACCTTCAGCCGAACGAAGAAGAGCGGGTAGGTGTACGTTGGCTTGGCTTTGAGGATGAAGTCTCGAGCGAAGAGCAGCGCGTTGAGGTCGAAGGCAGCCTCTTCTACACGGACCAGGAACTTGTGGTACTTCTCGACCTCGTAGAAGATGCCCTGGCTGATGAGCCCCTCGAACCACTCCGGGTCCTTGATGTAGTCGAGGACCTCTGCCCCAGTCACCAAAGGGGCAAACTGCTCGACGACGTCACCAGCAGCATAGAGCTCGCCGGTACCTGGATTCGTCTCGACTTCCAAGATCCTGGGGTAGTTGTAGCTGCGAACGATCTCCGGTCGGTCGATGTCCCGGATGAGCAAGCGCCCCTGCGTTGCAGAGAAGTCGGTACGGATCTCTTCGATGGTTCCGCGCTCTTCTGCAAAGGGCAGACCCAGTAGGATCTGGATGCCGATGCGCAGATTGCTCAGCGTGGGACCGTTGTAGAAGGCGTACCAGAGGCCACGGACAGCGCTGAGGTAGTCCACGCTGACGGGTAGCTTCGACATCATCGCCACTGTCAGGCCGGCTGCCAGGCCGAAGTTGGCTTCGATGAAGGGGTTGTTGTCAACGTAGGTGTACTCAGCCCACATCCGGTTCGGTGGGCGCTTCTCCTCCCAGATGTCCCCAGGGTCCTCACTCTGCCCGGACATGAAGTGCAGAGCGTTGCGCCCCCGAACCTCCTCGATGAAGAAGTCTACGTTCCTTCGCAGCGTAGCCTCGTCGTCCTCGATGACGATGTGCTGCTGAAGAGTGGGAACGTCCAAAACGAGACTATCGATGGGCACGTAGGTTCTGCGAACCACGCGGGCCAGCAGGACTCGCAAGGTGGTATCTACCAGGCGTGAACCCAAAGGGTGGGCATCGAAGGCCACACGGCTGGTAAGAGAAGGAGACACGCCCAGAACAGTCGTGGTGACCAACTCGAACGTGCTGCTGACGACCTCTTCACCGGTCGGAGTGCTGGCCACCTCGAAGTCTACCGGATCCTCGAAAGAGACGAGGCCTGCATAGAAGTCGAGCAGCTCTGAGCTCACCCAGCCACTGATGTACCATGTGCTCGAGGGGACCATGGGGAGGTCCTCCTTGAGCACCACACGCTGATAGCGGTGGTAGTCCAGGGAGTTGTCGAGGACGGCGCTGATGCGGTAGGCAACTCCCCCAAGAGACAGGAAGTCGTCCTCTTGGATGTTCAGCCCCTCGAGGCTCCTATCCACCTTGTACGTTCGAGTCCCGACCCCAGCACCCGATGAACCTGTGGTTGTTCGAGAGGTATCGCCGATGGTGAACAGCGTGGCCGTGTTGTCAGGCCCGATGCTGAATGGGAACGGGGCGTCGATGCGCACACAAGGCTCAGGGCGCCCGAAGTCCACAGACTGTACCGTGAACCTGGGGTCCACGAAGCCCTGTAGCTTGACCTGGAGCTCCACTGCCAGCTGATCTGGGTCCAGGTCCCCTGCCTTCGTGAGAGTGAGTGATGCCTCTCCGTCAGTGAGCGCCCCTGACACGAGGTGCAGCACCTGCCCTTGGATGTTCGTGGACTCGAAGGAGCTCGACGTGACCCCACTGTAGAGGGCACGAATCTTGGTGAGCTCGGGCAAGGGCTCGGGGAGAAGAAGGTCGTAGTGGAGCCACCGTCGGACAAACGTCCTTTGGATGTCCCGCAAGCTCTTCGAGTACTCGTACTGCCAGAGCGTGAAGAGCTCCGTGGCCACTACCTGTGCGACTGCACTCCAGAAGACAGAGATGCGGTCTCGGTCCTCCACGAGCTTCCAGAAGTCGCTGAGGTAGTTGAAGATGAACGCCAGGTCCGGTGTGCACCCCCGTGGCAGCGGGGACTCCAAGACGTTGATGATGGTGAGGCTTGGCGAGCTCGAGAGAGCCCCATCGTGGACCACCAAGTCGAACGAGTGGAAGCCGGCCGAGTCCGGGAAGAAGGTAGGCTTCACCGTCGTGGGGTTCGAGATGCCACGTTGCCTCAGTAGCTTGAACGAGACCGTGCTGAGACTCGAGGGGAGTATCTCCGACCCAATCTGAACGTAGAAGTTCGACCCATCCACCCCTTTGCCGACGATGGTGTGGGACTCATCAAGCAGAGTGATGACGTCGCCAACCTCGATGGGGTCTGTGCCCGCATCGATGGCGCCCAAGGTCTGGGAGTAGATCCTGCTGACGTACAGAGTCGGTGAGAACGCAGTCCACCCGTCGTGAACCTGGATGACGAACGAGCTCGTGGTGGGCCCCTCGACAAGGCGCCACTGGTAGCCAAGAGGAGCTCCTTCGGGGTCGTAGCTAGCCGAGCCATCAAGCTGGACGATGGAGCACATACGAACAGCCTTGTCCTGCCCCGCATTCGCCTCTGGAGCGAGGTTGGGAATGAGGATGGCGCTGCTCATGCACATCGAGTCCAAGAACGCGTAGGAGGGGGTGGCGGCCGTCCCACGTGCGCTGACGATCACCTGATCCGTCGGTGGTGACGCAGCGGCCGTGTAGGGGATGACAGGCAGGATGGCTGCAAGCTGGTGCCCTGTGATGGCTACCTGTGAGAGCTCGGTGATGTAGAGGTAGACGATGCCGAGGTCGTAGGAGACAGCGGCCCTGATGACCCAGTAGTCCGTCTCAGAGACATAGGCAGAGCTGCCAGGGAGGTACTGGAACATGCAATCGAGTTGCAGGTTCCCACCAGGGAAGCTGACTGAGCCCGTGTAGGCCACGCCGGTCTTCGAGAAGAAGAGCCCCAACAACGCCCCTGCACCGTCGGTAGCGCCGAGGTAGATGTGTGAGCCGGTCAAGTTCGTGAAGTCGTTTGGCAGCTTGTCGAACTTGACGATCCACTCCATCGTGAAGGAGGCATCGACAGTCTGCGTCTCCCAGATCCGAGCATCCAGGGTCGGGGAGACCCCGCCGCTCCGAACCTCGAGGTCCAGTGTGGTGGGGTTGGGGTAGAAGTACAGCGGATCGACAGGGGTGTAGTCGATGTCGTCGTCACTCAAGATCTGGAACATGTCCAGGTCCCGGTAACAGAAGACGTCGAACTCTTCTCCAGAGGTGTCTACGATCCCACCGCCGTATGGCGAAGAGCCGTAGGGGATTATGCCGTAGCCGCCGCTGGTCATCATGCGTCCTGACTGCTAGGGCTGGAGCCAGCTGATGGACAGCTGTGCCTGTCGACAAGTCGCTTGGTTGGGAGCACCCGTTGTGGCCATGCGCAGCTGAGCCTCGTACAGGTTGGGCCCAGATGCCAGAGAGACGGAAGATGAGACCACCGTCGGTGTGAGGTTGACAGTCGAGAGCGTGGAGCTAGACACAGCAGAACCCAGCGTCAGGTTGAAGAGACGGATCTCAGCTGCGTCCAAAGCATCCGTGGTCTCGATGACCGCGGACCAGGTCGCCAGGCTGCTGCAGTTGGGGAAGTTGGCTGGGTCGACGAGGCAGGACACACCGATGCTTTGGAAGCCGATGACGTCCACGCTCTCCTCGCCAGCGACGATAGAGCGCTCGTAGATGTCGTACTTGGCCCCGAGCATCGCCCAGTTCCCACCACCGATGTAGACGAAAACGGCGGTGTTCGGCGCCTTCATCACGATGCTGGACAGCCCGTTGATGGTCTCCCCGCCGGGTGGGTTCACCGTGAGCTTGTACGAGGAGCTCCCGAAGGCAGCCACGCGGAAGCGCTGCCCAACTCGAAGTGCTGTGGGTAGGTTGAAGACTGCATCGGCGCCGATAGTCGTGAGGTTGACGACGTAGAGGGGTTTCCCTCCACGGGCCTTGGCCGTGTACGGCGTTGTTGCAACCGTCACGAGGGGGAGGTCGTCGTAGAGTTTGAAGAAGTCGTAGTGCAGGCCAGCCCCACTATCTCCAAGCCAGCCGTAGAGCTGCCCAGAGAAGTTGAGCTCATCGGCCTTTGCCCCCGTCAGGCCACTGCCCAGAATGGGAAGGGGGTCAGGGAGCTTCTGGTATGGAGGCGTGACGATGCCCCGCTCGTTCGGTACGCCCACGTTGCGGATGTCGATGTTTGGCACACCGCCCGAGCTCCACACCGTCATCCGGATGCGGTAGCAGCCATCCGGGGCATCCATGGTGAAGTTGGCCGAAGGTGTGGGGGAGGTAGCCTGCGCAAGGATCACTGGTGTACCCGGGACCGCCCCAAGAGCGCTCCCAGGCGGGTTGTACAGCAGCTCGATCTTCCAGGACGCCACATCGGTGTTGTCACCGTTGGTCACGGTGATGACGTTCTTCGCTAGGTCAGGAGCGGTATAGAGAATGGCCTTGTGCGCCTGCCCAGCTGAAGAGCTCGTTCCATCCGCCTGGTCGAACTTGATGGATGCTATCGCCGCCATGCTGCTACCCTTTGCTCATGTCCACCTTCAAGGAGATGGATCCCGAAGTCACGTGGAGACTCATCGAAGGGCACGAAGACATCCTCGCACCGGCGCTCAAGGCCCGAGAGGAGCTCTACAGTCGATTCAGCTGCCCGCGCTGTAGGTGCAAGCTCCTGAAGGAGTTCGACCCGAGAACCTGCTTCTCCGGCGATGAGGTTCTTCCGAAGGCTCTGCTCTGCTGCCCGAGCTGCAGCTACACCATCGACCCCCACACGAACATCGTCGTCCGTTTCGGGGACGCCTCCAAGATCCCCGTTGAGTCGAGCCCACTCATCCTCTTCGACCAGCATGAGTGAGGTCACGATACCCTCCGCACGACGTCGAGCACATCGGGCATGAACGCAGCCAGACGACCCGTAGTCAGGGAGTCCTGAGACCTGGTGGCATACACAGACCTATCGGTGTAGTGCACGATGGCGATGAGGTCGATGGGGTTGGTGATGGAGTTCGCACCCTGGTCGAGCACGATCTTCTGCAGATCGCTCGATTCGAGGGCGTTCTGTGGATAGATCTTCCTGATGTAGTCCTCCATCTCTGGAACGACCACGCTCTCGGCAGCGCCACCCACGTAGCTCATGTCGAATCGAACGAAGTGGGGTAGCAGGTGCCGGCCCAGCGGGCTCGAGCACACCACACGCTCCGTCTCCGAGCTCACGAAGTTCTGGATGTCGCCAACCATGCCCGAGCGCTCGTAGCTGATCTGGACGTTCTGGGCAGATAGCTGCGTGGCATTGGCAGGATCATCATCCACGCCTGTCTCAAGCAAGGTCCTGGAGAGAACCATCTTGACGGGCTCAGCGTCCGAGAACGTCAGGTTCTCATCGTCGGTCGTGAGGTAGTAACCATCTGACCTGTACCCTGTGGCCGTGAGCTGCTGATGAGCATCGATGTTCCAGTCGTCTCCGGTCCCTTGACTGACGAGCTCGACATCGAAGTAGTAGAGCCCAGCCTCAGCCTCGTTGCTCGCCATGGACGTGGCCACGATGCGCTGCACGCCAGAGCGGAGGACTTTGAAGGACTGCCGAGTCAAAGGAGAGATGATGTAGGGAGCCACTGCCGGGAAGCTCGTGTTGACCTCCAGTTGCGTCTGGCTCACGGTGCTGATGTTGTACTCACCAGCCATGGGAGAAGCGTTGCTTTGGTCTGTGCTGAAGTCCTCAGCACCGCCCGTGTCAGCCATCTGATTGAGCAGACCTGGGAATGCGGGGACGTCACCAGGATCAGGCATGTTGGCCGTTCCCGTTGACCGGATGACGAGGTCTCTCTTGGTGTGGAACTCAAGCGTGTTGGTCCCAGTGAGCTGGCAGATCTCCTCACCGGCAATGCTGTTGATCTGCTCCACGGCACCAGTGCGGCTCACTTCGTCTGGATTCAAACTGGAGTCATCACGGATGAACGTGAGGGTACGGTCGGGTCCGCCGTCGAGAGAGAAGACGAGCGTCCGGTAGACCAGGCTCGGGATGGGGTTGGGGAGAATGACCGTTCCACCGAGCACCCTGTTCTCTACCTTGAGGATGTCACCCGGGAGGATGCCGGATAGGACGAAGTCCTGACTGGCGGAGTCGAAGTAGACATCCCCATCTGTGGCGCTCCCATCCGTGGGCTGCACTCCGGAGGGCTGTGCTGGAATGCGCGTGTAGGACAGCGTGGGGTCAGGGAGGAAGAAGAGCTCTCCGGTTTCTGTCTCGAGCCTGAAGAGAGTGTCGGCGTCGACTTCGATGGAGGTGGGCTCCAGGAAGTAGAGGCGGGCAGAACCGAGGGAGCGGCTTCCGAACTGCACTCGGCGACCTTCCTCAGGAGCGAACTGCGTGCTGCCCCACAAGGCGTTGTCGGTAGGCCCAGCGGTGAAGAAGGGACCCTCGTAGTAGCCCGCGCTCAGACCATCCAGTATCTGCATGACCTCGAGACCGGAGCCAGTCATGTCGATGGCAGGATCGAGGGCAGTCCAATCAGCGACGTCGTCGCTACGAACGCTGGCCGTGGTGAATGGCCCATCCGTACCAAACAGCCCAGCCAAGGCAGTTCCGGCGTTGATGTAGACCCCAGTGGCCGACACGGGCCTGATGCCGATGCGCTGACCCACCTGAAGAGCAGCACCGGGGTACCCGGCTGTAGCAAGCTGTGTGTTGATGTTGCCGAGTACGGTGGCGAACGAAGGACCGCTCAGCACAACAGTGTGGTAGCTGCCGTCGATGTAGAAAGAGAGGCTCTGACCGGGAGAGACGGAGAAGCTACCGGAGACGGCCTCCTTAGTCAGAAGGCCTAGCCTCACATCCCTGAAATCGTGCTTGACGCCCCTACTCGGGTTCTGGAAGGAACGACTCTGGATGTCCACCGGCTTGGCGTAGGGGATGGTGGAGCCAAGAGGCTGGCTCGAGCTGTCGAGGAGCTCTACCTTGGTGATGCGCACCAACGGGCGAAGGAGACCACCTGTGGGGTTCGGCCGGAAGAGGATGTACTGGAACCCAGAGCCACTTCTTGCCAGCTTCCTGTCGAGCTGCAGCTTCTCGAAGCTCGGGGACAGGGGATCCGCCACGAGAGAGTAGTCGGCGGCGTTTGGCCCAGTGAGGATACGAAGGGTATCTCCCTCCGCAGCCCCATAGGTGCTGAAGTCGATGCCGCCGGTGGTATCGACGATGTCGTGTCCCTGTACCGTGTGCAGGTCCGAGCCGCTGACGAGGGTCTCCTTGGGCTCGACGAGATCGATGTTGATGGCATCGAGGATCTGCCACCGATACTCCGTGGCACCTGGGTTGGCCGGCTCTGGCGTGAGCTCGAGCGCCGGCGGCTGCCCGGGTGTCTGTGTGACAGCCAGGATACGGTAGTTCCCGACGACCCCAGTGGGCCCGTCCATGATGCGTAGGGTGTAGCTCAGCAGCTCTGCACTCTGGAAGATCTGGTAGGTCGCATCATCCACGTCGTAGTCTGTGCCGAGCACCAGCTCAGTGAGCCTCACTACGTTGGGGGTTCCCGCCTCTACGATGAGCTCCACGCCAGACAGCAGGGGCTCATCATCAGTGACGTTGCTAAGCACCAGCGTCCCATCGTCGAGAGCAGAGCCGCGAACGTGGACATCGTAGGTACCACCGATGTGGATCTCGTTGTCGGGGATGCTCACCGTCCCATTGGCGCTATCCGGGAAGATGATGCCGCCTGGAATCGCGCTGAGAGTCAGCTCCTTCTTCCGAAGGGTCCACCGGCAGTCGGCCGAGCCCACCACCATGGTCTGCTCTTCGACATCGATCTCGTTGGCAGTCTTCACGTCTCTCACGGCGAAGTCGTAGACCTTCACCACGGAGGTGCCGAAGCACTCGAAGACAGTCAGCACCCAGCTACCCTCAGTACCTGACACGAGGGTAGTGAAGTCCACCTCAGTCGTGTAGAAGCGCCTGGAGTAGAGCTTGCCCTCGCCGTCCACGACGACGGAGCCAGCAACTCCAGAAGCCATGATTCCACCCAGTCCCCCACCCTTGATGACGTCTCGCTGCATCTCCGGGTCGTTGAACCCAACGACGTTCAGCCGAGTGACCTCTGGAAAGTTCTCGAGGATCTTGGAGGCGATGCCGCGAAGAGTGACCAGACTTCGCTCGCTGAGCTCTTGCTGGATGCGGCTGATGAACTCCTCAGCAGACTCCTCGGTCTCCCCGAACTGGAACCTGCGCAGGTTGTCCACCCGCACAGCGGCTGCGATGTTAGCGATGGAGAAGAGTTCACCAGGCTCGATGTTGTAGGCAGTGCCCGGCTTCTCAGCGATGCAGTTGATGTCGAAGTAGTAGAGGGCCTTCTCGTTGTCGTAGTTGAGGATCATCTCCTCAGCCCGGATGGACTGGATGGTCCTCGGGAAGAAGTGCAGACCCGTTCTGGACGTGAGGAAGTTCACGGGACTCGCCGTTACGTCCTGGGCGGCGTTGAAGAAGATGCGGCCCACGCCCTTCGAGTAGTCGCCGGTGCG
>Ga0315295_10004246_pt1 | contig 12211 bp, 7 predicted proteins | sample YL17G14_0_MG_FD_204453 | JGI IMG/M metagenome (GOLD analysis project Ga0315295, IMG submission 204453) | Sediment microbial communities from Yellowstone Lake, YNP, Wyoming, USA - YL17G14_0 | ecosystem: Environmental > Aquatic > Freshwater > Lake > Sediment | place: USA: Wyoming | collected... | reverse complement strand
GGGGGATTATATTCCTACAGCTACTTTTGAGACCTCTGAACTTTCGATGCGCCTTCGGCAAGCTCGTGAATTCATAGATTTAATTCGCGGCCTAATTGCTGCCCGGTGAACCACCAATGGTCCACTGCGAACAACGAACTACCAACTATGAACTATAATGGGTTCAGCGTCTCTTTCTCAAAAGTATTGCACCGATGCCAAAAAGCATAATCGAGGCGGGTTTATCCGCCGAAGGCAGAATCCAGCATCGAGCATCGCTTGTCCGCCGACTTGTCCGGCGTAGCGCAAGCGAAGTCGGAAGCAACGATTTAGCAATGCCTTCGGCGTAGCGTCAGCAGAAGCCCTCCAAGTCCCATTATCAATGCGGAGGCGGGTTCAGGTATAAGCAGATACGCGTGCTCGTATCCGGCGGGATTTATTCCCTGACCTACAATCCAGACGTTATTGTTTATGCTGTATGCGTACTTTAATGTCCAGCCGGAAGAAGGGTCTATGAGCGTGTTAAGGTCGATATTGTTACCCTGCCCTGTCGAGTCAAAAAGACAGGCACGGCCATCAGCCCAACCTACAATCTGGCTATTGTCGTTGATGGAACAGGCGCCACTGAAATCGCCACCAAGGGCTCCGAGATTGACATTTGCCCCGCCGCCCGTTGAATCAAAAAGACAAGCGATGCCAGGAGGGCCACCGCCAATGTTTTGAGAGACCCCAACAATCTGGCCGATGTTGTTAATGGAGTTAGCTGTACTACTGCTATAATTTGCGAGAGTGCCAAGGTCGATATTAGACCCTACCTTTGAGTCAAAGAGATAAGCGTGACCATTAGCAGCTGTGCCCACAATCTGGCCGCTGTCATTAATGGACAAGGCATAGAGATATCTGCTGCCGAGGTCTTTGTTAGCCCCGCCACCTGTTGGGTCAAAAAGACAGGCACGCCAACGATTGCCAGTTAGAGAATGGCCTACAATCTGGCCGGTGTTGTTGATGGACCAGGCGTAGCTGTCCTCGCTGCCGAGTGTTGAGAGGTCTTTGTTAGCCCCGTGACCTGTGGGGTCGAAAAGGCAGGCACGGTCAAGCAAATAGCCGGGACTAATAATAATAGTAGCAAAACCTACAATCTGGCCATTGTTGTTAATGGAATAGGCCTCACTCCGAGTGCCGCCGAAGGTTCCAAGGTCGACATTTGCCCCGTGGCCCGTTGAATCAAAAAGACAAGCGCGTTCATAACCGGAACTGTTAGCAGCCCAGCCGACAATCTGGCCATTGTCGTTGATGGAATAGGCATAACTGGAAGTGCCGCCGAGGTTTCCGAGGTCAATAACTTTATAGTATGCAGAAGCGGAACTGCCGAGAATAAAACCAATAACCGCCGCTGCAAAAAGAAATGTCTTCATCCTTTTCATAACTCCTCCTCTGCTTATTAGTTATGCGAATACACTTAATTAGGGGATGAGAGACATGTAGAACCCTCCATAGAGTCTTTTTCACCCTTCTCCTTAATCCTAACAATTAAAAATTATATCAGACCTTCCTCTCGTGTCAAGAAAATTTTTTTGTCGGAATTCTGTGGCAGTTTTTTTATTCTGTGTTTTTTGTGCCTTTTTGTGGCTACTTTTTTCTCTGTGGCAGTCTTTTTTACTCTTTTTTAATCAGTGTTCATCCGTGTTAATCCGTGTCTAACTTCTGTGGCCTTGAAACTACAGCTATTTTGATGAGGGTGTTTCGGGATATGTGATTGCTACTAAGAGTGCTCTTCCGTATTGTCGCCACAAGGTTTCTGAACCCAAGCCGGAATCGCTCTGTGATAACTCAAGCGTTATGATGGGAATTCCTAGGGTAAGACCTGCATAAGAGCCGAGCGAGCCGGGCTTGGCGCCTAATTTTTTTATGGGCAGGTTGCAGTATTGCGCCATTCTGCCGGCGAGGGCATAACCGGGCCCATCATAGTCAATGCAGCTCTGTGGCTGATGAATACTGACAATGCGGTCGGGATTGTATTGCCGGATGAGCTGGTAGATATCGCTGGTCTCCGGTTCGGAAAGGGCCGTCCGTCCGAACTCCGCATTGTTAATACGGTTCGCTGTCGCAAAGTTGCGATTGAGGTCCACTTTGTTGGCGTTATAGCGGGTGTTATAGGCCGCCCCGTCCGGGTTCGCCACGGGCAAAAGCACAACCATCCGTCCCTGTAGTAAATGTTGGTTCTGTTTAAGATGCTCTGCCAGTCGCCGAACAAGGGCGGTCCCTGCCGGTTCGTTGCCGTGAATGGCCGCCAGAATCAGCGTTACATCCGGCCCTTGCCCGAGCGCAGTGTACATAATTGGCCGACCCTGCACCGATGTGCCGGCGATACGATATTGGGTCGGAATCGCTGGTGTCGGCACGCCTTTGGCGGGTAGCGTAGTAACTATCTGTGGATACTCCGTTGGCTGGTAGCATCCGGCAAAAACCAGGATAGGAAAAAGTACGCAAACTTTTAAGGCGATTGTATATCTTTTACTTCCGGCGAACATTGCTTGGCCACAATCCTTGCTCATATCTAAAAATAAACGGTTATTATAAACAGTTATTGGCTGGACTAAAGGCAAAAAAGAAAAAATTATAGCCGATTTTAGCTGCCAAACTAAAAATACAGAGATTGAGCCAACGCAGCCGATGATAGATTAAGAAACAGTCTTTTATAGGAAAACAAGTTAATGATTCCTGATATTACAGCGCCGCTTGATGGCAAAACATGTTTTTTGTCAAAATTCGAAGCACGGAATCCGAAATTCGAAACAATATGGAATGTCCAAAATCCGAATTTTCGAAACAAAAACGATTGTTCTTGCTGAAGAACTGTTTTGGAATTTGGTAATTTGGATTTTGAATTTGTTTCGTATTTCGAGATTCGGATTTCGGATTTAACGTAATTAGCATAACTTTTATACCACAAGACTTTATCAGCAACGAATAAATCTGAGCAGCGATGTAGTGCTAAAGAGGCATATAAATGGCACAGAAACTGAGAATAAGCCGGCTTGCGACTTATGTCATAGTTGGCGTATTTCTTATCGGCTTTATTTATCTGGGGCGGGGTATTTATTACGGGGCCGTAACCATACACAAGCTCCTGGCCGAGAACAAGCAGCTCAAGCAGGCGATAACCAATCTTACGCAGGAAGACCAAATCGGCTACGCAAAGGTAACCGCCCAGGAAACAAAAGACGGCATACTTCTTACAACCATAAAATTTGTCGAGACTGACAGGGACGATAAGCTCAAAAAGATTTTGGAGAAAGAGTACTCAATTGAGGGCGACATCATCCACTTTGACGCCTTGATTGTAAAATTCGGCGACAAGATGGTTATGGACGGCAAGGCAAAGGCGCTATACCTGTGGCGGAGGGTCTATGGCGAAAAAATGGCGCCGGAAGATGGCTTTGCGATAGAAGAGCCGGGCGCGGAGCCAAAAAGATATGGCGACCTGCTTGCGGCTTTGCCGGTAAGGCAAAGACAGCTTTTTTGGTCGAGTATATGGGACCTGGCAAACGACCCAGAGAAGCTAAAGGAATACGACATCAAAGCCATTTATGGCAACGTCGTCTATTCGCGGCTGCGAAAGGGTCTTATATATGTCTTTAAGATAAGCTCCACCGGCCAGGTCTATCCAGAAATCATTCCTGATATGTGACATACCAAAGGTACTGGCGGTAGGGAGGATTCGTGGTAATCTCAATATTTAGTCCTGCGTTTCACGCAGGGTTCTTATCTACACAGAGAGTGGCGTTTTGTTTTGACGCAAATCATGCCATTGGTTATTGTATAAGCTGGGAATTTTATTTGGCATTTAAGGGATTGAGCTAATGAAGATGAAGAGAAACGTTGATTTTGATATCGTTGTGATAGGTGGCGGGATTGTCGGGCTGGCGTCGGCGTATAAAATTGTGCTTAATCAGCCGCACATTCGCGTTGCCGTCCTGGAAAAAGAAGATAAACTGGCGGCCCATCAGACCGGCCATAATTCGGGCGTGATTCATTCGGGGTTGTATTATAAGCCCGGCTCAGCCAAGGCAAAAACCTGCGCCGAAGGGAGGAAAGAACTTATCGCTTTTGCCGAAGAGCACAAAATCCCTTACGATATTTGCGGCAAGATAATCGTTGCAACTGATGAGAAAGAACTCGATGGGCTCGAAAAGATTTTCCGTAACGGCCGGGAGAACGGCATTGAAGGCCTTGAAAAAATCGGGCCCGACAAAATCAAGGAAATTGAGCCATTCAGCACCGGCATCGCCGGCCTGCGGGTCCCCTGCACAGGGATTATTGATTTTGTAAAGGTCGCGGAAAAACTGGGGCAGTTGATAGAAAGCAGGGGGGGCGGCAATAAAGTTCTTACTTCGCATGAGGTTACGAAATTTGATAAGCACGATTTTTATACGAAGGTAGTAACGAATCAGGAAACTTTCGATACAAGATACGTTATCAACTGTGCGGGACTTCAGTGTGATAGAATTGCGAAAATGGATGGTCTTGAGCCGCAGATGAGAATAGTTCCTTTTCGCGGTGACTATTATGAATTGACAGAACAGGCCGGCTCGAAGGTTAATCACCTGATATATCCTGTCCCCAACCCCGACTTTCCATTTCTGGGCGTTCATTTTACGCGTATGCTCGATGGCTTGGTGGAATGCGGCCCGAACGCGGTCTTTTCATTCAAGAGAGAAGGTTACGGCAAAACCGATTTTAATCTCAAAGATTCCTGGGAGTCGCTTTCTTTTCTGGGGACATGGAAATTGTTTTTTAAGCACTGGAAATACGGCCTGGGCGAATACACAAGGGCCTTTTCCAAAAAACTGTTCCTGCGACAACTGCAACGGCTCATTCCGTCGCTTGGGCCGGATGATATAAAACCCGGCACCGCAGGTGTACGGGCGCAGGCGGTTGGCAGAAATGGTGCGCCGATTGATGATTTTGTGATTGAAAGGCGGGGAAATTCCATTCACGTTCTCAACGCCCCCTCGCCCGCCGCCACCGCATCTCTTGCCATCGGCGATTATATAAATGAAATCGCTACGGAACACTTTAAGCTGAAAGATTAGAATTAAATTGATACGGGTTACAGTTATTTAAGAGACTTAAGATATGGTAGATGTAAAGAATAAGGACTACATAGTTATAGTGCAGTGTCACATTGTGAAAGAGCGCTGCTCTGGTTATAATTGTGAGAGAGCATTAAATGAGCGCATCGGCGGCTTTTCCGTATATCCCAGGGACAAAAGCTTTCGCATGCTGAACATGACCTGCGGCGGCTGTTGTGGCAAGGCGGTACAACGCAAGCTGAACAATCTAATCCGACGAATCAAAAAACAAGAGGGTATCGGCAAGGAACAAATTGTTGTGCAACTGGCCTCGTGCATGACCAAAGATAATTTTCATTCTTCGCCCTGTCCGCATCTTGATTATATCAAAGGGCTGATAACAAAACTTGGGCTGGATGTATGCGAAGATACTTTTATAAACCAGACCTCTGAGAAGCGACGTAAGGCAGGGTCATACGCTGTCAGTGAATAACAAATGGGAAAATTCCAAATCGACAGTTTATTTGCGGAGGAAAAAGATAACCAGGAAACACAATGTAATCACGTCCTTCAAGTAGCGTTCCAGTCCGCTGCGGATACGGAGTTTGACTACCTTGTGCCGGATGCGCTTTGGCCGATTCAGCCGGGTCAGCGGATTGAAGCTCCGTTCGGGAGAAAGAATAAGCTGGAGGTCGGGTTTTGCGTGGGTATTGAAGAAAAGGGGCAGAGGCACAAAGGCGCAGAGGCACAAAGGGGAGAGAGAAAATTTAAGCTCAAGAGAATTGAAAAAGTAATTGATAAAGAGCCATTGATAGATTTGCAGCTTATGGAGCTTGCGCGGTGGATAAGCGGCTATTATGTTTGTCCGTTAGGCCAGGTCCTGGCTGCAATGGTGCCCGGCGCAGTGAAAAAAGGAGCTGGGCTGCGAACTCAAACCTGTATCTATCTTGCAGTGGCTGATGACAGAATAATCGAACAGTTAAAGGGCAAAAAGCAAAGACAGGTCGTTGCTTTACTCCAGGAGCGAAAGGCCTCTGGTTTAGGTTCAGCGTTAGACCTGCAGGAGGTTCTGAATGCAGCCGACTGCGGCAGGGACTGTATTAAAAAATTAGCCGAAAAACAAATTATCAAGCTCCACCAAAAGACAATTTTCGCGGCTTTGCCCGCAATTCCAAAGGGGATGTTCATAAAAGCGGAAGCAGTTGTGCTTAATGAGGACCAGCGAAAGGCGCTATCACATATAAATGCCCGGATAGATTCAGGAAAATTCAGTGTAACGGTTTTGCACGGCGTTACAGACAGCGGCAAGACCGAGCTTTATATGAGGACCATCGAGGCGGTTTTGCAAAAGGGCAGGGGGGCTATCGTGCTGCTTCCGGAAATTGCTTTGACCGCCCAGACTGTTCAGCGGTTCGGCGCAAGGTTCAAGAATATAGCTGTAATGCACTCAGGCCTGACTGCTGCCCAGCGGAACGTGCAGTGGCAGAAGATAAAGTCCGGCGAGGCAAACGTGGTTATAGGTGCTCGCTCAGCCGTCTTTGCACCGCTGCTGAAGGTCGGGCTTATCGTTGTTGATGAGGAGCATGAGCCGAGCTACAAGCAGGACACCGCGCCGCGCTATCACGGCAGAGACGTGGCGATAAAACGGGCGCAATTGGCAGATGCGCATTGCATTCTGGGTAGTGCCACGCCCTCATTGGAAACGCTGGCGAACTGCTATAGTAAAAAGTATTTTGGGCTGGTTCGTCTGCCTAAAAGGGTGATGGACCTGCCTATGCCAGAGATGAAGCTCGTTGACCTGCGGGATGAGCCGGTAACACATAATGGCGTTAATCTGATAAGCGGACCGTTAGGCGAACAGTTAAGGGAAATCCTGGCCAAAAATGAGCAGGCAATTCTGCTTTTGAACAGGCGCGGCTACAGCAATTTTGTGTTCTGTCCATCCTGTAAATATACGCTGCACTGCCGAAACTGTGATGTCACCCTGACCTTTCATAAGTCGGATTTTGTCCGCAGTAGTCGCCTGCGGACCATCACGGGCAAACATATAGATTATGGTTACGCTTTATGTCACTATTGTCTGGCACAAACGCTTGTGCCGCAGACCTGTCCATTATGCGGCAAGGGTATGGCAATGATAGGGCTTGGTTCGCAACGGCTCGAAGAAGAGCTGTCTAAAAAATTCCCCCAGGCGTGTGTTGCTCGAATCGACAGCGACTCTATGACTGGCAGAGACTACTACCGGGTTCTAAAAGACTTCGGCGATGGTCGAATCGATATATTAGCCGGCACGCAGATGCTGGCCAAGGGCCTGCATTTCCCGAATGTCACGCTGGTCGGCATTATCAGCGCCGACACATCCCTTTATCTGCCTGATTTTCGGGCGAATGAGCGGACCTTTCAGTTGATTTCCCAGGTGGCCGGCCGGGCAGGCCGCTCCGCGAAAAAAGGGATGGTTTTCGTTCAAACATTTTTGCCGAATCAGCCTGCCATCCAGTTTGCCCTGCACGCGGACTTCGATGGGTTTGTCAAAGAGGAATTAAAGCATCGCAAGGCCTGCAATCTGCCCCCGTTTTGGCGGCTGGCGGCGATTATTATGCGGGATATGCACTTTGATAAGCTCGATGTCGCCTGCAAAAGAATGCGCGAAAAAATAGATATAATAGTAGAGCGTGATGGACTGAAGGCGCTTGTTCGCGGGCCGATGCCGGCGGTGATAAGTCGAATACAGCGTTTTCACAGGATGCAGATAATCATCCAGACGCCCGAAGCTGCGGTTATGCAACAGTTGTTCGCCGCATTGCGGACCCAGCCACCGATTCGGCCTGCGGTTAAGGTCGCTATTGATGTTGACCCCGTCAATTTATTGTAGGTTGCAATTCAATAAGGGATATGGTATATTGGTGCTTTGTTACATATAATTTTGAAGAGTTGTCATGCTGAACGAAGTGAAGCATCTGGCCTTATCAAAGGGAGATTCTTCGGCTTCGCCTCAGAATGACACCCATCATTTGATGTGTGTTGGACCATTAGTTTGTTGCTAATCGGGGTGTAGCTCAGCTTGGATTAGAGCGCTTGGTTCGGGACCAAGAGGTCGCTGGTTCGAATCCAGTCACCCCGATTTTTTGTTGATGGGGGATTGAAGTGCCATCTTTTCAGCAATGGGCAAAGATTTCTGATTGAGGGCTGTAGGGTCGTTTATAACAAAGGACAAAAACAGGAAAGGGAACTTACAGTCAATGAAAGACTGGATTTGTCTTATAAGCAGAAACCAGAAAGTTTTAGCCCCGACTGTGAGTTTCGCATTGTTGCTATCAAAGTTAGCGAACCATGCAAAGAAGAATGTAAATTCCTCAGTGGGCAATTTGAACTACCTCAGTCCCGTCAGGGATGGCTTACGACGCTTGGATTAGATTGTCCCTTATGGCTTGGCCATCCCTTACGGGAGGGAAGGCTGCAGGTTTAAATCCTGTCTCCCCGATTATTTTTTTGTTGTAAGTGCTCGATATTGATAAGGATAGGGAGTTTCTACGGTCAAGAAAACGTTGATTTTAACCTTCTATTATGTTAAAATAACTAATGTGGCACGGGCTTCCAGCCCGTGAAGACACGGTCCCCGCCGTTTTGCTTCGCAAAAGCGAAGCAACGGGTGCCCTGAGCATAGTCGAAGGAATGACCGTGCCACCAGAATTTTTGATTTCACAACAGACAACGAACTATGAATAACGAACACATAACGAAGAAATCGCATCTATAAAGGCAGAGAAAAGAATGCCTGGACCTGCGAAAATCTTATTTCTGACGACAGTATTGACTATCGCTTTCGCCGCTTCCGCCGGAGCCGATTGCCCGTTAGGTGATTTGAGCGGTGACTGCATAGTCAATTCGGCGGACCTCTACTTTTTTGCTGAGCACTGGCTGGATGCCCCGCCGAGTTTGGCTGACCTCAATGGCGATAACAAAGTCGATATGTCTGATTTTGCCCTGTTGGCCGGGAACTTCAACACCGGACCAACTGTTGTAATCAACGAGATTCACTACAATCCTGATATCAAGACCCAACTGGTAGAGTTTATCGAGTTGCACAACCCGACTGCCGTAGATGTTAATCTTGCCGGATGGTATTTCTCGGCAGGTGTTTCCTACCAGTTCCCGCCCGGCTCGATTCTGAGGGCAGGCGGCTACATTATTGTTGCCCACGACCCAAATAAGATTTGCACTAAATGGATGTGCGACTGGATCGGCATACCTCGCACATTAATTTTTGGCCCGTATGAAGGCTCACTTAACAATGATGGGGAAAGGATTGCGCTCTGTAATTCAGCCGGTCAGGAGGTTGACGAGGTGGATTACCAGCTTGGATTCCCCTGGCCAATGGTCGGTGACTCTGTGCCGAATACCGAGCCGCCCAGCGGCACAGGACATTCCATCCAACTGGTTAATCCGTTCTTCGACAACGATTTGGCAGGGAGCTGGCGTTCGGCTCTTCCGACGCCGGCAACTCGCAACTCGGTAGTTTATGCCTGCAATATTCCGCCTCATATCCGCCAGGTAAAACACTCCCCCAAGCAGCCCAAATCCGGCCAGGTGGTAACGATTACCGCAAAGGTCACTGACCCTGACGGCGTCGCCAGTGTTAAACTCTACTACCGGCTTGTGAATCCTGGCAGCTATATCAATCTTAACGACTGGGACTATCTGGTAAATTGGACCGGCATCCCAATGAATGATGATGGGCTTAATGGTGACCAGTTTGCCGGCGATGATATTTACACTGTGCAGTTGCCGGGCAATCTGCAAACACACCGTCGGCTGGTGCGGTACCGTATTGAGGTCGTGGATAGGGGAGGACGCGGCCTTACAGTGCCGTACTCCGATGACCCTCAGCCCAATTTTGCGTATTTTGTTTATGATGGCGTGCCGGCCTGGAGTGGTGCTATCCAGCCCGGCGTTACTCCTGTGGTCGAGTATGGCCCCGACGTGATGCGTAGTCTTCCTGTCTATCATCTGCTCACAAAGAAGCAGGATGTAGTTGATTGTCAGTATTGGCCCGGCAATACTTATGGCCAGTACTTGGGAGAAGGCTATCCGTGGTTAGGGACACTGGTTTACGATGGCGATGTGTACGACCACATCCGCTACCGTGCCCGCGGCGGCGTCTGGCGATACTCAATGGGAAAGAATATGTGGAAGTTCGACTTCAACCGTGGGTATTCCTTCCAGGCGCGAGATGACTACGGCCAAAAGTATGACACCAAATGGGATAAGCTCAATTTCTCAGCCTGCATCCAGCAGGGAAATTACCTGCACCGTGGCGAGCAGGGAATGTTTGAGGCTGTCTCGTTTAAGTTGTTCAATCTGGTTGGGTCTCCTGCATCAAAAACAAACTGGGTTCAATTCCGTATAATCGACGAAGCAGCCGAATTCGGGCCAACTCAGTATGATGGGGATTTCCTGGGTCTCTATATGACCATAGAGCAAATGGACGGGCGTTTTCTGGATGAGCATGACCTGCCCGATGGTAACCTTTACAAGATGGACTCGGGTGCCTATCCAGGTCCGGCCTACGGCGATAAGAACAACCAGGGACCCACCGCTGTCCCGGATTACTCCGATCTTATTGCCTTCAGGAATGGCTGCTACTACGACCCAAATCCCACCGAGCAGTGGTGGCGACAGAACGTAAATCTCCAGTGCTATTACTCATACCGTTGTGTTGTCGAGGGCATTCATCACGGGGACATCGGGTATGGAAAGAACTACTTTTTCTACCTCAATCCCGAGACCAACATCTGGTCGGTCCACCCATGGGACGTAGACCTGACATGGGCGGAGAATATGTATGGCAACGGAGAAGAGCCGTTCAAGAACCAGGGTGCGATTTTCTCAAATCCGCCCCTTCTTCTGGAATATCGCAATCGCCTCCGCGAGGTTATAGACCTGCTTTACAACACTGACCAGTGTTGGCAGTTCATTGATGAGTATGCAGCCATTATAGATGACCCCTGTGGCGCGCCTTCCATCGTGGATGCAGACAGGGCGATGTGGGACTATAATCCTATTATGACATCAGGATACGTCAACTCATCCAAAGCCGGTGCGGGCCGATTCTACCAGCAGGCGGCAACCAAAGATTTTCGGGGGATGGTGCAGATTATGAAGGATTACGTTACCTACGCAACCAACAACACCCGTAACTGGTATGGCACCAGTGGTTCAAGCATGAGCAATCTTGCTGCTGACTCCCTCATCCCCAACACACCAACGGTGACGGCAACTTGTGGACCCAACTATTCTGCAAACGCCCTGACATTTCAAACCACCTCCTTCAGCGACCCGCAGGGCAGCGGCACCTTTGGTGCGGTGAAATGGCGCATAGCTGAGGTGGCTGCCGGCTCTCAAGCCGGAGACATTGTCCTGGTTCCTGCCGGTGCAAAGTGGAGATATTTTAAGGGCACACGAGAGCCAAATAATCCCGGTGAGCCACGAAATGTGTGGCGGCTCGAGGGGTTTGATGTTGATGGCAGGGGCTGGCTTGAGGCCTACACACCTATCGGCTTTGGTGAGACGTGGATCCCAACCGAAAGCCGGCTAAACGATATGAGATACAACTATACGACAGTGTATCTGCGAAAAGAATTTGATGTGCTGGACGTCGATGCCTTTAAGAAGCTGGTGGTGGGTGTCAAGTATGATGACGGTTTTAATCTCTGGATTAATGGCCGCCGTGCCGCCTGGGGCAACGTCTCTTCTGAGGAGCTGCTATGTAATGCCACTGTTCCCGCCCGTCCGCAGGATGACTACACGTTTAACTTAACCACGCTTTCCGACCCGGCCGGTTATCTGGTTGCCGGCACTAATGTCATTGCCGCCCAGGTGTTGAACGCGTCGTTGTCAAATAGTGATTGTTTCATCGATGTTAATCTGGTTGGCAAGCCGGCCGACCCCTGTAGCACGCCCCGGCCTCGCCCAACCGGGCCGGGCAAATACGAAATCGAATCTGTCTGGGAAAGCGGCGAGATTACGCCGTTTAGCGAGACCATACGAATTCCCGGCACCGTAGCCAAGCCGGGCCATACCTATCGTGTTCGCTGCCGGATGAAAGACAACACCAGCCGCTGGAGCCACTGGTCAAGCCCGATTCAGTTCATAGCAGG
>Ga0315295_10004244_pt1 | contig 12215 bp, 6 predicted proteins | sample YL17G14_0_MG_FD_204453 | JGI IMG/M metagenome (GOLD analysis project Ga0315295, IMG submission 204453) | Sediment microbial communities from Yellowstone Lake, YNP, Wyoming, USA - YL17G14_0 | ecosystem: Environmental > Aquatic > Freshwater > Lake > Sediment | place: USA: Wyoming | collected... | reverse complement strand
GCGGCGCAGGCGGGCTTCCAGGGCGCGGTCCAGCCGGGCCTGCAACTCCTTGTGCCCGCTCTTCCCGCACAGGTTGCGCATCTGGTAGGGGTCGGTCTGGTTGTCGTAGAGCAACCAGGGTCCGTGGATCGACCGCACGTAGGTGTAGCGCTCGGTCCGCAGGCCGCGGTACTCGGCGAATCCCCAGCGGCGGGCCTCGGTAAAGGGCGCGGGCAGGTTCAGGAAGGCCGCCGCATCGGCGTCGGCAGGCCGCGCCCCCGCGATCAGTCTGGAATGGTCCTCGCCCTGCACGCCGCCCGGGATGGCGATGCCCGCCAGGCTCAGCAGCGTGGGCATAATGTCGGGCGTATTCAGCGGCGCCCGAATGACGCGCCCCTTACTTGCCAGCCTCCGCGGGTAGCGCAACAGGAACGGCACGCGCGCCGATTCATCCCACGGGTAGAGCTTGGTGGTCAGCCCCTGGCATTCGAGCATGTCGCCGTGGTCGGAAGTGAAGACCAGGACGGTATCGTCTGCCGCGCCGGAGCGCTCCAGCGCGGCGGTCACCTGCGCCACGCAGTCGTCCAGCGCCGCGATGTGCGCATAGTAGCCGCGCAGGTTCTTGGCCGCCACTTCGCGCCGGTCTTCGGGAACATTGGGGCGCAGGCGGATCTCGCGGGATTCATACAACGCGCGGTAGCGCTCGGGTGCCGTGTCGTAGGGGTTATGCGGCGGGCCCAGCGAAAGAGCCAGGAAGAAAGGCCGGCGCGATTTCGCTTCCCGCTCGATGAAGCGGCAGGCGTCCTCGGTCTGGGCGATGGCATCGTAGCCCGGCCAGTGTTTTTGCGCCGTGTCGTCGCCTTCGAAATAAACCGAGCGATTGTAGCTGTGCGTGCACTCGCAGGCCTTCCAGTAGTCGAAGCCCAGCCGCTTGTCGGGCGGGACATATGCCTGGCGGCGGCCGTACTTTCCGTCCGGGCTGCCATGCAGGTGCCACTTGCCGATGTAGCCGGTGCGGTAACCCGCTTTGGCGAAGGCTTCGGCCAGGGCGGTGGTCTTGGGCTGCAGCTCGACGTCGTTGATGAAGACGCCGTGCGTCAGCGGGTACTGGCCGGTCATCAGGCTGCCGCGGTAGGGGCAGCAGACCGGCAGGCCGGAAACGGCGTTCTGGAAGTTGACGCTTTCCGCCGCCAGTCGGTCAATCGCGGCGGTGCGCGCGTTCGCGTCGCCGGCATAGCCGGCGGCCTGCGCGCGCCACTGATCCACCAGCACGAACACGACGTTGGGCGGCGGCGCGGCGGCGCCCAGCATCGCCGGCCCCGCCGCCACGGCGCCGGCCGCTGTTTTCAGGAAGGTGCGTCGATTGCTCCGCATCGGGTTGCTCCGCAGCAAGCCGTATCACAAAGCCGGGTGACGGATCAAGCCGCACAAGATGGGACACAGATGAACACTGATAAACACTGATCAGGATAGGAGGCAAATGGGGTCTGATCTGTGTAGCAGTCGTACCATTCGTTGTTTCTTTAGCAGCGAATTCAGGCAGCCCCTCGCCCCCCTCAAGGATGGACCAAACAACCGATCCGCAGATTTCGCAGATTACGCAGATTAAGATCCAATTCTGGAATCTGCGAAATCTGCGTAATCTGCGGATGGGTTCCGTCCCGCCCTGCGGGATGGTCCGGGTTTATCAGTGTCCATCTGTGTCCCATTTGTGGTTAGATGTTTTTCGTTATGAGGCCTGAGCTTCGCGTCGAGGGGAGCTGCTTTGCGTGCGGCTCGAAGAACCCGCAGGGGCTGCATCTCTGCTTTCAGACGGAGCCGGACGGCTCGGTGGCCGCCTCCTGGGAACCATCGCCTGTCTACCAGGGATTTGAGGACATTGTCCACGGCGGCATTATCGCCACGGTGCTGGACGAGGCCATGGCCAAGGCGGTGATCGCCGGCGGCGTCGAAGCGGTTACCTGTGAGCTGACCGTTCGGTTTCGGCGACCCGTGGCGCCGGGCGAGAAGCTGCGCATCCGAGGCTGGGTGACGACACGGCAGAAGCGAAAGCTGGCCGCCGAAGCGGCCGTATGCGGGGAAGACGGCCAGGAGCGCGCCCACGCCACCGGGGTTTTCCTGCTGCTGTGAAAAAACGTCGTACCGTCGGCGGCACAGCCTTCATTCGGCCAGCGGCAGCGGCAAGTAATCCCAGTCCAGAATCATCTTCTCCTGCACGGCCACCAGCAGTTCCCGTTCAACCGAACGCAACTCCGGAGTCCCGGCTAGGTTATGCAATTCGGCCGGGTCCTTTTCCAGGTCGTAAAGTTCGAGGACCGTCCGGCGGCCGTAGTACGCCTGGTCAAACACCGGGTCCAGGCGGCCCCACAGGTGTTCGTCGGTCATCTCCAGCCATCCGCGCTCGGTATAGCTGTCCACCGGCGAGTACCTCATGTGCGGTGTGCAGTTGTAGATGAGCTTGTACCGGCGCGAGCGCACCATGCGGGAAAGGTCGAAGGTGTGGGTGGTGGTGGCCTCCTTGAAGGGGCGGCTGCCGTGGGTGAGGCGCGCGGCGAAAACCATGTTGCGGGTGCTCGCCGCCTCCCCGCGCAACACGCTGAGGAAGCTGCGCCCCGACATCTGCTGCGGCGCCGAAAGGCCGGCGGCCTCCAGGAACGTGGGCGTAACGTCCTCGCCCGACACCAGGGCCTGGGAAACCGAGCCCGACCGGATGCGTCCCGGCCAGCGCACCAGGCAAGGCACATTCAACCCCGGATCGTAGAGGCTGCCCTTGCCGTGCGGGATGGCGGCGCCGTTGTCGCCCATGAACATCACCAGCGTGTTGTTGGCGAAGCCGCGCCGCTCCAGCACCTCCAGCACCGACTGGAATTCGCCGTCCATCCGCGCCACTTCGTCGTAATACCGCCCCAGGTCCTCGCGGATGCCGGGAAGATCGGGCAGGTACTTCGGCACCGGGATCTTGGCGCGGTCGTGCGGCTGTGGGATGGCATTGCTGTCCCACGGGTGGTGCGGATCGTTGAAGTTCACCCAGAGGAAAAACGGTTTGCCGGCGGGCTTCTTGCTGAAGAACTCCTCGACCTTGGCCACCGTCTGGCTGGGCGGCGAATCCACGTCCAGGTAATCGACGCGGCGGGCCATGGTTTGCAACCCATACTTGCGATAGATGGGCCCGCTCACCGGGCCCGACGCGGCGCCGTCCAGGTGATGGGTGCGCCGGCAGACGCCGGTGAAATAGCCCGCCTGCCGCAACAACTCCGGCAGCGTGGGAACGTCGGCGGGCAGCGGCGCCGAAAACCGCCCCATGCGCACGGCAATCGGCGACCGCCCGGTCATGAACGCCACGCGCGAAGGAACGCACTGCGGCGCTGCCGTGAACATCCCGCTCAAGCGCATGCCTTCGGCGGCAAACCGGTCCAGGCGCGGCGTTTTGATTACCGGGTTCCCATAGCACCCGGTGAACTCCGCGGTGTGGTCGTCGGAGAGAATCAGCAGCAGGTTCGGGCGGTCCGCGCTTTCCGCGGCGCGAGCCAGGGCGGGAGCGACGCCGAGGGCGGCGCCCAGTTGGCGGCGGGTCAGCTTCAGCGACATGCCGGAAAGCTACCAGCCGCCCGCTGCAATGTCAAAACAGAAACAATGGGACGGAGATGAACACGGACCATCCCGCAGGGCGGGATGGAACCCATCCGCAGATTACGCAGATTCCAGAATTGGATCTTAATCTGCGTAATCTGCGGATCGGTTGTTTGGTCCATCCTTGAGGGGGGGGCGAGGGGCTGCCTGAATTCGCCGCTGAAAGAGCAGCGAATGGTACGACTGCTACACGGATAACCACATCCGTGTTTATCCGTCCCGCCCTGCGGGATCCGTGGTTAACAGGGTTTTCAGAACGAGTAGCGCAGGCCGATTTCCACGCTCCGTGGCTGGCCGTACTGTTGCTTGGATACCTGCCCGAACGTCGTCGAGGTTGCACTTGTGTCCGGGGGCCTGAAAATCGGCGTGTTGCTGACGTTGAACGCCGAGATCTTCAACTGGAATTTCTGCTTCTCCGTGACCCGGAAATCCCGGATGAGCGTGGTGCTAATCTGTGGCGCGCTGTGGCGGCGGATGTTGGGGCTGCGCAACGACGTGATCCGCAGTGTGTCTGTCGGCCGCGCGATCCACGCACAGGCGGAGGGGTCGGGGATGGTGATGCACGTCGAGGTGTCGAACCAGCGTTCCAGCGTTTGGCCGGTCTTCAGCTTGGGGTCGTGCAGGACATAGTAGTCCGGCATACTGATCGGCGGCCCGCTCTGAATCGTCCCCACCCAACTGCTGCGCCAGCCGCGGACGGCGTGTGAAAGGATGCCCGACCTCATCCACTTTTTGCGCGGCCCGAAGGGCAGTTCGTAGATGCTGGTGATCATCAGCCGCTGCGGGATGTCCCAGGTGACCAGCTCGGGCGAGGGCCTGTCATCGGCGTTGTTCATGAACGTCACCCGCTCCATCGACTTGGAGTTGGTATAGGACACCAGGGTGCTGAAACCCTGCCTGAAGCGCCGCTCGAACTTGAACTGGAACGAGTGGTACCAGCTTTCGCCGCCGCTCATGTTGCTGATGTTCACGTTGGTGTACTGCGGATAGGGCAGGATCAGGTTGCGCCGCTGGATGGTGCGCTGTTGCCCGCGCGAACTGGCTGCCGGAAGCACGCCATAGAACGGGTTGGTCATGCTGGTGTTCAAATAGACAGTTCCCAGCGCGAGCTGTTCCCGCGTGAGGAAGTTCAGGTTCTTAGCGGCTTGGATCTGGAAGGTCTGGCTGCCCGAGTAGCCGACTTCGATCAGCGTGCCGCGCGCGATCTCGTACTGGAACCCGGCCGAATACTGCCAGACGTACGGGACCCGGCGGTTCTGGTCAGAGAAGCTGATGGCGTCGCCGACCTGCGCCTTAAGGCCGAGGCTGGCCCCCGGCGGCCGCAGCAGCCCGGTCGGGAAGGGGTTCCGGAGGAACCGGAATTGCCCGAATTCGGTGTCTTGCACCTCGGCGGTAGTGGTCTGGGAAAAGCCGGTGGTGCCGCCGTACTCGGTGGTGGGCAGCGACGATCGCCCAAATCCGCCCCGGAACACCAGCGGCTTCGAGCGGAGCACCCGGTAGGCCATGCCAAACCGCGGCTGGATCTTGCTGTAGTCCGAATTGAAGGCCCCGCGCGGCAGCCCGTTCACTCCGGGGAACACCAGCCCGCCCTTCAGGTTCATGCCCTCGATCGGGTAAGGACAGTTGGCGTTGTAGTCGAAGCCGCGGTTCTGCCGGTCGTACCGCTCCACCGGCGGCGTCTCGTAGTCCCAGCGCAGTCCCACGTTCAGCGTCAGCCGGCGGCTTACCTGCCAGTCGTCCTGGAAATAGAACACCGGGTACTTCCAGGTGAGGTACGGTTGGGCATTTATGACCGCCGTGGCGCTGTTCATCACACCCATCAGCAACGAGGCGATAGCGTTGCCGCGGTTCGAGTCGGTGACCTGCCCGCCGGCCAGGCTGGTTTGCACGGTGTTGAAGGCATAGGTGCCGCTGGCGTTGCCGCGCGCGAAGTTGGCGAAGTGCATCAGCCGAACCTCTCCGCCGTACCTGATCTGGTGGCTACGCGCCGACTGTGCCACGCCCGCCTGCGCCGTGTAGGTTTCGCTGGGGATAATGTCCCACTCGCTTCTGCTCACCTGCGTGTAGTTGGTGAAGGTGAAGATTGGGAAGTGATCGGGCATTTGCAGTTGGCTAATCAGGCTGGCGGGGAAGCCCAGCGAGGTGATGTCGATCGGCTTGTATTTGCTGAGCTGGGTGAAGCGGTTGAACCCGACGCTGGCGGTGAAGACGGTCCGCGGTGTCATGGCGCCGGCCACGTTCAGGACGGCCGCGTCGTTCCGCCGCCCGGCATGAATCCTGTTCGATCCGTCCGTACCCCAGCCGTTGTAGTCCACCCGGCCGCCGTTGCGATAGTTATGGTTCCAGCGAACGTACATCCTCCACGACTGGTTGATGGTGTGATCCACGCGGTTGATCACGTTGCGGAAATCGGTGTCTTCGATAATGTTCTTGCCATAGAAGTTATTCGCGTGGGTGAAAGCATCCCCGGCGACGTTGGGCAGCGGGATTTCCTTCAGGATCCGCGCCCCGATCGGATCGAAACGCTCTTTCGGGACACGGTTGCCCGGGAACTGGTCCCGAATGTATTGCAGGTTGGTCAGGCTGACCGACCGCGAGGAGCTGAAATTGGGGTTGAGGCGGTTGGTCATGGGGTCGTAAATCTCGTAGAGCAGCCCCGTTCGGGTGAAGGTCTGCGAAAAATCGCCCTGCCGCTCCAATTCGCTGGGCACCGAGTTGACATTCGGCTGCGGCAGCGACTGCCGGAACTGCTCCAGCGAGAACATGAAGAATGTCTTCTGCCGCCCGTTGTAAATCTTCGGCAGAATTACCGGCCCGTCCAGCTCAAAGCCGTATTGATCGACCAGCCGCCGCGGCTTCGGCGCAATCGGGTCTCCGTTGGCGTTGCGCCCCTGGGCGTTGTTGAGGAACATGTTCGCTTCCAGGAAGGTGCGCCGCATGTACTCGTACACCGCGCCGTGGTACTTGCCGGTGCCGGGTTTGATCGACACGCTCACGATCCCGCCGCCGGTGCGCCCGTATTGCGCATCGTAGGCGTTGGTTTGCACCTTGAACTGCTGGGTGGCTTCCGAAGGCGGCACGTAGGCCAGGTTGCTGCGCGTGGTGTTGGCGTTGTTGGACACGCCGTCGATCTGGTATTCGTTCACCCCGCTGCGCCCGCCGTTGATCGAGAAGTCGGCAATGGCGCCGTTGTCGAACGGGCGGGTGTACTGGGGGTCGCCGGTGAACTGCACGCCGACGGCGACGTTCATCAGATTGAAGGGATTCCGGGCGTCGAGCGGCAGGTCGGTGATGGCTGCGTTGTCGATCACCTGGCCGCGATCGGCGTTGGCCTGCTCCAGCAGCGCAACCTCCGCGGTCACGGTGATGTGCTCAGCGACGTTGCCGACCTGGAGCTGCAAATCCACTCGCGTGCGATCGTTCACGCGCAACTCGACCGGCCCTCGTTCCATCGCCTTGAAGCCCAGGTGCTCGACTTTTAGCATGTAGGTCCCGGGCAGCAGGAAGGAAATGATATAAGCGCCTTCGCTGTTGGCTGTGGCCGACGCGGCTACGCCGGTCTCCGTGTTCACTGCCGTGACTTTAACGTTAGCCACGGCCGCTCCCGTCGGGTCGGTCACCGTCCCGACGATTGTTCCGCGATATTCTTGTGCGCTGAGAGAAACCGAGGCAAGGAAGAAAACCAAGGCGGACAGGTGCAGTTTCATTTCCCAGGCCCCCCTTGGGAAGCAAGGCGTACCACCGGCATGAGCCGCTGTCAAGCGGAATTCGGCGGCCGCAGGTCCAAGGTCAGACCGGGGGCTGGAGACTTCGGTTTCAGGTCCCAAGTCTCCGGTCTCAAGACTCAGGTCTGCGGAAAGAATCAGCCAATTAACGGCCCAGATCGATTCGCGCAAATGCTATCTTTGTGAGGGGGTTTCTTCATGGGCATCAGGGGCGTGCAATTCGTTTCCGATGAGGCGGGGACCAGGACGGCGGTCCTCATCGATCTGCGCAGGCACCGGCAGATTTGGGAGGATATCTACGACACCATGGTCGCCGAAAGCCGCAAGGACGAGCCACGAATACCTTGGGAGGATGTGAAGCGCAAGCTGCGCAACAGGCAGGGGCGGCGTGGCTGACTATCGAGTAGTGCTGGCTCGCTCGGCCGAGCGTGAGTTTTTTCAACTGCCTGGCGATGTTCAGGAACGAGTGAGGAGAGCCATCGATAAACTGGGGCGCAGCCCGCGACCACCGGGCGTAAAGAAGCTGCGCGGAGCGAATCAGTTGTGGCGCATACGGATCGGCGATTACCGCTGCATCTACCGGATTGAGGATAGGGAACGCCTGGTCGACGTCACGCATGTCCGGCATCGCAGGGAAGCCTACGAATAACGGAAGCTCATTCTCACTGCCTCGAAAACGGGTGAGGCCGAAAGCCTGCCATGGAATAGCCGGGGGTTGCGCGTCCGCCGCGGCGGACGCAACCCCCGGAAAATGGAAACAAGTGTTCGCACCCTGAAAGGGTGCAAGAAACGCAGTGTGCTCTCAGGCGCCGGCGCGTTGGAGGTTTAGCTCGAGCAGCCGGGCCAGTGCTTCGTCGGTGGGAATGCCCGCAGGCCTCCCGCTGTGGGCGCCTGCCGCGGTCCCGCCCCCCCCAAGCCACCCTCGGAGCAGGCTTTGCCACGCTGGAGCGGCTCGATGCGTGAAATCCACGGATGGCGATCCGCGGATTCACGCTGATTTACGCGGATCAGCGGCGTCCCAAAGTCACGGCTCGGTCTTTGTGACTTCGGCGGAGAGGCGGCCGCGGGAGAGCCGAACGTCGATGGCGTCGCCCGCCGTCACCTGGGCGGCGTCGCGGAGCAGGCCGCCGTCGGGGCCGTAAGCGAGCGCGTAGCCGCGCTCCAGCACCGACAGGGGGCTGAGGTTTAGCAGTTGTGAACGCAGCGACTCCAGGCGGGAGACGCGGAGGTCCATGGCCCGCCGCAGAGCGTGCTGCAAGGCCGTGAGCGCGGCCGTCTGGCGGCGGCGGTCGGTTTCCACCCGTCTGCTGATATTCAGGCGGGCCAGGCGATTCTGCACAGACTCCAGCCGGCGCAAAATCGCGGACAGTTGCCGGCGGGCCGCGTCCATCACCCGGTAGGTCAACTCGTCGGTACGCTGTATGCGCACGCGCACCAGCCGGGCCACGCTCTCAAAGGCGCGGTGGCGAGCCATCTCACCCAGCCGGTGCCGCAGCCCCAGCAGGCGGTAGGCCAGGCGCTCCTCCAGGCTCTGCCGCAGCGTTTGAATCCGCTCGGTAAGCTGCGCCTTGGTTTGAACCACCAACTCGGCGGCGGCCGAGGGCGTGGGTGCGCGCAGGTCGGCGACGAAGTCGGCGATGGTGAAGTCGGTTTCATGGCCGACGGCGGAAATCACCGGCACCTGCGAGCCGGCAATGGCCCGCGCCACCTTCTCCTCGTTGAAGGCCCAGAGGTCCTCGATCGAGCCGCCGCCGCGGGCCACGATCAGCACGTCGGCCGGGCCGCCGATCTGCCGCTCTGGCGGCCGGTTGAAGTAACGCAGCGCCCGCACAATCTCGTCCGCCGCGCCTTCCCCCTGCACCTTGACCGGGTATAGGACGATGTCCAGGTTCTCGAAGCGGCGGCGCAAAATGCGAAGCATATCGGCGATGGCCGCGCCACGCGGCGAGGTGATTAATCCGATGCGGCGCGGCAGCAGCGGCAGCGGCTTCTTCCGCTCGGCATCGAACAAGCCCTCGCCCGCCAGTTTCGCTTTCAGTTGCTGGAACGCGAGTTGGAGGGCCCCGAAGCCGGCCGGCTCCAGGGAGTCGACAATCAACTGGTACTCGCCACGCGGGTCATAGACGCTGATCCGGCCGCGGGCCGTCACGGAAAGCCCGTCTTTGGGCTGGAACTTGAGCAGCCGCAACGCGGATTTGAACAGCACGGCGCGGAGTTGCGCTCCCTGGTCTTTCAGCGTGAAGTAGACGTGGCCGGAGGGCGCGGCCTTGAAGTTGGAGACCTCGCCCTGGACCCACACCTCGCCGAACTCGCCTTCCAGCAGTTCGCGGATGCGGGCCGTCAGGTCGCTGACGGTGTAAACCTTGCGCTCCAGAGGCTTCTTGCTCCAATCGAGGCTGAGTTGATCGCCCATGGTCAGTATTGAACCACCAAGACCCGACGCAGCTATCGCCGCAACCAAGAACGAAGCCGCAGATTTCGCAGATTCCACAGATTGGCCGCAGTGAAATCCGCGGATTCCGCGGATGAACGCGGATTCGCGGTTGGCCGGCGACGTGGCCCAGGATTCGAAACCGGCGGCGCTTCATGGCCTCTTCTGGCGTTTTGTTTTCGCCAATGCAGAGGCCGGAGGAGAGCCATGAAGCGCTTCCTGGAGCGGTACGATGACCGCATGGAGGGGATTCTATCAGGATTTGAGCGGGTCGTGTTCCTGGTGTCTTTGCGGCTCGTTCACTCACCGCTAGGCGCCCTGTTCTGCGCCGTTTGCTGCTGTTTCAGTTTGGCGAGCCGCTCACGCACGGCTTTGGCATATATGCCTTGGGGGGCGACAGCCAGGTACTCTTCCCACTGCTCGGCCATCCTGGCGGTCTGGTGCAAACCGATATACACGTCCGCCAGCAGGAGGTGCACTTCGGGAATCTCGCTGGTATTGCGTTTCAGCGCCTGGGCGAGCGCCAGTTCGGCGCGATCGTAGTACCCGAGGTCGTACTGAATCTTGCCCATCAGGTACAGTGGCTCGCCCTGGTAAGGCGCCGCCTCGCTGGCCTGCTTGAGCACCGCCGCCGCCCTGGTAGAGTCCTTTTGTTCCGCGAGCATTCTCGCGAAGTTGAGGTAAGGGGGCATGAACTTCGGATCGGTGCGGATGGCCGTCTCAAACCACTGCCCGGCGTTATCGAAAGCCTCCAGCTTCCACCATGCCAGCCCCAACTGGTTCTGAGCGATCACGTAGTTGGGATCGACTTCCAGCGCCTCCTGGAATTGCTTCACGGCGCCCTTGTAGTCATTGTGCTGATACAGTCCGTAGCCCTTTTCGTATTTCCGGCGAGCTTTCTCGGGTACACCAAGCTGCTGGAGCGACACGGTGGCGCCGCCGCTGCCGGCGTTCCCGGAGGCGCGCCGTAACTGGACCGTCACCTGCTGGTGGTCGGCATGGAGCATGTCGATGTCGCAGCGTTGCGGCAGGTAGCCAGCCACCGAGACGGCCACGGAATAGCTTCCGGGAGACAACCCGCTGAAACTGCAGTAGCCACTGGAATCGCAATAGCCGTCCCTGTGGGGCGCCCGGCCCGGTTCTTGACCGGTCCGGAACAGCTCCACATGCACCATGCCGGGGGCCTCGCGGCCGGAGGGATCGACCACGTGGATGGCCAGGGACCCGCTGCCGTCGTCACGATCGGCGGGCGTCATCTGCTGGCGGTTAAACCTGCCCGGTCCGCGTTCGGGGCTTTGGGCCGGCGACGGCCATGCCAAGAGGCACCCCGCCAGCAACCCGATACTCGCCGACTTCACCAACCAAGGCCTTAAACAGTTTCCCATGGTCGTCCCCCTTGTCCGACACGGGCGCCCGTTGCCGCCGCACCCGAGTTCACTTCCGCTGTTGCCGGCATAGGCGATGAACCAGGCCGAAGCGCCACGCGGGGTCCTGGCGACCGCCCCGGCATCAACGCACATCGGAGGGGACGCTGCACGGAACCTGCCATCCGGTGGCTGGTTGCCCGTAGCAACAGCCGTTGATTCTTGGGAGGTTGAGGGTGCCGCAGCGATCGAACTCGCCGGTCCCGCCGCTGGATTTGGCCGGCAAGGGAATGCTGATTCCACGCGGAAGCAAGCGGGGCGACTCGCGTGCCACTGCTGCCCGCACGCTGGGTTCAGTGGAGCGGTATGGCCTGCGTGTTGGGGAGGACGGTTCTGGCCCGTGTTTGGAGGGGAAATGTCTTGCGGGGGAAGCCCGCACGGAGCCAGCCCCAGGCCCGCCTGGCGGCGGACTTCGAGGACACCTGCCCGTTAAACGGTCAATTCTCCAGACGATCCCAGCCGAGTTTCCTCATCAGTTCGTTGAGCCGCGCCTCGATCCACTGCTGCGTTCCCATGCGTTTGGTCAGTTCTCCGTAACAGCGAGCGGCTTCATCCAGGACTCCGCTTTCATCGTAGAGGAAGGCGAGGAGGAAGCGGGGCCCGTTGTCGGCCGGATCGTTCTGGATCATGGCCAGCAGGTTGCGCTCGGCCGAGCGCACGCGCTCCGCCTGGTCGGCCGGCAGCAACTGGAAGTAGGAGGCTGCCTCATCGAGCGTATCCTCGCCGTTGCGAGCCGTGAGACGCCACCAGTATTTTTGCCCCCAGACAAGCGGGGGAGCGGTCGCCGGATAGCGGGCCTCCGTGGAGGAGACGGTCTGGCGCCACTGCACGCGCTCCTCCCGGTCCAGCACCTTGATGTCATAGGCGGTGGCCCGCTCGACCGGCCCCCAGCGGAAGAGCGGCTGGGCGTCGGCGGTGTTGGTGCGGGAGGGAGAGCGCAACAGCAGGTCGCCCCGCAACCGAGTCATGCCGGACTGCTGGAGACTGGCGGCCGACAATGCCAGGTGGGTGGGCAACCGGCAGGCG
>Ga0315295_10004243_pt1 | contig 12216 bp, 8 predicted proteins | sample YL17G14_0_MG_FD_204453 | JGI IMG/M metagenome (GOLD analysis project Ga0315295, IMG submission 204453) | Sediment microbial communities from Yellowstone Lake, YNP, Wyoming, USA - YL17G14_0 | ecosystem: Environmental > Aquatic > Freshwater > Lake > Sediment | place: USA: Wyoming | collected... | reverse complement strand
AGCGGTAATGCGGTCACTCTCTCCTGGCAGGTCGCTTGCGACGTGCCCGCGTCGAGCTTTCTGGTGGAACGTGCGGATGCTTGGGAAGGGGACTACGCGACGCTGAACCTGGAAGTGACCAGGAATAACGGCACTTGGTTCTCTTGCACCGACCGCGATGTCGTCTCCGGCGCAACGTACTGGTACAGGATCAGCCTCGTCAGTCCCAGCGGCCGGGAGACATACGGACCCGTCGAAGTGCGTGTTGAGTCCGCACCGGCCGTCTTTGCGGTTTACCAGAGCTATCCCAATCCCTTCAACCCGACCTGCTTCATCCGGTTCGACGTGCCGCGCCCCGGAGAGCTCACGCTCAGGGTCTTTGATGCGGGCGGCCGCGTCGTGCGCACGATTGTGGACCGCTGGGTGGGAAGCGGGTCATATATCGAAACGTGGGACGGCAGGGACGACGGGGGCACGAACATGCCCTCAGGCGTCTATTTCTATGAGTTGAAGTCGCAGGACTTCCGCTCGACGCGGAAGGCCGTTATGCTGAGATGAGTGCCCAGATAAGGGCGCATTGTTCCAATCGGCCGAGAGAGTCCGGTCGGCTAACATCCTACTGGACATGAAGTTGCGCCTGTCTGTGTAAGCCGGGCTCGCAGCACAATGAAGTCCGGTTGCCGGCTCGAAAGTATCCGGCGGCCGGACTTCTCTGATATGTCGGCGCCAACACATTGTGCCAGCTTGGGTTCTCCGACATCCAGCCCTTGCACGCTAACCTTGTCCTGTGCTATAATGTAATAGCGTGGAGCCCCGGGATGTGATGCTCATCTTCGGGCTCTTGGCGCATCCGACTGGCGGGTAGAGGCAGACCCCGGCCAGGCTTGTTCGCAGTACATCGGGGCGGAAGGACGGAGGACATGCATAGAGACGGAGAGTTATACCTACGCGGCCGCATTGCTTCATTATTTGGCAGGAGCGTTGGGGACGGTGGCAATAGTCAATCCGGAGACAGGGAAAGCCACCGGGGCAGAGGTAAAAACAGGAGCAAGAATAGGGGCAGAATTGCCTCTCATGCCTGGGCACCACTTGCCTCAGCGTTTGCTGCAGGACTGTTGATCCTGTGGACACCGTGCGCGCAGGCAGTAACGGGCAACGGCAAGCTCCAGATTCATCACATCGACGTAGGGCAGGGCGATGGAGCGATCATCATCAGCCCCCAAGGCCAGGTGGCACTTGTGGACGACGGTTCGTACACCAACTGCGCGCCATATCTGGCCTACATCAGCAGTCTGGGTGTAACGAGCGTTGACTATCACTTTGCGTCACACTATCACTCTGACCACATAGGATGTCTGGACGACCTGCTTGCAACCGGCGTAACGCTGAATATAGCCGGATATGACAGAGGTTACTCGTATACCACGCAAGCTTATTCCACTTACGTGACTGCTGTTGGCACGAAGAGACAGACCATGGCCAAGAACCAGGTCATCACGCTAGACTCCGGCTCGGCGCATCCCGTCTACATTAAGTGCGTGGATTTGAACGGCGCCGGAGTTTATTCAGTCACCGGAAGTGACGAAAACGCGAAGAGCATGGTCCTAAAGGTAACTTACGGTGCGTTTGATGAATCCATGGGCGGCGACCTGACGGCAAGCCCCGCTGTAGAACCCACGGTAGGGCCGGAGGTCGGCGACGTCGAAGTATACAAAGTCCATCATCACAGTTCCGGGACGTCTTCTTATGACAGCTGGCTCAACGCGACCACTCCCGAAGTCGGCATCATTTCCCTCGGAACCAATGGCTATGGCTATGTGAACTCTGCCACGCTCTCGCGACTGCACAGCCACAATGTGAAAACGTACTGGACCGACATCGGTTCAGGAGCTTCGCCGGTCTCCGGCTGGGACAAGGTCGGAGGCACTATCATAATCGAGGCCGACTATCGTCCCGGGGCCGCCTACACCGTCACGGGCAGCGGCTTCGTTGACACTTACTACAACTCAGGCACCCCGGACCTGACGCCGCCGGAGGTCGCGGTGGTCATGCCGTTGGGCGGAGAGGTTCTCTACATAGGACTTGAGGACGAAATCGAGTGGATTGCGACAGACAATGTGGGCGTTGACTCGGTCAGCATTTACTATTCGACCGACGGTGGAACTACCTTCCCATACACCGTCGCCACCGGGGAGCCGAACGACTCCGTTTACGCCTGGGTAGTTCCGGACACGCCTTCGGACAGTTGCGTTGTAAAGATCGTGGCCTACGACCCCTGGCTAAATTCAGGGGAGAGCGTCACCGAGATGCCATTCAGCATCAGGAGCGAGGTTGGCGCAGAGGTCGTTCCTGTGGCCGCGCGGTTTGAGCTGATGCAGAATGTCCCGAACCCGTTCAACCCGGTCACCAACATAGAATTCAGCCTCGCGCAGTCAGCCCGGGTGACGGTCAGGATATACGACGTGTCTGGAAGTGTGGTGAAGACGCTCGTGGACGAGACCAGGTCTGCCGGCAGGCACAGTGTTGTCTGGAGGGGAGAGGACGAGCGGGGGGTGGCCGTAGCTTCGGGCGTGTATGCCTACGTCCTCGAGGCCCCGGGCCAGAGGCTCATGCGCAAGTTAGTGTTGCTGCAGTAAAACTTGAAGGGGTCGGACAAAGTCCGACCCCTTTCGTCATGCTCTAACTGCGGCCCCTACTTCACGTACTTGCGTGGGATCTTGAGCCGCTCGGTCTGATCGTTCCAAACCAGCGAGGCCACCAGCCAGCGTTCGCCCTGCTTCACGAACTGAATGCTGTTTATGCCGACACGAAACGGCTTGCGCTCGGCCGGATCGAACCTCGTCTCGTACGTGCTGAATCTGTGAGCTACCTTGCCGAATATCTCCGTGACGTGGAATGTCTCCTTCTCCTCGAACGACATGATGATGCCGCTGAGCAGCCTGTCGAGGTGGACCGCCCTGAACTGATCAACCGTCATCACGACCGGCCTGTTCCCGTTGTTGTTAACGAGCTTCGCTTCGGCAATGAAGAGGCTCTTCATCTTGGCCAAGTCCGGTTTTTCCCCTTTCCCGAAGCTTATGGAGGCGTAGAGTTCCTTGACCGTCCGGTTCAACATCTGCAGTTCGGTGACCTTTTTCGCCATGACATAACCTCCCTTAACCTATGGCATTCGTTGCGATTGGTACGCACTGAGCCGTTAGCATATCACGAAGCGCACAGGCGTTCCACCAACAATGTCTGAGCCGCTGGCTGCTGGCGAGACCGGCGCCCACGTCTCACAACGCTGTTCCTGCTCCAATGCAAGTTTCACCTCTTGAGTGCCCGTGCTGTTCCTCCACTAGAGTAAGAGGGAACAGAATTGCGCTCGGGGGTGACATTTTCCCTTTGGCCCCACAGCGGTGGAGATGGTGCTTGCCAGCCGCCCCCAAAAAGGGGACAGTTGCCCCCAAAATGGGGGCGCATCATGATTGACACACTTCTGCCTAAGGTTAGACGAGATGTCTTGGCTCTGCTGTTTGCTAGGCCAGGCGAGGCTTTCTACCTACGTGAAATCGTCCGGGCTACAGGTGGTGGGAAGGGGGCAGTGGAGCGCGAGCTCGGGTCTCTGTCAAGAGTGGGCATCCTGCTGCGCGAGAAACGTGGCAACCTCACTTACTATCGCACCAACCCCGACTGCCCTATCTATTCAGAGCTCCGGGGGCTCATCCTGAAGACCGTTGGCCTCGCTGACGTTCTGCGCGGAGCTCTTTCGCGCGTCAGCGGCATTAAACTTGCTTTTGTTTACGGAAGTGTGGCGCAGGGCACTCTAGACGCTAGGAGCGATGTGGATGTGCTGATCGTGGCGGATGATGCGTTCGCAGATGTTTCAGCAGCCCTCCTTCTAGCACAAAAGCGGCTTGGGCGGGAGATCAATCCGACACTTTACTCCTCCACGGAGTTCAGGCAGAAACTCAGGGCGAAGCATCATTTCCTCATGCGGGTCCTACAGGGGCCGAAGATTGTGCTGCTCGGGGATGTCAATGAAGTTGCGCGAGTGGGCTGAACAGCACGGGGACGACCTGAAGAGAGAGCAGCCGAGAGCTCCTGCAATGGCTGATCTGCTCGCTGTCGCCGCCCGAGAAATCGGGGACGCGGAATCCGTTTTGTCGGACGACGGCCGACTTGAGCACGCCCCCGCAGCTTGTCTCGCCATTGCCGCCGCAACTCTTGCCGCCTCTGGATATCGCACGCGGCATGGCGCTCCCTCACACCACCATCTGCTGATTGAATCGCTGCAATACACTGTCGGAGTTACGTCAGCTGAGGAGAATGAACTCCAGCTGTACCGTCAGAAACGAAGTCGCTCGATGTATGAGAAAGTGGGGCTGGTCACCGAGACCGAGGCGCGGGCGGCGCTCAATGCGGCCAAGCGTCTCAAGGAACAGGCTACTGCATGGTTGACGCGGGAACATCCCGGACTCGCTCAAGTGTGACGCTCGCGAAGGTGTCGTGTGCGGGCGAGATGGTGGCGAGCGGCGTCTATTTCTACAGCCTTGAGATCCCTCGCCTCAACGAGTCGAGGAAGATGGTGATAATTCGATAGGTGCCCGGCTGGCGGCGCGATCCTTTGGAGGCCAACTACAAGGCTAACTCTCGGTTGCCACGGGCCAATCCGGCAGGCCGTGTCGGTTCATGCCGGAGGTCGGAGTCGAACCGACACGGGGTTTGAGCCCCACCGGATTTTGAGTCCGGCGCGTCTGCCAATTTCACCACTCCGGCATATTTCCTGCGCAAATGTCAGCCAGAATGCTACCAGCCAGTTCCTATCGTGTCAAGGAAGCGAGGCCGTCTCGCTTGTGTGAATTCATGATACAATGACAGGCCAAGTAGAGGCGTCACTGCAAGTGCAATCACAGAATGGAGACTATGAGCATGACCGCTGGCCGGTTTTGAACGGACCCGGCCTGGCTGGTCTTAAACCGACCGATGACAGAACCGACCGATGACACGGGAGCAAATCATGTCCGACACAAAACCCGACAGAAAGCCCATCCTCATCCTCGGCGTCGGCAACCTGCTTCTCAAGGACGAGGGAGTCGGAATCCATTTCGTGCAGGAGCTTCACAAGAAACACCTGCCCTCCGACGTCGAAGTGATGGACGGGGGCACGCGCGGCCTGGACCTCCTCATGTTAATGGAGGGCCGCAAACTCGTAGTCATAGTGGACTGCGCGCGGATGGGAGAGACGCCCGGGACCGTGCGCGTCTTCGGGGCGAAGGACATCGTGCCGGAGAAGAACAGAGGGTTCTCGGTGCACGGACTCAACCTGGCCAGCGCGCTCGAGTTCGGCGAGCGGCTCGGAACTCTGCCGGACGTCTTCATAGTGGGAGTCGAGCCCGAATCAATAGAGATCGAGATCGGTCTGAGCGACGTTGTCAGAAAGGCGCTGCCCGATATAGAACGGGCAGTTGACGAGATCATTAACTCCAGACGCCAGCCCCCCGGTTAATTCCACAGACAGCAACTGCGAGCACCAATTCGACCTCCTCGTTTACGGCCGTGGCCGGCCGGCTCAATCAAGGGCGGCGTCGCTATCGCATGCTCCTTTGAAAACTGGACAAGGATGGGGCGGCGTGCCGACCCTCTCTTCAGAGTAGGTGCCCGACATATCAACTTGGCATCTTACTTGCTATTGGACAATGCCCGGTCTCAGGAGGCACCGTACCCAATCACAATATGGCGGCCCGCGTGTGAGGGCCGTGGAAGGGGGCGACTGCCATGAGGCAGGCATCATTCCTCAAGTTCTCCAAAGTTGTGCTTGCGCTCGTTCTTGTCTTTGTCAATACTTGCTCGGGCTGCACGACAAGAGACAGGGAAACGAGCCCCGTAACGCGCGAGACAATTAACGGGCAGTCGGGGCTGCGAGTACTTCCTACAGACATTCACAACGCGTTTCTCAAGTATGCCCTGGCCGACCGCCGCGTCGAGGCGTGCCGGCGATTGTTCGAGTCGAGAAGGCTGGGAGAACGGCCGGCGTCGAGCTTCACAATCGAAGGCAGAAACCGTGACGGCATTCTTGCCAGGGTCACGGTGATGATTTTCCTCGGCCCGGACCCCACGGCAGCAGGGGCCCTCGCATTCCTCCAGGGCAACGAGCAGTCCCGCGTCTGCGCCTGCATCGCGCGGACTATTGACGGTGGTGCGCTTTCGGAAAGGGCTTCCCTGGCGCTAACGGAGTACGCGGTCCAGGACAACGGGCAGGTGACTCCTTTTGAGATGGTATCGGGCGACACGACGGGTACGGGCAACCACGAAGGGTTCTGGAACTGCGTGGGTGCGAGCTCCGTTGCAGGGACGGTGTTGTGTACCTTGAAGTGCCTTCCTGCGGGTCCGGCCTACGCAGAATGCCTTATTGCCTGCACCGGGTGGGCGATCTTGTCCGCGCTCGTTGGCTGTGCTTTTGCCGAGCTGTTGGACAACTCTGATTAGCACACCCAGTGCTGGGTGCAGCACCCGCGGGAGAACGTGTGACTCACTCTAGTTTCGGATTGTCGACCCCGACGACCTCTCGCGAGGCATCCTGAATGGCACTCTATTGATCACAGGTGGCGAGTCCAGGAGTTACCTGGTACACGGATCTTATCTGGGAACAAGAGGGGGGACAGTATGTCCACATTTGTCCGAGTTCTGAGGCTTGCCGCCTCCATCCTTTTCGGTGCTCTTGCCGGAGGCGCGCTGGATCCGCCTTCGTGGTTGCCGGTGGGCGACGCGTGGAGGGCACTCGTTTTTGTAGTGGCGGCACGGGCTGCCCCGCTGCCCGCAGATCACACGCTCATAGGCGCGGTCTTCGGTAGAGCGAGGATGCGAGCCGGCCACAGAGCGTTGCTCATTCTGGTGGACGGCCTTGCCGTTGTCTTTGTGATGGCCTTTCTCGAGATTCCGGGGACTGCTCTGGAGTGGGTAGGACGGACAGCAGTCGCGGCGGTAGTTGCGGGAGTGATACCGGGCTGGCCGGACGCTGGCAGGCAGGGAGTTGCTTTGTTCACGCGGCGCGGCGCCTCGTCACTATCCGCCTGAACCGTATTGCCCCGTCGTCCAAGGCCGCGTAAAGCCCGGGCACGATTATCACGGTGAGGAAACTGGAGGCAATGAGGCCCCCTATCACGCACCTCGCCATCGGGTAGTAATAGGCGTCTCCGACCGAGCTTCGTCCCAGGGCCAGCGGCACTAGGCCGAGTATCGTAGTGGCAGCGGTCATCAAGACCGGCCGGAGCCGCCGGGTCGCTCCCGTGACTATGGCCTCAGACCGCTCAACGCCGGATTCCCTCAACTGGTGCACGTGGTGTATCAACACGATGCCGTTGTTCACCACAATCCCGATCAGGATGAGGAGTCCTATCTGTGCCATGAGGTTGAATGGCGTTCCGGTCAGAAAGAGGATCCAGATCACTCCCACGAACGCAAAGGGAAGTGCGAACATTATTGCGAACGGGTGCACCACGGATTCGAACAGTGAAGCCATGACGACATAGACGAGCACTAGGGCCAGCAGCATGTTGACAAGCAGTTCCTTCTGCGTGGCGCTTTCCTGCTCGAAGAAAGCTCCGTAACCCCACGAGTACCCGGCCGGGAAACTCATGCCTGAAAGCACACGTGAAATCTTGGCCCTTATCTTGGGTGTGTCCGACGCCTCGTAGTGAGCGTTCACGGTCGCCACGGTTTTTCTCTGCTGCCTCAGGATGGTCGCCGGTCCCTTCTCCATTGCGAAACTGGCGACCGATGCGATCGGCACTGAGTGGCCGGTCTCGCTGACGAGCGTCAGACTCTTGAGGTTGTCGAGATCGCGCCTGTCTTCCTCACGCACCCGCGCCCAGATGTCCACTTCCCCCTCGGGTCCCCGGAACCTACTAATAGGCATCCCCCGGAAGTACATGGCCACCGCGTCTGCCACCCGGGACGAGGAGAGGCCCATCTGTGCCGTCAGATCTCTGTCCACCACGACCTGGATTTCCTCTCGGCCCTTTTGCTTCTCGGTGTCTATGTCCTTGAGCTCGGGGATGTACGCCAACCGGCGAGCCGCCTCGTCGGCCAGGGCCAGCAGCGTGGGCCCTGCGTCCCCGAAGATGTTGACGTTGATTGTGCCGCTTCCTCCGCGCTCCTCAAAGCCGCCCAGTTTGAGCTTCACGCCCGGCAGCTTCGGCAGCCCTTTCCGGAGTTTCTCGCGCATCTCCTTCACGCTCTTGTCGTCCGTGTAGTCAGGAAACGGGTATATGGCAGTGAATCCGGTGTTGTCGGAGTAATAGCTGTAGAGCGATTTCAGGTGGAATTCCTTTGCGTGTGCCTCCACGTACTTCTCGACTTCGTCAACGTAGCGCTCCGCGGCGACGTAGTTCACGTTTTCGGAGAACTCGTACTCGACTCTGACGGACTCCACCTTCGTTCCGGAGAAGGCAGTCTTCTCCACCTTGGTGAACGGAAAGAGCATGCTCACGAAAACTAGTCCCATGATACCCACCATCTTCCACCGATGGACGAGCGACCACGCCAGGAAACGCGCGTATCTCTCCGTGAGATTAGCGATGAAATGCGAGGGCCGCTTGCGCACCAGGTGGCCGAACCGGTGCATGAACAGGGGTATCAAAGTGATGGATACGATGAACGAGCAGACAATCGCAGCGAAGATGGTCTTGCCGGTTTCGCCTATCCAGACCGATATCTCGGTCTTGGCGCCGATGGTGAGCGGCAGAAAGACGATGATGGTGGTGATGGTCGAGGTTATCACTGCCGGGAGGATCTCCGTGGTTCCGACCACAGTAGACTCTTCCGGACTCTCGCCCGCCTGTCTGTGCCTGTAGATGCTCTCGAGCACCACCACGGCGTTGTCAACCAGCATGCCCACGGACAGCATCAGGCCCATCATGGAAAGGATGTTCAGAGAGCGTACGGCGAAATATATGAAAACGCAGGCCGACACCGCGGAAAAGGGGATCGCGAGGCCGACAGCGAGAGTGGCCGGGATGTTTCTCAGGAAGAAGTAGAGTACAAAGCACGCCAGCAGCGCGCCTATCAACCCCGAATGCAAAAGCCCGTTGAGCCCGTTCAGAATCTGCTCGGAGACGTCGTGGAAGGTCAGTATTGACATTCCCCGCAGGGCCGGATCTTTGCCGATCTCCTCGAGCTTCTTCTGTGCGTCGATGGCGACCTTGACCGTGTTGTATCCCGACTCCTTCATCACCTCTATTCCGATGGCGCTCTCTCTATTGAGATGCCTGCCGTAGTTCAGGATCGGTTCCTGATACTTGATGTTCGCGACGTCCAGGAGTCTGAGGTTGTCGCGGACCGGGAAGCTCTCGAGCTCCTGGAGCGTCTTGAAATCACCCAGGACCCTTACCGAATACTTGCTCGGGCCGTCTTCGATCCTGCCGGCGCTTACGTTCCTGTTGGCGCTGGCGACTCTTGCGAGGAGCTCACCCACGTCCACGTTGTGCTTCGTCACACGGTCCAAATCAAATTCTACCGAGATCTCTTTCTTCTCGACTCCGTACGACAGGACTCGCGCTACGCCCGGGACCTGGCGGAGCGGGTTGACTATCTTCTTCTCGATGAGGTCGTAGCTTTTCGACAGGTCACTGCCTGAAGACACTCGCAGCACAAGCACTGGTATGTCCGTGGATTTGAACCCCTGGACGTAGATGTGCTCCACATCGTCCGGCAGCTCGGAGCGGATCCTCTCGATCCTCTCGCGGGCCTCGACCCTCAGCACGTCGATGTCCATCCCCCACTCAAACTCCAGAAAGATGTTCGAGCTGTTCGCGTCGGAGTAGGAATACATCCGCTTGACGTGGCTCATCGTGCTGAGAGCTTCCTCCAGCGGTCTCGTGATCTCCTCCTGCACCTGGGACGGGACCGCGTTGGGATAGGGGACGTAGATGTTGAGTTGTGGAAAATCCACGTCGGGAAGGAAAGCCAGGGGCACGCGCCAGATGGAGATGAGTCCGACCGCGAAGATGGAGAAGATGATGACTATCGTCGTGACGGGGGAGCGTATTACGAATCGTGCAATGCTCATGGAGCCGGCCTAGTCCGTTCTGTCTATCACCGCGTAAACTGCGGGTATCACGAAAAGAGTGAGCGCCGTGGCGAAGGTCAGCCCGCCTATCACCGTGATTGCAAGAGGTGCTCTCAGCTCGGCTCCTTCGCCTCCCGCAACGGCCATGGGGATGAGTCCCAGCACTGTCGTGATCGTGGTCATCAATATCGGCCGCATGCGGACCGAGCCGGCCTCCACGAGCGCCTCCATCTTGGGCATTCCTCTTTTCCGCAACTGATTTGCGTAGTCGATCAACACGATTGCGTTGTTCACCACGATTCCGGCGAGGATGATCCCTCCGATCAGCACCATGACGCTCACGGAGGTCCCGGTCACGAGCAGGGAGAAAACCACGCCTATTGCGGCCAGCGGAAGAGTGAACATTATCACGAAAGGATGGAGGAACGACTCGAACTGCGAGGCCATGACCAGATAGACGAGGAAGACGGCAAGCAGGAGCGCGAAGCGGAGGCTCCCGAACGAAACGCTGAGCTCGTTGCTCTGGCCGCTCAGAGCTGCCGAGAAGTCCTGCGGCATCGAGATGGTCTGAAGAGCGGCCCTTATCTCGCTCGCCGCGCCCCCCAGGTCATGCCCGCTCAAATTCGCAGTGACGATGGCCGTGCGCTGCTGTGAGACTCGCGTTATCTCGGAGGGCCCCTCTTCGATCACGATCCTGCCGACTGACGACAGTGGAATGGGCGTGTCGCTGTTGTGCCCGATGACGAGGTTGGGGAGTTCCTCCATCGAGCGCCTCACTTCCTCGGAGTTTCTGACCAGAATGTCGATCTTGTCTTCTTCTCTTCGGAACTTGGTCGCCACGTCGCCCCTGACAGCGTTGGTCAGCGCCCTGAATGCCTGGGCCGGGTCCACGTGCAGCGATGCCATGCGCTCCCTGTCCAGTACGATGTGGACCTCCGGGTTGCCTGATTTCATCGTGCTGCGTATGTCCTTTATAGATGGAATCTGACCGAGGCGCTGCTCCACTTCGGAAGATAGGGCTCTGAGTCGTGCGATGTCGTAGCCCGTGACCTCGACTTCTATCGGAGTGCGGAAGCTGAAGTAACTGGGCCGCGAGACGTCGTAACTCAGAGCCGGCACTCCGTCGAGTACCCTCCGCATCCTCTCTATGGTCCTCTCCTCCGTCTCCGGGTCGCCCCTCCGGTCCATGGTCACGCTCACCTGCGCTATGTTCTCCTCTTTTACGCGCGCGGTGGACTGTCCGAGCAGGGTGGAGCCCGAATTGCTGAACACCGTCTCCACAGAGGAAATTGCCATCGCCTGTTTCTCTATTCCTGATACGGCTCGGTCGGTGGACGCGAGTGATGTGCCTTCGGGAAAACGGAGGTTGAAAGTGAACTCTCCCTGGGACACAGGCGGGATGAGCTCGATGCTGAGGAGGGGAGTCAGCACGATGGAAAAGGCCAGAGCCCCGGCAGCAGCCATTATCACTAGCCGCCGTCTCGCGAGGGTCCGTCTCGCCGCCCCCGGATACCAGGCGTAGAACCGTCCCATCATCATGTCGAACTGGTTGGTGACAAAGAGGATAGGGCGGCCGATAATGAACCTGAGGCCCCGGCCGACGGGTCTCCCCACGATTCTCGCGAAACGAGCCACCATTCCCAGAAATCTGGCCAAAAACCGGCCCGTGACCCGCAGAACCAGGATCATCAGTCGTCCAAATGGCCGCGCCAGATACGGCATCAGAACCGCTAACGCAAGCCGCCGCAAGGCATTAGCCGTGTTCTTGCCCAGGGTCTGCCACAGAAATCTGACAAACACCAACCGGAGTAAGGCACCTACAAAACGGGCAGGAACTACGATGAGGACGGAACCAAAACGCACAAGCGGCGTATAAAAAGAGCGGAACAAGTGAAATCGCCAGTTCTCGGCATCCGCAGAATGCTGAGAACGGCTGGGCAGCCAACCCTGCTTATTGAGTCGAACAGGAGTGCGGGGCAAACGCAGCTCTGTTCTCCCCAAAAGCCTGCCCAGCCGATTTTCCTGATCGTTGGAGGGCGGCGCCAGACGCCCTCCTTCTTTTATTCTAACCGCTGACAGCATCGGAACCAAGGTCAAAGCGACGACGAGCGAGGCCAGGAGAGATGCGCTTATTGTGACGGCCTGGTCCCGGAACAACTGTCCCGCGATGCCCTCCACGAATACAAGCG
>Ga0315295_10004242_pt1 | contig 12217 bp, 9 predicted proteins | sample YL17G14_0_MG_FD_204453 | JGI IMG/M metagenome (GOLD analysis project Ga0315295, IMG submission 204453) | Sediment microbial communities from Yellowstone Lake, YNP, Wyoming, USA - YL17G14_0 | ecosystem: Environmental > Aquatic > Freshwater > Lake > Sediment | place: USA: Wyoming | collected... | reverse complement strand
GGCACAGAATTCGTCCAGCATGCGCCCCTTCGCCTTCTTGCCCGCCTTCCCATACCTCGGGCGCAGCGCCTCCAAAAGCTCAAGCTTGCTTCGCCTGGTCATCGATGCCTCCCCGAGCTCTGCCCGCTTGCGCCTGCTCGGTCAGAGTCTCAATGAGGCAACGTACCCTCGCAAAGTCAGATTATTTGTGAGGCAATTCGCCGGCTTGACTTCCGTCTCCGCGCTCCGTAGAATCACCGGACAAGCGAGCACAGATTGGGAAGAGCCCCGGCCGGCCGGCCGGGCACCGAAGGGGCAAGCCCGAGGGCCGGTGCAGTCCCGGGCGAAACTCTCAGGTCCAAGGACCCGTCTGGCCGCACCTCTGGAAAGCCGCAAGGCGCCGATGGGGCAAGTCCCGGACGGGACGAATCTCTCAGGCCGAAGACAGAGGGCGCACCCATGTGTGGGGTTGCGCCCGTTCCCTTTTTCTACCCTGCACACCCTTGCTTCCCAACCCAGGAGGACACGATGGAGTTCCCGAAGGACCTGAAGTACGCCACCAGCGACGAGTGGGTGCGGGTGGAGGGCAAGACGGCGACGGTCGGGATCAGCGACTACGCCCAGAGCCAGCTCTCCGACATCGTCTTCGTCGAGGTGACGGCGGCGGTGGGCGAGACGCTCGACCAGGGCAAGGCCTTCGCCTCGGTCGAGTCGGTCAAGGCGGCCTCCGAGATCTACCTGCCGCTCAAGGGCAAGGTCGTGGCGGTGAATGACGAGCTGCCTGGGACGCCCGAGTTGATGAACAGCGATCCGTACGGCAAGGCCTGGATGATCCGGGTGGAGATCGCCGACACGGCACAGGTCGCCGGGCTGATGGACGCTGCCGCCTACGCCAAGCACTGCGACGAACGGAGCCACTAATGGCCTACATCCCGCACACCGAGGAGGAGCGGCAGGCGATGCTGGCGGCCATCGGCGTCCGCTCGCTGGATGACCTGTACCAGGCCGTCCCGGCCGCCGTACGCTTCCCGGACCTCGAGCTTCCGGAAGCGGTGTCTGAGCTCGAGGTCATGGAAGAGCTGCAGGCGCTCTCGGAGGCCAACCTGGATGCGCGCCACACGGTCTGCTTCCTGGGCGCCGGAGCGTACAACCACTTCGTTCCGTCGGTGGTCGATCACATCCTGCGCCGGGGCGAGTTCTACACCGCCTACACGCCCTACCAGCCGGAGGTTTCCCAGGGCACGCTGCAGGCGATCTTCGAGTACCAGTCGCTGATCTGCAACCTGACCGGGATGGACGTCTCCAACGCCTCGCACTACGACGGTGCCACGGCGCTGGCTGAGGCGGCCATCCTGGCCTTCAACCACCACCGCGGCAAGCGCTCCAAGATCGTCCTCTCGCCGGGCATCCACCCGCACTACCGCCAGACCGTGCGCACCTACATGCAGGGCATGGGGCTGAACCTGGTCGGCGACGCGGCGCTCGGCAATGACAGCGCCGCGCTGGCCGGCCTGCTGGATAGCGATACGTTGATGGTAGCCGTGCAGTACCCCGACTTCTTCGGCCGGATCGAGGACTTCACCGCGCTGGGCAAGGCGGTCCACGCCGTCGGCGCGCTGCTGTGCGTGTGTGTCAACCCGCTGGCGCTCGGGCTGCTGAAGCCTCCGGCCGAGTTCGACGCCGATGTCGTCGTCGGCGATGGCCAGCCGCTGGGCATTCCGATGTCGTTCGGCGGCCCGTCGCTCGGCCACTTCACGGTCAAGAAGGAGTTCGTGCGCAAGATGGCCGGCCGCCTGGTGGGCGAGACGGTCGACGGCCGCGGACAGCGCGGCTTCGTCCTGACGCTCAGCACGCGCGAGCAGCACATCAAGCGTGAGAAGGCCACCTCTAACATCTGCACCAACGTGGCGCTGATGGCGCTGGCCTCGGCCGTGTACCTCTCGGCCATGGGCAAGCAGGGCCTGCGCCAGGTGGCCGAGCTGTGCTACCACAAGGCGCACTATGCGGCCGAGCAGATCGGCGCCCTCAAAAGCTACACGCTGTGGAACCGGGGTGAGTTCTTCCACGAGTTCGCCGTGCGCTGCCCCAAGCCCGTGGCCGACGTCAACCGCTTCCTGCTCGATGAGTGCAGCATCCTCGGCGGCTACGATCTGGGCCAGGATTACCCGGAGCTCAAGGACCATATGCTGATCGCCGTGACGGAGATGAACTCCAAGGAACAGATCGACGACCTGGTAGCCGGGCTCAAGGAGGTGGCGCATGGCTGAGCCGCTGATCTACGACCTGTCGGCTGCCGGCCGTCCCGGCGTGTCCCTCCCGGCGCCCGATGTCCCCGTGGCGGGATTGCCGAAGGGACTTGTCCGGAAGGACCTGCCGCTGCCGGAGCTCTCCGAGATCGACGTCGTGCGCCACTTCGTGCGACTGTCGCAGCTCAACCACTCGATCGACACCGGCTTCTACCCCCTGGGGTCGTGCACGATGAAGTACAACCCCAAGGTCAACGAGGACGCCGCCCGTCTGCCCGGTTTCGCCTTCTCCCATCCTCTTCAGGATCCGGAGACGGCGCAGGGCAACCTGGCGCTGATGTACTCGCTCCAGGAGTGGCTGTGCGAGATCGGCGGCTTCGCCGGCATCAGCCTGCAACCGGCCGCCGGCGCGCATGGTGAGCTGACCGGCATCCTGATCATCCGCGCCTTTCACAAGGCGCGCGGCGACGCCAGGCGCACTAAGATCCTGATCCCCAACTCGGCGCATGGGACCAACCCGGCCACCACGGCCATGAGCGGCATGCAGGTCGTCGAGCTGCCGTCCGACGACCGCGGCAACGTCGACTTGGCCGCCCTGCGGGCGGCGTGCGATGACACGGTCGCCGGCCTGATGCTCACCAACCCGAATACGCTCGGGCTGTTCGAGGAGCACGTCCAGGAGGTCGTCGAGCAGATCCATTCCTGCGGCGGTCTGGTGTACGGCGACGGCGCCAACATGAACGCGCTGCTGGGCGTCGTCCGACCGGGCGACCTGGGCATCGACGTCATGCACTACAACCTGCACAAGACCTTCTCGACGCCGCATGGGGGCGGCGGCCCGGGGTCGGGGCCGGTGGGGGTGTGCGAGAAGCTGGTCGACTTCCTGCCCGGGCCGATCGTCGAGGTGATCGAGGCCGGTGATGAGGATGAAGCGCCGCTCTTCGGCCTGGTCATGCCCGCCCAGTCCATCGGGCGGGTTAAGGCCTTCCACGGTCACTTCGGCATGCTGGTGCGCGCCTACACCTACATCCGCATGCAGGGCAAGGCGGGCATGCGGGCGATCGCCGATCATGCGGTGCTCAACGCCAACTACGTGCGGGCCCGGCTGCGCGGCACCTACCACGTGCCCTACGACCGAATCTGCATGCACGAGTTTGTGGCCGAGGGCCGCTGGGCGGAGGCGCCCGATATCCGCGCCCTGGACGTGGCCAAACGCCTGATGGACTTCGGCTTCCATCCGCCGACGAACTACTTCCCACTCATCGTTCACGAGGCGCTGATGATCGAGCCCACTGAGAGCGAGAGCAAGCAGGTGCTGGATGCGTTCGCCGAGGTGATGCTCAAGATCGCCGAGGAAGCGCGCACGAACCCGGACATCCTGCACAGTGCGCCGCATGTCACCCCGGTCGGCCGATTGGACGAGGTCAAGGCGGCCAAGGACCTGGTGCTGTGCTGCCGCCCGGCGGAGCTGGGGGAGCCGGCGAAGAAGGGCTGAGGTGCAGCCTGCCTCGCCTGACCGCAAGCGCCAAGAGCGGCCCGAAAGGGCCGCTCTCCGGTTTCTGCCATAGGCCCCGCTCCGGGCTGGGGCGGGGTAGCCCTCGCTTGGGGCTCGACGGAGGGCGGATCGCGATCGGCAATCGCGAACGCGACTTGACACGCCGCCGAGGCTCAGATAGGATTGAGTCATCAGACGTCTGATGACTGTCCGCCCCTGCACGGCGTTGCCCGGTCTCAGCCGTCACCTGCCCAGCCTGGCATGAACCGCTTACCCGCCGCACCATCCGCTCTCGCTCCAACTTCGGCACCAGCCTCGCGGGGCCGGGCGCGCGCCAAGCCGCTCCGCCTGCAGGTGCGCGACCGCGTCTTCGACCTGCTGGCCCAGCGCGATCTGCGTCCGGGCGACCAGATCCCCACCGAGCCGGAGTTGGTCGCGCTGCTGGGCGTCAGCCGGGCGACATTGCGCGAGGGGCTGCAGTTGCTCGAGCAGGAAGGCGTCCTGGCCACACGCCATGGGATCGGCCGCTTCCTGGTCGCCGCGCCGGAAACGCTCGTCACCGACATCTCGCGCTTGCGCGGCGTCAGCGAGCTACTCCAGGAGCACCGCATCCGCGCCGGGGTGCGCCTGCTGGAGGTCGTCCGCCGGGAGGCGGACGACGTTGTAGCGCGGGCGCTGCAGATCGTGCCCGGGACGCCGGTCATCCACCTCGAGCGTGTGTGGACGCAGAGCGCCGGTCCAGTGATCTACTCCGTCGACATCCTGCCCGAAGCGCTGCTCGGCGAGGCCTGGACGCCGCGCGAGTTCCAGGGTTCGCTGCTCGAACTGATCGAGGCGCGGAGTGGGCGTGTCCTCGGGCATGCCCAGTCGGACGTGCGCGCCGTCACGCTGCCGCCGGCGCTCGCCCAGCGGGTGGGCGTCCCGGCGGAGACTGCCTGGCTGCGCATGGACCAGGTCAACTTCGACACCGCCGGTCAGCCGATGATCTACTCGCAGGACTACCACCGCGGCGATTGGATCACCTTCCACGCCGTGCGCCTGCGCCGCTAGCCCTTCTTGGAGATCGACGATGACTCCACCGAACACGACTGTTGATCTGATACCCGCCGAAGATCTGACGCGCCAGTACGCGCAGATTGCCGACGAGGTCCACACGGCCATCGACCGCGTCCTGCCCAGCGGCAAGTACACGCTGGGCCCGGTGCTGGAGGAGTTCGAGCACGACTTCGCCCGCTTCTGCGGCACTCAACACGGCATCGGCGTCAGCAGCGGTACGGCGGCGCTCCAGCTGGCGCTGGCCGCCATGGGCGTCGGACCGGGCGACGAGGTCATCACACAGGCCAACACCTACGTCGCCACGGCCTTCGCCATCAGCTACCTCGGCGCCACGCCGGTCTTCGTCGACGTCGACCCGGTGTACGCCAACCTGGATGTGACGAAGCTCGATGCGCGCATCACCCCGCGCACCAAAGCCATCATCCCGGTCCACCTGTATGGCCATCCGGTGGACATGGACCCGATGATGCAGGTGGCGCGCACGCACGGGCTGCGCGTGCTGGAGGACGCCTCGCACGCGCACGGCTCGACTTACAAGGGCCGGCGCATCGGGTCGCTCGGAGATGCAGCGGCGTTCTCCTTCTATCCGTCGAAGGTCCTCGGCGCCTACGGCGACGCTGGCGCTATCGTCACGAATGATCCCGACCTGGCGAAGAAGATCCGCCTCCTGCGCTACATGGGCCAGGAGGTCAAAGGCACGCACCTGGTCATCGGCTACCAGGAGCGGCTCGACCCGATGCAGGCGGCTATCCTGCAGGTCAAGCTGCGCCATCTGGAAGGCTGGATCGAGCAGCGACGGGCCATCGCCCGGCGCTACGCGGAGCTACTCGACGGCCTGGCGGTGCGTGTGCCAACGGAGGCCGCGGACTGCCGGCACGTCTACTACCTGTACACGCTGCACGTGGCGCGGCGCGATGAGCTGGCCGCGTTCCTTCAGGCGCGCGGCATCGCCACGCAGCTGATCTATCACACCCCGGTGCCGCTGCAGCCCTGCTACGCGCACCTCGGGTACTCGGCAGCCGACTTCCCGGTGGCGACGCGCCTGGCCGGTGAGTTGATCAACCTGCCCATGTTCCCCGAGCTGCGTGACGACGAGGTTGAGCGCGTCGCGGCCGGCATCCGGGCCTTCTGCGCCGGAGGTGGGCGATGAGCGAGCGAATCAAGCTGGCCGTCCTCGGCGGCAGCGCGCTGGCCACGCCACTCCTGTTCGAGGGCATGGCCAGGGCGAAGGCCACCGCGGCGTACGACGCCGTTCTGTACGGGCGGGATGCCGAACGGCTCGATCTTGTCGCCCGCGTCTCCAACGACCTGGTCTCCCGCCACCCGGGTGCGGACATCCGCGTGCGACTTACGCAGGACCTCGGCGAGGCGGTCGACGGCGCGGCGTTCGTCGTCAACCAGATGCGGGTTGGAGGGCTGGAGGGGAGGCTCTTCGATGAGACCTTCCCGCGCGCCTTCGGCCTGCCCGGCGAGGAGACCGTCGGCCCGGGCGGCTTCAACAACACGCGTCGCGGGCTGACGGTCGTGCTCGAGGCCTGCCGTCAGATCGAGCGCCGTGCCCCGGACGTCGTCCTGCTCAATCTGACCAACCCGTCGAGCCTGATCCAGTACGCCATTCGCCGCTACACCAAGGTCAACGTCCTCGGCACATGCGATTCGCCGGTGGCGCTGATGAAGATGATCGCCGGCCTGCTCGCCGTCCCGCGCGACGAGCTGACCTTTGCCCTCAGCGGGATGCATCATTTCACCTGGATCTCCGGCGTGACGCACGAGGGCAAGGAGCGACTGCCCGAGATCCTCGCGCGCGCCCAGGAGCTCCCCAAGCTGGGCATCGACCCCGATCTGATCCGGGCGCTGGGCGTGATCCCGTCACCCTACTACCGTTACTACGCGCACCCCGACCGCATCCTGGCCATGACCGAAGGCCGCCCGGTCCGCGCGCAGGAGCTGAAGGGCATCCAGGACCAGATGCTGGCCGAGTTCCGCCGCTGGCAGCCGGGCGAGAAGATCGCCGCACTGGGCCAGCGCGGGGCTGTTTGGTACGACGAGATCGTGGTGCCGACGCTCCTGGCGTTGTCCGAGCACAAGACGCTGGAGCTGGTGCTCAGCGTCGACAATGGCTCGGCGCTGCCATGGCTCCCGCCGCGTGCGATCGTCGAGGCGCCGGTCGCGATCCGCGGCGGCCAGGTTGGCAAGCCCAGGTCGGCGGATTTGCCCGACGACATTCGATCCCTCATCCACCGCAACGCTGCCTATGAGATGCTGGCGGTCGAGGCCATCGTCGAAGACAACCGCCCGAAGGCGCTGCGGGCGCTGATGTCCAACCTGATGGTGCGCTCCTACAACCAGGCGCGCGGCCTGCTCGACGTGATCTGGCCGGACACGGCCTCGCCGGGCATCTCGATCCAGCGTCAGGATGCGAAGGGTCCGGAGCCGATGAAGGCGCCGACGCTGCACTACGGCGACCGGCTGCTCGAGTCAGTGCGGCTGCCCGAGGACGATGTCGCCTTGATCACGATGGAAGAGCCGTGGGAGCTGGCGCGTGACCGGCTCGGGCTCCGGCCGAAGGCGATCGCCTTCGTGCGTGAGCTCGACTGGTTCCGCCTGGAAGCGCTCGAGCGCGAGCTTCCGGAAGTCTCGGCCGTCGTCGGCCTGGGCGGTGGGACGCCGACCGATGCCGCCAAGTACGTTGCCTGGCGACGGCACCTTCCGGTCGACGTCTTCCCGTCGATCACGTCGGTTGACGCTGCTGTCACCAAGAGCATTGCCGCCCGCAGCGGCGGCCACGTGACCTACATCGGCTATATCGTCCCGCGCCAGGTGTACGTCGACACGACGCTGATCGCCGCCGCGCCGCCGCGTCTCAACCGCAGCGGCGTCGGCGACATCCTGTGCTCGCACACCGCGCTGTGGGACTGGAGGCTGGCCCACGACTCGCGCGGCGAGCGCTACGACCCGGCCGCCGTCGACGCCATGCGGCGCTGGCTGGATCGCATCCTGGCCGGCGCTGACGGGATCCGCGACGTCACGCCGGACGGCATCCGGTTGGTGATGGAAGCCTTTGAGGACATCAGCCTGATCTGCCGCCGCTTCGGCAGCAGCCGGCCGCAGGAGGCTTCCGATCACACCTTCGCCTATAATGCCGAGTTCCAGACCGGAAAGTCCTTCCTGCATGGCGAGCTTGTGGGCCTGGGTACTTACGTCATGGCCTGCCTGCAGGACAACGATCCCGGTTTCCTACTGGATGCCTACAAGAGGACCGGCCTGCTGTGGCAGCCCCGCGACATCGGGCTGACGCGCGACGAGTTCGTCCAGACTTTGCGCACGTTGAACGCCTACCAGAAGAGCTTCGGCCGTCGCTATTCGATCCTGGATGAGCGCAAGGTGGATGTTGCCTTCATCGAGTCGATCGCCGGAAGGCTTGCGTTCTGAGGCGATGGGCACACCGCTGTTGCGCCCAGCGCGCCTCGACGAGGCGCCGGAGCTGCTTGAGGTCATGGCCGCCTCGCTGGCGAGAGAGGTGGCCGCCGGCGCGATCGTCCACGTGTACCCACATCTGGAGGGCGAGGTGGCGTGGCTGCGCTACCTGCTGGCAACCGGTTCGGGGTGGGTGGCGGAGATCGACGGCGGCGTCGCCGGATTCGGGATCACGGCCTGGCGCGGAACGGTCCACTGGCTAGTGTCGTTGTTCGTGCGGCCCGAAGCTCAAGGACGGGGGCTCGGGCGCCTGATGCTGGAGCAGCTTTGGCCGCCCACATCCAGCGCCAATCGGGCGACATTGGTCGACGCCGCTTCACGGCCGGCGATGAGCCTGTACCTGCGCGCCGGGCTGACGCCGTACTTCCCGGTGCTTGCGTTCGACGGCCGGCTTGAATCGGACGAAGGCAGCGCCCGCGGCTTGGTGTCGCGGGATGATTGGGCAGAAGCGGGTGGGCGAGTTGCGGATGCCGATGCCGCCGTCTTCGGCACCGCGCGGCCGAGCGACCACGCGCACTGGACGGATCGCGGGTTCGCCTTCCGCAGCCTTTGGACCCGTAGTGGGGAGTGGCTCGGGTACGGGCGCTGGAGCCCGTCCGGCCGGCTGGGCCCGGTCGTGCTTGCCGAAGGCGCCGAATGGCCCGCGGCGCTTGGGGCGCTGGCAGCGGACGCCGCTCAAGCCGGGCATGAACGGCTTCGACTGTTGGTCCCGGCGGTCAACGAATCGGCGCTACGCTGGTGCATGCGGCGCGGCATGCGCTATCAAGGGATGGAGATCGCCCTGGCCACGCGGCTGCCCGGCAAATGGAGCCGCTGCCTGATCCACCGCGCGGGGCTGCCTTGATGCGCGCGGGCGAAGGTCGACAGAGATCATGAGCGAACCGGATCTGCTGCTCGGATTGGACATCGGGACCCAGGGCGCCAAGGGCGTGCTGGTCAACCGCGCCGGAGAGGTGCAGGCACAGGCGCAGGTCGAGTACGACTGCATGTACCCGCAGCCGGGGTGGGTCGAGCATGACATGCAGGCCAACTGGTGGGAGCACCCGGCGCAGGTCGTGCGGCGGCTGCTCGAGCAGCCGGGGATCATGCCCGCACGCGTAGCGGCGGTCAACGTCAGTGGGCTGTATCCGGCGATGGGCCCCACCGACGGGGAAGGCCAGCCGATCGCCGGCGCCATCCTGTACTCCGACAACCGCGCCCTGGCCGAGGTCGAAGAGGTCAACGCCGCGCTCGGATTGAAGCTGACGAGCGAGGAGCTGACGCCCAAACTGCTGTGGTTCCTGCGCCATCAGCCGGACGGCGCCAGGCGCATGCGCATGTTCTTTGACGCCGCACACTACGGCGTGTACCGGCTTACCGGCGCGTACGTGGCCGACACGATCACGCTCGGCTTGTGGGGCGCGATCTACTCGGCGCCCCAAGCCGCCTGGCGGCCGGAGGCCTGCGCCCGGTTCGGCATCCCGGTCGATATCCTGCCCGCCATCCACCCCCCGGCCACCATCGTCGGCCGTGTGCAGGACGCCGCCTCGCGCCTCACCGGATTGCCGGTGGGCACGCCAGTCTTGACCGGCATGCCCGATCTCGTGGCGTCGATCATCAGCGCAGGCGCTACGCAGCCGGACGAGGCCGTCGCCTACTACGGGACGGCGGGCGTCGTCCCGGTCCAACTCGATGACCTGCTGCGCGCGTTGATGCACTCGCATCCCACCGAGGACGGCTACCTGTTCTACTACGCCGCTTACAGCCTGGCCGTTGGCGATGCCGTCAAGTGGTTCCGCGACGTCTTCGGCCAACCAGAAGTCGACGCCGCGCGCGCCGGGGGGTCAGGTGCCTACGCCCGCCTGGACGCGCTGGCGGCCGGCGTGCCCGTTGGGTCGAAGGGACTGCTGCTCCTCCCATACTTCCAAGGGCAGCGTTCGCCGGAGTTCGACCCTCAGGCTCGCGGCGTGTATTTCGGGATGACGCCGGCACACGGGCGCGGCCACTACTTCCGCGCCGTGCTCGAGTCGTGGGGCTACAGCATCCGCGATGGACTCGAGACCAGCTACCCGCAAGGGTCCCCCGTCCGGCGAATGATCGCCACCGGCGGCGGGGCGCGCAGCGCACTGTGGCGCCAGATCGTCAGCGACATCACCGGGCTGCCCCAGTCCTACGTGCCGGATGCCGACGGTCCGTTGGGCGCGGCGTATGTCGCCGGCATGGCGCTTGGATGGTTCGAGGATTTCGAGCCGCTGCGCCGGACCTGGGTGCGCAACGCGGGCATGACCGAGCCGGACCCCGCGGCCCGGCGGGTCTACGACCGCCTGTACCCGATCTACCGCCGGCTGCACCGCGACCTGCGCCAGGCGTTCCACGATCACAATCTCGCCGCGGGCGCGGCCGTGAACGGCTGAGGGAGGAGCAGATGGCCAAGCTCGCCCTGTTCGGCGGGACGCCGGTCGTCCCCGGCGATCGGCCGCTGGAGGATCCCTGGCCGGTCGTCCTGCCCGAAGACCTGGCGGCCGTGCAGCGCGTGTTCGAAAGCGGGCAGTTCGTCGGCATCCACCACCCGGAGGTCGAGGCGCTCGAGCAGGAGTATGCCGCGTTCGTCGGGACGCAGTACGCCCTGGCGCTCGGGTCGGGCACGGCCTCGCTGCATGCCGCCGTCGCCGCTTCCGGCTGCCAGCCCGGCGATGAGGTGATTGTCCCGGCGCTGACCTTCCTCGCCTCGGCATCCGCGATCCTCCATCACCTGGCAATCCCGGTCTTCGTCGATATCGACCTGCGCACCTTCAACCTCGATCCAGCGCGCGTCGAAGAGGCGATCACGGCGCGCACGCGCGCCATCCTGGCGGTCGACCTGCATGGCCTGCCGGCGGACTACGAGGCGCTGCATGCTATCGCCCGGCAACACGGACTGGTGGTCATTGCCGACGCGGCCCATGCCATGGGCGCGGTCTACAAGGGGCGCAACGTCGGCAGCCTGGGCGACATCAACGGCACGAGCATCATGCCGGCCAAGCAGCTCGCCACGTGCGGCGAAGGCGGCTTGTTCTCGACCGACCGCGAGGAGTACCTCAACCGCGCCAGCATGGTGCGCATGTTCGGCGAGATCGTCCGCAAGGGACAGCCGCGCGCCTACAACGCCTACACGCTGGGTTGGAACTACCGCATGAACCCGATCCAGGCCGCCTTCGCCCGCAGCCAGCTCCAGCGGCTCGGCGCCAACGCTCGGACGTTTTCCGAGAACGGGGCGCGCCTGGCAGAAGGCATGCGTCCATTGCCAGGGCTGATCCCCCCGCACATCCCCGAGGGCAGCACGCACGTCTACCACATGTTCCGCTTCCGGGTCGATCCGCACGCGGCTGGGGTGGACGTCCCGGCCGGGCGATTCGCCCGAGCGGTCGAGGATGCCATGGCGGCCGAGGGGCTGCCGCTGCGCTTCTACCAGAACACGCCGGTGCCCGGGCAGGCGATGTTCCAACTGCGCGAAGGATTCGGCGGGGGGATCCCGTGGAAGCTGCCCGGGGTCCAGGACCGGCGCTACGATATCGAAGAGTACCCGGTAACACTGGATGTGCTCGAGGCGACGCGCTGCATCGGGCGCGCCGGATCCTCCGGCCCCAACTACTTCGGAAGTCGCGAGACGATCGATCGGTACATCGAAGGCTTCCGCAAGCTGTGGGACGACCTCCCGGCGCTCGAACGCTACGCCCGGCAGGTCGACTATCGCCCGCCATGGTCGAACCCGGCTCCGTCGACGCGCGGCGAGTGGGATGTGCTGACGCCCTCCTCGCCGGCATGATGCCGGCCCGATAGGCGGAAACGCCGCGCCGAGGTCATCGACCTCGGCGCTGGTCGTTGTACGCCCAGCATGGGCGCTGACTAGGAAGGTGGAAGTCCTTCCCGGGGGTTGATGGCACCCACCGTAGCCAAGGGCAAGGGCGTCGCCGTGAGGCGGGGTCTGAAGGAAGCCGGAGGCAAA
>Ga0315295_10004241_pt1 | contig 12219 bp, 11 predicted proteins | sample YL17G14_0_MG_FD_204453 | JGI IMG/M metagenome (GOLD analysis project Ga0315295, IMG submission 204453) | Sediment microbial communities from Yellowstone Lake, YNP, Wyoming, USA - YL17G14_0 | ecosystem: Environmental > Aquatic > Freshwater > Lake > Sediment | place: USA: Wyoming | collected... | reverse complement strand
AAGAACTGAAGATGGGTAAGAAACAGGTGACGCCATACTGGCGGGTGCTTCGGGAGGGCGGCTACCTCAATGAAAAGTACCCTGGTGGAGTGAAAATGCAGGCGTCGCGTCTGAGAAGAGAGGAGCACAGCATCCAGTCGAAAGGCAAAAAATTGATTGTGAAGGATTTCGGGAAATCTTTGCAGAAGTTGTAAACTGGACCGCCGAAAAATCCTTTAAGTCAAAACCGTTAAAGCCGTTCATGCGCGTCGCAATGTATTACAGCAACAATGATGTTCGTCTGGAAGAAATGCCGAAGCCAAAGATCGGCCCAGGCGAGCTGTTGGTAAAAGTGATGGCGAGCGGCATCTGCGGCAGCGACGTGATGGAATGGTACCGCATCAAAAACGCCCCCCGTGTACTGGGCCATGAGATTGCTGGGGAAATCGTTGAGGTTGGTAAAGGAGTGCAAAGTTACAAAGTAGGAGATAGGGTTTTCGTTTCCCACCACGTTCCTTGCGACAAATGCAGGTACTGCTTGGGCGGCCAGCACACCGTGTGCGATACCCTACGCACGACTAATTTTGACCCTGGCGGTTTCGCGGAGTACGTGCGGGTCCCGAAAATTAATGTGGAGAATGGCACCTACCTTCTGCCCAAAGAGATCTCGTTCGAAGAGGGAACGTTTGTTGAACCTTTAGCTTGCGCCGTAAGGGGGCAAAGGATCGCGAACGTGAAACCAGACCACACCGTGCTCGTGATCGGCAGCGGCATTGCGGGACTGCTCAATATCAAATTGGCCCGTGCGAGAGGGGCCAGGCGAATTATTGCCACAGACATAAACGAATACCGCCTCGAGGTCGCGAAAAAGTTTGGGGCAGGCGCCGTCATAAACGCGAAAGAGGACGTCCCCGCCAAACTGCGTCAGCTTAATGAAAACAGGCTCGCCGACCGCGTGATAGTTTGCACCGGAGCCCTGCCGGCGATCACCCAAGCGTTGCAGTCCGTGGACAAAGGCGGAACGATATTGTTTTTCGCTCCGACAGCTCCAGGCGTCGAGGTCCCGCTGCCATTCAACGAGATTTGGTTCAAGTGCGCGGCGATGACGACTTCCTACGCGGCGGCCTCTGAGGATATAAAAAAGGCGATAGAACTGATTCGTACTCGCAAAGTTCGCGTGAGTGACATGATTACACACAGGCTTGGCTTGGCAGAAACTAGCCGCGGATTCAAACTTGTGGCCGAGGCTAAAGAATCCATCAAAGTGATTATCGAGCCACAGAGATGAACTGCCCCCCAAAAATCCATGTTTCATTGGTTTATGTAGTGTTACTATATGCCTTATATAGCATTGCTACATAGTCAGAAAAGATAAATATGGAATGCAAACGTGTCGAGTGGCGGACCCACATGCACAAGGAGATGCGGCGGGGTTTTCTGAGCATGTGGATCCTCTGGACATTGAAGAAGAAAGGGGCCCCGATGTACGGTTACGAGATTATCCAAGCATTTCGAAAAATGGCAAGTGGCAAATGGGTGCCAAAAGCAGGAACGATATACCCTATTTTGCGGCGGCTTGAGGAGCGCGGGTTCGTGAAGAGTACGTGGACGCCTCGCGAAGCGGGGGGACCACGTCGCAGATATTACAAAATCACCAGGGAAGGAGAAAAAGCAGCGAAGATTGTATTTTCTGAGTTGAGGAAGTTGATGGCTGGATTTAGAGAGTTCCTCCACGAGCTTTTTGGAGTTGACTAGATGAAAGCGGGATATGCGATAGAAACACACGGCTTGACTAAGAAATTCAACGGGGTCACGGCAGTAAATCACGTTTCCTTCGATGTCAAGGAGGGCGAGATATTCGGCCTGCTGGGACCAAACGGTGCTGGCAAAAGCACGACAATAAGGACGCTTTGCACGCTGACTAGACCGACGGCGGGCACCGCCAAAGTCGGTGGTTACGACATAGTGAAAGACGATAGCAAGGTAAGAGAACTCGTTGGTCTGGTATCTGAAAAAATGATCATGTACGACCGATTAACTGCCAAGGAGAATTTAAAGTTTTTCGGAAAATTGTACAATATTCCAAATGATGTGCTGGAGAGCAGGATCAAGGAAATGCTTGAACTCGTCTATATGGAGAAATGGCAAAACAAGCAGGTGGGAACATTCTCGACCGGCATGAAACAGAGAATCAATGTAATAAGAGCGCTTCTCAACATGCCCAAGATACTGTTTCTGGATGAGCCCACGCTCGGCTTGGATCCGCAATCGAGCAACGAAATCCGCGAGTTCGTGCGCAAACTTAACCGGGAGAGAAAAATAACGATAATCCTCACAACGCATATGATGGTGGAAGCAGACATGTTATGCGATCGAATTGGCATTATGGACTACGGAACGATAGTCGCCCTCGACACTTCATCTAACTTAAAAAAGCTAGTCTCCGGCGGAAACACTTTCGAATTGAACATTTCCAACCTCAACGACAAGTTGCTATCACTGATAAAATCAGTGAGGTCTGTTAAATCTGTCGTTAGGGAAAACGGGACGCGCGTTAAAGTCCGCGCAAAGGGTGGTGGAGTGTTTGACGATATAGTTGATGTAATACGGGCAAATAATGGGAAAATAGTCTCGATAAACAGCCTTGAACCCACGCTCGAGGACGTATTTTTGCACCTTACCGGACATGAGGTGAGGGAGCAGGTTTCCGATAAAGTGGAGGTTGGGTTCAGCCATGGACATGGGGGAGGGGCAAAGCCAAGGATAAGGTGATGTCATGGGTGCAAAGAGGACGCTTTCTCATAGTTTGTGGATCGCTTGGAAGGATTTGTTAGAACTCACTAGAGTTAAAATGTTGTTGGTGATGCTAGTTTTGATGCCGCTCATCATGATGTTGATGGTCGGTTACATGTATCCAACCAATGGCTCAATCAATCACTTGCCAGTTGGATTAGCAAACTTAGATACGGAGAATGATAACTCTGCAAGCCACATTTTCGTAGGGCAGTTGGAGGCGATAAATAACTCAACTGGTATGATGAATCTCAGTAGCGCTACTAGTTTCGCCGACGTCAAAACCAAAATTCAAAATGGTGATATTTACGGCGGCATTGTCATACCAGAAAATTTCTCAGAAAATTTGATGATGGGTAAACAGGCAACCATAACAATAATCACGGATCAATCCAACCCCCAAATCTCACAGACGATGCAAAGTGTTTTGACACAAGTCATTGACCGGATGGGCACCGAGCTAGCCAAACAAAACCTCGGTGTAGATAACTACCAAACAACATTAACAAAAATAGAACCATATAACGTCCAGATAAGCGGGATTGTGCCGGGAACTCCGAACTATTTCCAGTTTGTGGCACCGGGGATAATAGCGATGGTGGTAATGATGTCTCTGATGACGGCACTACCCCGTGCTATTTCCCATGAGAAAGAGGTGGGTACTCTGGACGGCATGATGGCAGCGCCAGTCAATAGGCTGTCAATACTGCTCGGAAAAACGATTGCCCAGATGGTCAGAGGGATAATCCAAGGAGTTGTCATACTCGTATTAGCAGTAGTTCTTTTCGGCGTTACCATCGAGGGAAGCATTCCACTAATTTTCGCCTTGTTATTGCTAGGGGTATTCAGCTTTGTGGGCTTGGGCATTGTGATTACATCCTTCGCGAAAAATGAGGAAACGGCGGCCATGATGATGATGACAATTATGTTTCCCATGATGTTCTTGAGCGGGGTATTCTTCCCAATACAACAGATGCCTGGGTTCATGCAGGGCATCTCAAAGGTGCTTCCATTAACGTACGCGACAACAGCTTTGAGAAAGGTCATGACGCTTGGAGCCGGGATACCAGCCATAGCTACTGAGTTGGCGGTGTTGATAGGATTCGGAACCGTAATGATAATGATCGCTGTACCGGTTTTCAAGAGAATGATGACAAAATAATGGAGATATGAATCATGAAAACGGCGTATGCGATAGAGACGCACAACTTGACTAAAAAATTCGGCAATTTAACTGCAGTCAATCATGTTAATCTAGAAATAAAAGACGGCGAAATCTTTGGCCTGCTTGGGCCGAACGGCGCGGGGAAGACGACGCTAATACACATGCTTTCCACGATTTTGCCTCCGACCAGCGGAACGGCGAGGGTGGCAGGCTCCGATGTTCACGAAGATTCAGACAGCGTTCGCAAGGCGATCGGGATAGTTTTCCAGGAGCCATCGCTTGATAATCGTCTGACCGGCAGAGAAAATCTTGACTTTCACGGACGGATGTATGGTATAGCAAAAGAGCAGAGGGATGAGCGGGTTAAAAAAGTTCTTGGAATTGTCGGGCTCACGGATCGCGCCAATGTCATGGTTCAAAATTACTCGGGTGGCATGAAGCGCAGGTTGGAGATGGCACGCGGCTTGATGCATCGACCAAAAATTCTCTTTCTGGATGAGCCGACCCTTGGGCTTGACACCCAGACGAGGCGCATCATCTGGGAGCACATCCGAATGTTGAACGAAGTAGAAAAGGTCACGATCATCCTAACGACTCACTATATAGAGGAGGCCGACTACCTCTGCAATCGCGTTGCAATCATCGATCACGGAAAGATAGTGGCGCTCGATAAACCGGATGAGCTGAAGAACAGGCTCAGAGGAGATGTCGTTTCGATAAATATCTCCAGTCCAGAAAAATACCTTACCATCTTTCGGAAGAGCAAACTCGTGAAAAAAGCGAAAATCGTTGATGGAACTTTGCACTTGCAGGTGATCAGCGGCGAGCGAGCGATACCGAAGTTGATTGATCTTGCCAATAAGCATGGCGGCCAAGTTCACACGGTCAGCTTGAACAGGCCGACGCTCGAGGACGTTTTCATCCACTACACTGGCAGGGCGATCAGGGATGAGGTGGCTACGAGTCGGGAGTATTTGGGCATAGGCGCGAAGGCGCACGGGTGGAGATGAGATGGCCGCTGGACAGGTAATCTACACGCTCTGGCTCAGGGAAATGAAGTGGCTGGTGCGGGCCAAGTCGAGGATAGTCGCGTCGGTCGTTCAACCGTTTCTATGGCTGGCGATCATCGGGGTAGGGATGAGTTCCACGATCACGATGTCGGGTCCCATTGACTACCTCCATTTCATGGCGCCGGGGATAGTCGGGATGACGTTGATATTCTCCTCGACGATGGCGGGCGTTTCCGTGCTCTGGGACAAGCAGTTTGGTTTCATGAAGGAAATATTAGTCGCCCCAGTTCCAAGGATTCAGATAATGCTCGGCAAGGCTATAGGGGGAATGACGACGTCGATACTCCAGGGGCTGCTGCTCCTCGCGGCCGCAGCAGCGGTTGGTGTTAGGCCACCGAGCGTCGTCGCGCTCCTCCAGGTTTTGGCCTTTATGGTCCTGATCTCCCTAAGCTTCGTGAGCGTGGGCCTAGCATTCGCCTCGAGGATGGAAGACCCAATTGCATTCCCGATAGTGATAAACTTCCTCATCATGCCGCTGTCCTTCCTATCGGGTGCGCTTTACCAGGTCCAACTAGCTCCGAGCTGGCTCAGTTTTATGGCTCACCTGGACCCACTGATGTACGGCGTGGATGGCATAAGAGGAGCAATCCTCGGTTCATCGTATGCTCAATACCCGATGTGGTTTGACATCGCAGTCATCGGCGTGTTCGCAGTTGTGATGATTCTGCTCGGCAGTTACCTCTTCAAGAAAATAAAGGCATGAAAAGTGGTGCGGGAGACGGGATTTGAACCCGCAACATTCAGATCTTCAGTCTGACACTCTCCCAGGTTGAGTTACTCCCGCTGTTTTAATTTTCACTACGTGAGTATTTTTAGCTTTCCACGCTTGATACCTTCGATAATTTCTTGGATTATGGCAACGACTATTCAAGCCGGATTTCAAAAATTTTATTTCGTGATTTGGCCCCAGAGATTATTTTGACATCAGATTTTTTAACTCCAAAATGCTTCGTGAGTAATCCTATACATGCCTTATTTGCGGCGTCATTTATAGGAGGTGCAGTCGTTCTAATTTTCAAGGTGCCATCTAACTGTTCAATGACTTCGTCTTTTGAAGCCCTCGGTTGAACTCTAACATTTATTTTCAAGATTTCCACACATCTGCAATTTGAATGGCGGGCCCGCCGGGATTTGAACCCGGGTCACCGGCTCCGCAGGCCGACGTCCTATCCAGACTAGACTACGGGCCCGAATTATCATCCGCACGGATTAAAATAAAGCCGACTCAAAGTGTTTAAGTAGAAGAAAGCAAAGTTTTTGTGATTACAATGGCGAACGTCTGTACATCATGCAATCGCGAGATGGCTCAAGGCGCACGGGCGGTAAAGTTTCCATGCCCAGGCTGCGCCGAGTTCGAGATATGGCGGTGCGAGCACTGCCGCAGGCTCAGCAACGTCTATGTTTGTCCAAAGTGCGGATACACGGGGCCGTAAAGATGGCTGAAGTCGCTGTCACTGTTAGGCTCATGCCAGAGAGCGCAGATGTTGACCTAGCGCGCCTCGAGGCGGAAATAAAGTCGCGCGTGAAGGTTCATTCTGTCTCTCGTGAGCCGATAGCTTTCGGTCTCGAAGCCCTTCGCGTGATTGCCATAGTGCCAGACGCCGCCGGCGGGACTGAGCCACTCGAAAAGGAGCTTTCAGCACTTGCAGGCGTGGGTAACGTTCAGGTAATCGATGTGCGTCGCTTATTGTGATCCCGATGCGAAGGCGCGGACCGGTAATACTCGGCAAGTTCGGGCTAGGTTGGTGCAGGCGCTGCAATCTGCCGTTGTTGGGCCGAGCCTGCGATAGGTGCGGATCGAAGGCCGCGGAAGTTGCGTTGACCCCGCCGGGCGACGCGAGGCCAGCTTTCGAGGGGGATATTGAGCTCCTTCGTGCAGTGGTCTCCAACCAATTTGGGTCGCGGGCCGTAGATGAGCTTTTCCCAGCTGACAAGGTGATCGTCCTAAATAGGACACCGGCACTCGATCGGGCAGATGAGGTCGTAGTTGACGGCTTCGTTATTGGCCTTTTACACTTCAACTTGCACAGGATGCGGTTAGAGTTCTCACTCAAGCTCGAAGGCGCGCGGATGGTGGCGAGAGTGGGTGGCGCGAAATGGGTCCGCGTCGACGAAGGAGCTGTTGAACCCATCATCAATGGTTCGAGTGTGCTCGCTCCGGGCGTCACGGCTGTCGATAGCACGATTGAAGTAGGGGATGATGTTTACGTCGTCGATCCTAACGGCCAGGTGATTGCGGTCGGCCACGCCAAGATGAATGCTGAAGAGATTAAATCGCGACAACATGGCATGGCGGTGAGGGTGCGGCAGAAAGAGCGAGCGCGCGATTCACAAATTTTACATGGCGGGCAGAGCTGGGCGCATGCGATCGAGGCGAACCGTTCGACAATCAAAAGTTACGAAGATCGGGCGAAGCGGTTCATAGCCGATGTTGTGGAAAGGCACAAAGATAGGCCGTGCACCGTGGCGTTCAGTGGCGGGAAAGATAGCTTGGTGACGTTGTTACTCGTAAAAGATGTCGTGAAGGATTCAAAGATACTTTTCGTTGATACTGGGTTGGAATTTCCGGAGACGGTCGAGCACACGAAGCGCGTGGCGCAGGACCTCGGTGTCGAGCTCATCGTCGAGCACGCTGGAGACGCCTTCTGGCAGGCCTTCGAATATTTCGGGCCGCCCGGTCGCGATTACAGGTGGTGCTGCAAGACATGCAAGCTCGGCCCCACGGCGAAGCTAATATGCGAGCGATTCCCCGGTGGCTGCGTCACTTTCTTGGGGCAGCGCAAGTACGAATCGGATCAGCGTTATCGTCAGCCAAAAATATTGGAGAATCCTTGGGTGCCCGGACAGATCGGCGCGAGTCCAATAAAGGGATGGACGGCACTTCACGTCTGGCTCTACATATTATCTCGTGGTGTCGAGGCGAATCCACTTTATCGAGAAGGCTTGGAGCGCGTGGGCTGCTGGCTCTGTCCGGCATCCGAGCTCTGGGAATTTAGTTTCGTCGCAAAGAAGCATCCAGAACTTTGGCGGCGGTGGGATAATGCTCTGCAAAAATGGGCAAAGGATTTTGGTCATTCGAAGGCATGGGTTGAGCATGGTTTCTGGCGGTGGCAGGAGCCGCCGAGCGGACATATGAAGCTCGCAGAGGAACTTGGGGTGGGAATCGTACCAGCGGAACGAAAGGCTGAAAACAAATTGAGTTATAAACTCGTCGCAGGGTTCAGCCCTTGCAAGGATGGCATGACTTCTGCGGAGGGTGCATTCGATGGATCGCTCGACATCGAACGCGTCGCCAACATGTTGAAGACACTTGGCAATGTGATGAGCTCAGATAAGCTCGGGGTCGCGAAGGTCAGCATGGATGGTGTCGAGGCGCAGGTGTACGGCACTGGGAGATTTAGGGTGCTTGCAGAGGATGAAAAGAAAATCATGCGGGGAGTTGACTTGCTAGTGAAAGCAGTCGTGCGGGCGGAGCGTTGCGTTGGTTGCGGGGTCTGCGTGGGCAAGTGCTCTAAAGGCGCGATTTCACTCACAAAAGGTCGAGCATTCATAAGCGACGCTTGCGATCGCTGCTTCAACTGTTACGAGTATTGCCCGGTGCTTTACTTCTGAAATCCTTTTAAGCGGGTTTGGAGCTACCTTACAGGTGATGGATGAATACGAAAATGGCAAAATTTATTTTGAGCAATCGGCCGTTTAGTAGCTTTGGTTACTTTGCAATAAATTTTCATCGGGGGGAGAAAAATGAATGCAGCTGAAAGAATCATAATCATCTCGATAATTGTCACTACTTCGGTTGGTTTAGTAACGTTCACAGCTGGCACCATTTTCGGCAGCGTGGCAGTGGTGGCCGCAGGTATAGATGCTCTTGCTGATACAGCTACTTCGATAGGAGTTATCGCTGGGTTAATTGTGGCAAGGCGGCCTCCTGATGAAACTCATCACTACGGCCATCGTCAAGCCGAGACTCTGACATCGGCGTTCCTTTCGGTAGCGCTGATAGTAGTAGGCATACGCATAGCATATTCAGCTGTAGAAAACCTTCGTCAAGGAGTTACAGTCGATGCGAGCATCCCACTTTTTGTCACGACGCTAGCGGCGGTAATCATCGGCGCTGTGCTGGCAAAAAACAAGATATCCATCGGTAAAAGGACGGGCAACCCATCTGTTGTGGCGGACGGTTACGAGACCTTAGCGGGCGCCATCGCAGCAGCCGTGGTTTTGCTTGGGCTCGGTTTCGTCAAAGTTGGATATCCACAAGCCGATCCCGTAGTCGCTCTCGGCGTTTCAGCTTTGGTTGTATGGTGGGGCCTTGGAATAGGGCGGGACACGATAAATACTATTATGGAGAAGAGTCCAGGTCCAAAAGTCATGATGAATATAAGAAACGTGGTTCTGAGTGTGCCAGGTGTGCGTGATTGCCATAAACTGCGCGCGCGTAAAGTTGGCTCACGAATATCCGCCGATTTACATATACAGGTAGACCCAAGAACCCACGTGGATAAGGCGCACATCATAGCTACAAAAGTTGAACGCCGTCTCCTCGAGAAGATACCTGATATTCATTCGGTGGTGGTCCACATAGAGCCTATTGAGGGTAAATCCAATGAAGTCCGTAGCAGACGTAAGAGCTGATATTCCCTTCTTGAAGACCGGTATCATCTACTTGGACAACGCCTCGACCACACCGACGCCGCAGCCAGTGCTCGACGCCATGCTGGAATATTTCAGCGAATATAGCGCGAACATCGGCCGAGGCCTGCACCGCGCCACCCGTCGTGCTACTGAAATGTTCGAAGCGGCAAGAGGCAAAATAGCGCGGGTAATCAACGCGAAGCCAGAGGAAATCGTATTCACAAAAAATGCGACCGAAGCGATCAACATAGTTGCCCGAGGTCTGAAATGGCGCAAAGACGACAAGGTCGTCGCGACTGTGCTCGAACATCACAGTAACCTCATCCCCTGGCAAAGGCTCGAGCGGACGGAGGGAGTAAAACTCGATTTCATGCCCGTGGCGTCAGATTGCTTAATCGAGCCAGCCGCGGCCAAAAAAACAATCGATAAAAAAACGCGCCTCGTGACGGTGAGCCATGTTTCCAACGCCATAGGCAGCATTCAACCGATCGTCGAGATAGGAAAGCTCGCTCGCGACAACGGCGCGCTTTTTATGGTGGACGCCGCCCAATCCGTCGGTCATATGCCAGTCGATGTCGAACGCATCGGCTGCGATTTTCTCGCGGCCCCCGGACACAAGGGATTGCTCGGCCCCCAGGGCACGGGTTTCCTCTACGTGCGCGAGGACCGCTTCGATGAGCTCGAGCCGTTGCTCTTGGGCGGCGGCATAGTCGAGAGCGTCGAGGAGCATTCGTGCAAGCTCGTCGCACCGCCGCAGGTCTTCGACGCGGGTACCCCGAATATTCCAGGCATAATCGGGTTGGGACGCGCATGTGAGTATGTTATGGAGATTGGGATTGAAAAAATCGCGGAGCGCGAGCGCAAGTTGACGGAGCAAATGATGGAAATCTCGGGAATCGAGCACGTTCGAGTTTACGGCCCAAAAGATGTCGGGCATCGTGGTGGGGTGGTGAGCTTCAACGTTGGCGGCGTGGAACATCATCAAGTCGCCGCGATGCTCGATGAGATCGCAAATGTGGCGGTCAGATCGGGGCACCACTGTGCAGCGCCGGCGATGCGCCACCTTGGTGTGGATGGCACAGTTCGAGCGTCGGTGCACTACTACAATCTTGAGGAAGAAGTCGCGAAGTTCGCTGATGTGCTTGGGCAAATTGCGCAAGATTTCGGTCGCGATTCGTTGAAATAATATCTTGGTGGAAAAGCCATCAGCGTAACAGTTAATTTTCAATTTTTAATTTAGTTATCACGTACTAAAACAATAAATAGGGGTCAAGATACGGCCAAAATGATTAATTTTCAATTTGAAAAAAAATTTAAATATGGCACCGAATATAGTTGCAACTGGAAATCGAGCCCCCATTAGAAATTGGTGAATAAATGGGAAAAACCAAGTTACTTCAAGTGATTGCAGCCATAATGATAACTTCTATGACAGTATCTTTACTGTCATTTTCGACAACTACCGTTAGTGCTACCTCTGGAACTGCGACTTTGTCGCCGAGTTCCGCGAGGGCCAATACTAGGATTCTGTTCACGGTGACCGTGACGAACACGTCATCGGACAACATCGACAACGTCAGGATTGTGGCTACCTCGGCCTTCGTACAGCCGATCGGCTATGCGGAGAACTTGGTGCTTGCGGCCGACAACATGGAGAACGCGGTCGCTTACATCACGCAAGCCGGGGAGAACATGATACTGGCGGAGGACAACAAGAAATCCTCAGGGCTAAACATCAAGGCGGCTGGAGATAATCTTGGATTAGTGACCGATGGTATGCTTGCTGGAGAAAACGTTAATGCCAGCACCACGGCCCGAACGGGTGTGATTGCTAATCTCACCAACGTACAGAGTTACCTTCAACTCGCGGCAGACGCGATCGACAACAATGTGGAGAACCTTGAGTACGTTTACACTTACCTAAATAGTGCAGGCGCTTCTCTGAGACGAGCGGCGGGTAAACCTAGCAAAGTTCCTACAGAAAACATGGAGAACGTCAACAACCCTGCCGCTGACAACCTTGATAACGCGGGTGCGGATATTCAGAGCGCGGCGACAGCTATCAGAAAAGGAGACTTTGAGACCGCAGGACAGTATTTGAAAGACGCAGGCGATAATATCTATGCAACTGGAACTGCAGTTACCCAGGTAGGCTTGAAGGCAGCTTTCCAAACTGCGGGAAGTCAACTTCAAACTGCCGGGCAAAAGCTCACAGATGCAGGCAACTTCTTGGACAACGCCGGCTACGCGCTTGGCGTGGCCAAGAACTACCTGACGAGCGCAGGTGTACGTCTAGCAACTGTCACCAACCTTGCAACAGCAGGCGCCAATCTCCAGAAAGCAGCTTCCTTGCTTGAGAACGCAGGGATTGCGATGATGGACAACTTGCCCTTTGCGGGTGAGAACCTAAAGCTCGCATCCGACAACTTAGAGAACGTGTCGGTGGAGCTTGGTGTTGCACTCGGCAAAGACGGGGAAAACGCTGCGGCAGTCAACATCGATTATGCGGCAGAGAACTTGAAGAATAAGGAGAAGACAGGCATAACCACAGCTGGCAACCAGCTGAAGAGTGCGGCG
>Ga0315295_10004240_pt1 | contig 12219 bp, 8 predicted proteins | sample YL17G14_0_MG_FD_204453 | JGI IMG/M metagenome (GOLD analysis project Ga0315295, IMG submission 204453) | Sediment microbial communities from Yellowstone Lake, YNP, Wyoming, USA - YL17G14_0 | ecosystem: Environmental > Aquatic > Freshwater > Lake > Sediment | place: USA: Wyoming | collected... | reverse complement strand
TAAGGGATAAATGCATACTGTATGCCATAAATATAATCTTCGGATGTTATAACACCTGCTGTGGTACCTGCTATCCAACCTCCCACGATCCCGACGGAAATGCTTATAAGGGTAAGAAAGGGGTTAAAGACAAGAGTTGCAATTATTTTAGGAAGTATAAGGTATGAAGCTGAGTTGACACCCATTGTTTCGAGTGCGTCAATCTGTTCGGTTACTCTCATTGTCCCTATTTCTGACGCAATACTTGATCCGACTTTCCCTGCAAGAATCAGGGCAGCAATTGTGGATGAGAACTCGAGCAGTATTGAATCGCGGCAGCCGAGTCCAATCAGGTAAGTGGGGTAAATCGGGTTCTCGGTATTGTATGCAGTTTGCAGGGTAATGACGGCTCCCATGAAAAAGGAGATAACCGTTATTATTCCGACAGAATTGAGGCCAAGAAAAACTATTTCATGCATCGTCTGCTTATAGTACACATAAGGTTTTTCGGGTTTTGAAAAAACCTTTTTGAGAAGCAGGAAATAACGGCCTAACTGCTCTAAAAACTTAAACATGGTTTATTTATTACGACGGTTAAAATTACAAATATTTATGGGAATTCCCGTGTCAGGGTTTTAAATCGGGATTGGTCAAAATAATTATATATTTGCATAACATTAATCAGCAATAATATAATACCTATGGACAACAGGTATGTTATAATCATGGCTGGTGGGGTGGGAAGCCGTTTCTGGCCCCTGAGCCGTAGTGAACGGCCTAAGCAGTTCCTTGATATACTTGGAAACGGAGAAACTTTATTGCAGCAAACCTTCAGAAGGTTCAGTTCGATCTGCAGGAAAGAGAATATTTATATTGTCACCAGTTCAGAGCATAAGGATCTTGTTGCGGAACAGCTGGAAATTGATACGGCCAATATCCTTGCCGAACCATTCAGGCGAAACACTGCTCCATGCCTCGCATACGGCACATTCAGGATATTAAAGGAAAACCCCGGCGCCGTGATCACTGTTACACCTGCTGATCATCTTATAATTAAAGAAGACAAATTCTGTGAAGTAATAAAGAAGAGCTTTGAATTTGCCGAAAAGAATAATGCTCTCCTGACACTTGGGATAAAGCCTGACCGCCCTGAAACCGGATACGGTTATATTCAGGCTGACCGTAAAAAAACTGTCACAGGCTTTAATAACCTGATGAGGGTAAAAACCTTTACCGAAAAACCTGATATTGAACTTGCGAAAGTGTTTCTTGAAAGCGGAGATTTTTACTGGAACTCAGGTATATTCATCTGGAATATCAAATCGATATTGAGTGCGTTTGAAAAGCACCTTCCCGAAATGTACTCAGCTTTTGAAGAAGGCAGGAAGCTCTTTGGTACGAAGCAGGAAACAAAGTTCATAGGGAAAACGTATGCAATGTGCCGCAGTATTTCGATCGACTACGGGATAATGGAAAAGGCGGATAACGTTTATGTAATGTGTACCGACATTGGCTGGTCGGATCTGGGAACATGGAGCTCGCTTCATGAAAATTCGGCGGTTGATAAAAAAGGGAACTCAAAGATAAGCGGCCAGGTATTCTCCTACGACAGCAGGGGTAATATCTTTAACATTGCTCCCGGCAAAATTGCTGTTGTGCAGGGTTTAAAGGATTATATTGTTGTTGATTCCGGAGATGTTCTTCTGATAGTAAAGAAGGAAGAGGAACAAAGTATAAAAAATTACCTGGAGGATGTTAAAAACGCAACCGGGGAAAAATTCCAGTGACCCCCCATCCCCACCAAGTTCCCAGCCTCTTTTTTGTAGGTTAATATTCCCATAGGTCATGTTCAAAATTTAACAGCTCGGTTTTAATCCGTTCAGCTTCAAAGAGTGTCGATTTACCCAGCGTGTATTCATTTATCTGCCTGTCGTCAAATACGTTCGATTCACCAAAAATCACGCTTCCGAATCTTCTCTGCATAAAGAGATCATCAAATGAGATCCTTTGAGCGTCATTACTGGCGAGGAAGGCTTCCTGTTTGGCAAGTGCATCTCTGAGGTCGTCATACTTGACCCAGAACAACGGTTTCCTTAAGGCACGCCCCGCATCCTGGTCAAATCCCATCCAATAGGGCATAAAGCCGATAATTCTTACATCGAGTTCGGACAGCTTTTTATCGAAATACCATTCTTCATAAATGAGAAGTTGCTTGACCTCTTCAGGTTTTGAGGGATCTGTTATCAGGGAATCTTTTGTTTGTCCCTCAGCATTAATCTGAATTGACTGGGTTTTGGTTCTGGCACCCATATTTATTTCAATATCATCATAAGTTGTCGGAAGATTGGAATCCAATGCGGAAAAGGCCTCCAGGCGTCCTGCACGGATTTCCTCAAGTATTATAGTGATAAGGCTTTTTCTGCCGTCCTGCGTTGTTTTTAAGGGATAGTACAAGGGCTGGTTTATCTTCTCCCTGAGGTCGATAAGACGCCAGATTTTCTTCGACCAGATCACATCAGCCTCCCTCAGGAAAGGGTAGTTGATCTTCTTGTTATCCGTGATTGATTTCTGGTAAATATCGCCAAATGACTGCGCATTAGCCATAGTGCCGATTGCAAGGACGATAATTCCAAAAAAGACTTTCTTGTTCATTTTAATATATTTTAATAACTAATCTATCTTTAATATTATCGGGCTCAGATCCAATGTTCTTCCATCGGGGGCCAGACATTTGATATCCTTGATGAAAAGGTTTTTGCCTCGGGCAAGTCTGTTGATAAGATCTAACTGCTTCTTGGTAAGCGCATTGCTTGTGCTTTGCTCTTCAAAGTCACCGCGGCTGTCTGTGTAAAGCACGTTAAAAGAAGTGATCTTGTAAACAAGGTCGAATTCGAAATCGGGAAGAAATGCATAAACCCCTGTCTGAGCAGCTGCAGTGTTTTTAGCAACGGTACCCGTGCTTTTTCCTGCAAATATAGCCAGAGGTGAAGGGACCGGTTTGACCCTGAATTCAATCGGAGCGTATGTTGTTCCCTTGCCGGATTCATCAGTTACTGATACAATTACCTGGACATTCTGGCCAACAGTTGTCGGATTTACTGCCCAGTTCCCTCTGAAATTCACTCCTTTGGAGTTTTTGACTTTTTGAGTCGTAACTGTACCGTTAACCACTCTTACCCTGATTTTTTCGGGGCTTACACCCGGGACAGAAACATCGATGGGATTCTGAATGCCCTTATACATAACGTTCATTGCTGTCGGGGACACGACCACGTTGGGTTCACCAACAAAATATGATGATTCAAAAGGATAATCTATCGTACCTCCTGATGGATTTTTAAGTGAAATTACACCACCCCACTTTTTCGGACCGGTAGAAGAGGCACGTACCTTGTAGACCCCTTTGCCTGATTCATCTTTAGGAAGCGGAGTAGTTGAGCCATTTACGGTAACAACAGGTGTCTGGGTTGAATCGATGGCAGAGATAAATACTTTTGCTTCATAATCACTTCCCTGGGTCACATAGCTTGCTGTTGGAACAACATTTGCCACGATCTTGTTCACTTTGAATGCTCCGGCATCAATCTGGCTATAAAGGTGATTGATCACTTCCGTTTCACCATTTCTGACGTCGACCTGCATCTTTGACAATAATGTTTCAACCGCTATCAGAGGCATCGTCTGGAATGTCAGGTTTTCCCACGAAGAAGGCTGTCCGTCAGGATCATGGCCATCGTCAACATTAAGGCTTGTACGAAGGGCCTCCTCAGCCGACGGATTTTTCCCGTCAAGAGTAGAAATAAGAAATTCACGATATTCGTTCACCAGGGCTTTGAGATAGTTGGCCTTGCCCTTTTCATTCGAGCCTATAAGGATCTGGGAAGGAACATTAGGATCATCAATTCTCTTGACCTCATCAATTATTATCTGGTTACCTTTAATAGCAGGACTGTCTTTTCCTTCAGCCGTAGTTATTATTTCAATCTTAAGATCCTGAATGAAGTTGAAAATTTCGTCGGCACGACTTTTGACTTCCATGGCAGTCGTTCTGTATTTCCCTGCCTTCGTAGGATTTTCTGTTGCAGCCCTGTTAAATTCCTCGTAAATAAGATTATTCTTAATAACGTAGTTTGCCAGTGTGGTAGTCAGACTCTTATCAACTTTTTTAAATGCATCAACGGCTTCCTTTGACACGTTAAGTGCAAGCATGGCGGTAAGTATCAGGTACATCATACCGATCATCTTTTGCCGTGGTGATAGCCTCTCGTGAGCCATTTCTATGGTTGTTTAGTTTTATAATAAAATGTCACGCTATTTAACATTCATTGCAGCAAGCATATTCCCATAGACATTATTCAATGCCGCCAGATTATCGTTTAGCTTGCTGATCTGATCACGATATTTTTTTGAATCTCCTGCTGATTCCGAAAGATCTTTCATCAGGCCCTGGATCTCTTTATGAAGAGATTCAGAATCCTTGATATGCTCATCAACTCCTTTACGCTGAAGTTCATAAATAGTATTAAGAGCCGAAAGGTTCTTATTGAGTGATTCCAGCTGCTGCTGATATGATTTTCCGCCTGATTCAATTACTGAAAAAGATTCAGCCATTCTGCCATAATTCGAATTTGTATCGCTAAGCATTTTAGCGGTCGAGTGGTAGGTATCTGATAATCTACCCAGAGCATCATTGGCTGAATGAATAGTGTTCATGTATTTTGATGAGGCAGCAGAAATATCGCCCATTACATTAATATTCGATGTTGCTTCGCTAAGCTTTTTCATACCGACTCCAAGCTTCTGAAAGAGGTCAGGGGTTATATCCGATTTTTCAAGCATCTCATCGAATTTTGAGAGTGCAAGAGAACCGCCGCCGGCACCGCCACCACCAATCCCTGCTGCATATCTGCCGCCGCCAATACCCCTTGCTGAGCCCGGTTCTTCATCAGGCATTCCTGCAAGTTCCGGATAAACAAGTGTCCAGTCAACCTCTTCATGAAGAGGCTCGAAGGCTGAGAAGAAAAAGATTACTGCTTCCGTGCAAAGACCGATAGCAAGCATTAATCCTGCGCCCTGCCAGTGCTGGATTTTAAATAATGCACCAATAATTACGACAGAAGCGCCAATGCCATAAAGTTTGGCCATGAAATTCTTCCATCCGCTTGATTGTACTATTTCTGCTAGGTTCATATACCTGGTTGTTTTAAAAGTTATTTTTTTCTTTATTGATTTACTCCGATATAAGATCTTACGTTACGGAATCCTATGTAGGATTTTGTTGAATCCTGGTATTCATAATCCCTTGCACTCGTCTGAAGGAAATAAGCTATATCCTTCCATGAACCTCCCCTGATAACTTTGCGTTTCAGTACCGGAGGATCCTGAGGACGGGCATTATATTCATAGTTGGGATTCAGATCGTGCTGGAAAATATATGCTGATGGGTGATAGGCACAGAGTGTCCACTCTGCAACGTTCCCCGACATATCAAACAAACCGTATTCATTGGGTTCGTATGATCCGACTTTTGAGGTATAGACCGTACCGTCGTCGATATAGTTTCCGCGCAACGGTTTAAAATTAGCAAGAAAACAGCCCTGGTAGTTACGGGTATATGGGCCTCCCCAGGGGTACATTGAAAGATCAAGTCCGCCTCTTGAAGCATATTCCCATTCAGTTTCAAGCGGAAGCCTGTAAGCCTGAACATCTGCAATACCGTTTTTTCTGAGGGCAGTATTCATATAATCTGTCCTCCATCTGCTGAAAGCAGCTGCCTGGGGCCATGAAACACCTACTACCGGATAGTCGTCGAACGACGGGTGCCAGAAATAAAGGTCTGCCTGGGGATCATTGAATGAATAGGTAAAGTCCCTTATCCAGCACAGAGTATCAGGATATATATTAATTGTATCATGTCGAATGAAAGATGAGCGGTCTTTAACCGGAGTGACATTTCCGTTACGGTCAATTACCTGTCCTACATATTTCCCGGTGTTATTGGCATAGTCATTTACATATTTTGCTTTTGCAGCCTGCTGATAATCAACCCAGAAGTAAGTATAATTAAGTTTTCTGACATCAATTTGCTTTTTGCCGTTGAATCTCTCTTCGGGAGGATAGTACATCTCTTCAAGGACAGCGGCTGTTGTCTCTTCTTCAGGATCTATCTTTTCCTGCCAGTTGATAACCGGAGGATCGACCGGATTGCCTTCCTTGTCGGTGACAAAATATTCACGGTCGGGAACCTGTGCTTCGCCAAGTTTTGTCCTCAGAATGGAATCCCTCACATAATATACAAACTGGCGATATTTGTTATTTGTTATTTCAGTCTGGTCCATCCAGAATGCCTCAACGGTAACTACCTTGGAGATGCTGTTCTGTGCGAACACAGCATCCTGATCACTTGGTCCCATGGTGAAGCTACCGGCAGGAATAAAAGCCATTTCAAATGGTTCAGGCTCAAAGAAATTTTTTCTCCCAGCGACTCCTGTCAGTTCTCCGTTATCGGAAGACTTACAACCACCTAAGAAGACAATAATTATCAGAGCTGAAAGGATTTCCTTTTTCATAATTCTTTAGAATTTTTGTATTGCAAGTAATTTATTTTTAAAAATCATAAAAACCGTATGCTTTTATATCTCATGGGACTCTTGCCCATACTGAGACTGAAACAATAATTTACCATAAATTCGTGCGACCCGCTTGTGCTCTTTCTGATATCTGAGATCGGGAAATCATAAGCGTATCCGACCCTGATACCATTAAACAATTCTATCCCAACAATTCCAACCAGTGCATCACCGGGTCTGTAAGAAACGCCCCCCCATGCCTTTTTATTGTATCTTAATAAAGAAGTTGCAGAATATTGTATTGCCTTACCGTCGCTAAGTGCATAAAGGGAAGGCAGTAGTTCGAGAGAAGGATTTGGAAGCTGAAGTATATAGCCGGCCGTAATATAATAATGACGGCTAATATATGAGACACCTTTTGTAAATTTAACTTTCGGCTGATTGATATGAGTGACTGAAAGTCCGGCATAATATTTATCAGTAGTGTAATAGACGCCCAGACCGGCATCGAAGGTTACGGAACTCTCTTTGCTTTCAGGGATCAGAGGATCTCCTGAAGGTGGTGTAAAAGCGTCGCCTGTGGGAATCGCCCATTCAGGATCAAGGGTCATGTTAAACATGCCGGCATTTACTCCAATACCCAGCTTACCCTGTCCGATTTCGGCAATGTATGAATATACAAGGGTAAGGTTTATGTCTTTGTCAAAACCCACAATGTCATTTTCAATCATCAGTCCTACACCGCTGTTTATTTTAAAAGGTGAAACAGGAGCACTGATATTGAAGATTGTCGTCGACGGGGCACCCTTGAACCCAACCCATTGCTGCCTGTTGATTGCAGTTGCGCAGATCATCCCTGATGTACCGGCATACCCCGGATTAAAAGTCAGGGTGTTGAACATGTAATTACTTGTAATAGGATCCTGCTGGGAGAAACAGAAAGAAACAGACAGCAGGAGAAGGAGAGATGCAGTATAAAGTTTTTTCACTTCTTTTATATTGTGGAATAAGCACATTTATTGAACTTCTAAAGTAAAGCAAAAAAATTTAAAGTATGCAAACCGGCAACCTGTTGGTTAAAACTTTTAAACATTCATGTTCAATTATCCACAAAGAATATTCCAAACATTCAATTAAACGGGAAAGAATAGAAATTATTTGAAGAATCAGGACTTTAATCTGTTTGAAGCTTTAACCCATCTGTCGGGAACTTCATTCCGGTTTGCCTTAAGATAATCATCGTGTGAACATGCAACATAATTATTCGCATTATTCTCATCAATAAATTCTATCCACCATCTTTCAGTAAGATTGCTTTTGACAAAGATCAGGTCATCATCCAGATCGGTAACCCTTACATGATATTTTATAAAACGTCCTTCATTGCTGTTGCTTAATAATGGGTTCTCATACTGCTTCTGAGAAAAACCTTCAAGGAAAAACCAGAGCACCTGGGCAGCAAGACCCGTTGTCTGGTAACGAATATCCAGCCCGGGATTAACATCAAAAAGCCCGAAGATCTTAAGGTTATCTGAGATACCTGCATATCTAGAAAGCAGGCATATCTCCTCACCATAGAAACCGTTTGGTGAAGGGATTGCGGTTCCGGGGGCATCTGACTGTCTGACAGCGGAGATATCAAAAATTGCGGCATCAGAATCCCTGAAAAGAGGTTCAGTAAGATATATCGCCTGCCTTACGTCGCCGATTCTTAGCAGTTCCGAATGACGCCTGGCAAACCGGTTCAATACCTGCTGATCATTAAGGTAAGTCTGATACCCTATATTAATATACTGGCTGAAAGTGCTCTTATGATTACCGGTTATTTTATTCAGGTAACTAAATGAATCAAGTGCTTCAGGATTATTGCTGTAATCAATTCTGGGATCGACGGAAACGAGAGTATATCTGGTTTTTAAAAGCGTGAATGACCTGTCGATTGCTGGCACAAGTGCACTGCTTCCCCCAATGATAACAGGGAAAACATTTTCTCTCAAAAGGGTGCAGAGTATATCTGTAAGGCCGGCCAGGGTATCACTGAAAGTCACCCCCGGTTTCATATTCCCAAGATCAATGATCTTTAACTTTCCCGGTATCCTGGCCAGGTTGTAAAGCTGTTGTCTTATTGCATCAGGAGCATCGGACGAACCCTGATTTGCAGAGTTTCTTCCGTCAGGCACTCCAAGGAGGGCAACCTTAAATTCTCTGATATCTTTTACCTTATTATTTTCAGTATTGATAATAATATTGTGAGGAAAGCCGGCATTTCCGGTCAGATTTTCAAAACCGTGCTTCTCGATGCTTACAGGGTTGAAATAATCGTTAAGGTTCAGCATATTTTATTCAGAACTTTTTCTAGTTTTTTCACTTTTTTCAATAATCACGATGCATTCCTCCTTTGTAAGTTTTTCGGCATCGCTACGTTTAGGCAGCCTGTAGTTTTTCTTATCCTTTTCAAGATAAGGTCCGTATCTTCCGTTCAGCAGCCTGATATCGCCAAAATCCTTAATTACCTTCTTCTTATCACTTTCACTTTTTTCCTTAATTATTTCTGCGGCTCTTTGAATTGTTACAGAATATGGATCATCAACACCTTTCTTCAGGGAATAAAACTTGCTCCTGTACCTTACATAAGGGCCGAATTTCCCGATACCCACAACAATTTCATCTCCTTCGTGGATGCCGAGCGATCTTGGAAGACGGAAGAGATTAAGCGCTTCCGGCAGAGTTATGGTTTCAAGAAGCTGGTTTTTAGCAAGACTGGCAAAACGGGATTTCCCTCCGTTAGTTGTATCACCTATCTGTGCCACAGGTCCGAATCTTCCCATTTTTACAGAAACCTCCTCACCGGTTTCAGGATGAGTTCCGAGTATCCTGATAACGGTTTTCCTGTTTTTCTTCTCAAGGGACTCTTCAACAGTTTTATGAAAGGAGGAATAAAACTTATCAATCATCCCTGTCCATTTCAGTTTACCCTCAGCAATTTTATCAAACTGCTCTTCAACATCAGCAGTAAAATTGTAATCGACAATTTCCGAAAAGTTTTCCATAAGAAAATCATTCACAATCATCCCTATGTCCTGTGGAAACAGCTTTGACTTTTCTTTTCCTGCAGCTTCAGTTTTTGCAGTTGTCGAATATTTCCCTTTCGATAGAGTTATAATTTTTAACTGCCGCTTTTCTCCGGGCCGGTCCTCCCTTAAAACATAGCCTCTGTTCTGGATAGTTGAAATTGTAGGAGCATAGGTAGATGGCCTTCCAATGCCAAGTTCTTCAAGCTTCTTGACAAGGCTGGCTTCAGTGTAGCGGGGCGGTGGGGAGGTGAATTTTTGCGTGGCTGATATTGTGTCATAATAAAGCGGCATTCCCTTCTTTACGGGAGGAATTACTGATTTCTCCTCATCACCATTCTCCGTGTCAGTCGATTCAGTGTAGACTTTCAGGAATCCGTCAAATTTCACTACCTCTCCGGTTGCAGAGAATATAACTGGAGAATTGTTCATCCCGATTAAGATTGTTGTTCTTTCCACTTCGGCGTCAGCCATCTGCGAAGCTATAGTCCTTTTCCAGATGAGCTCATAAAGCTTTTTTTCATTCTGATTCCCGGTTATTGAAGATGTGTCGGGATAGGCCGGCCTGATAGCTTCGTGGGCTTCCTGCGCTCCTTTGGATTTTGTTTTGAACTGACGGGTTCTTGAATATTTCTCACCATACTCTGAAATAATTACTTCCCTCGATTTTGCCAGCGCAAGCTTCGAAAGATTGGTGGAGTCGGTCCTCATGTAGGTAATTTTTCCGCCTTCATAAAGCTTCTGCGCAACCGCCATAGTCTGAGACACAGAGAAGCCAAGCTTCCTGTAGGCTTCCTGCTGTAGTGTGGAAGTAGTAAACGGAGGAGCTGGCGACCTCGTGCCGGGCTTGACAGTGATGCCTGATACACTGAATTCTGAAGCATTACATAGTTCAAGGAACTTCAGCGCCTCCTTTTCATCGGGAAATCTTTTGCCGGCCTCAGCCCTGATAATATTGTTCTCAGCATCAGACAGGTTGGTTTTAAAAATCCCGTTTATGCGAAAAGATGATTCAGTCCTGAACGCGATGATCTCCCTTTCTCTTTCAACGATCAGACGTACCGCTACCGACTGGACTCTTCCCGCCGATAAAGAGGGCTGCACCTTTTTCCATAATACAGGAGAAATTTCAAAACCAACAAGTCTGTCGAGAATACGACGGGCCTGCTGGGAATTAACAAGGTTCATGTCAACCCTGCGGGGAGACAGAATGGCATTTGTTATAGCATCTCTGGTGATCTCATGGAATACGATCCTTTTTGTCGTTTCCAGATCGAGGTTCAGGACACTCGCAAGATGCCATGCAATAGCCTCTCCCTCGCGGTCCTCATCAGAAGCTATCCAGATTTTTTTAGATTCTGCAGCTGCTTTCCTCAGCTCTCCTACAACTTTTGTTTTTTCTTTAGGAATTTCATATTCGGGAGAGAAGTTATTCTTAATATCTATACCGAGATTTTTCTTCTTAAGATCCCGGATATGTCCGAAACTAGATACAACACGGAAATCTTTTCCCAGATACTTCTCAATGGTTTTAGCTTTGGCCGGCGACTCAACAATTACAAGATTTTCGATCATACCTGAAGGATTTTACTCTTTTTAAAAACACGACAAAGTAAGTCATTTAGGTTCCAAACTTCAAAATAAACGGCTAAGATTCTTTATTAATTACTATTTTTGAGCCAAACTCCCGAAGCTAATGAAAGGCGATTCATCAAACAGGAAATACCTTATCTGGTTCTGGACATTGTTCATCCTTCCGTTTGTAATGGTTCTGATTATTTTCATTCTGATATCAAAAGGCAAGCTTGGAACTATGCCGTCTTTCAGGGAACTTGAGAACCCTGAATACAATCTTGCTGCTGAAGTCTATTCCGAAGACGGCGTGCTTCTGGGGAAGATAAGCATTGAAAACCGGACATGGACAGATTTCAAAGATCTCTCTCCATATCTTGTAAATGCGCTTATTTCAACGGAGGATATCAGATATTACAGACACTCGGGAATTGATATCCGGGGTCTGGGGAGAGCAATTGTCCGCACAATCGTACTGGGACAAAAAACTGGCGGGGGAAGTACAATAACACAACAGCTGGCAAAACAATTATATCCGAGGGATACCGCACGTGTCTCGGCATTTACCAGAAAATTAAGGCTTGGTGTTTCAAAATTCAAGGAATGGCAGACGGCTGTAAAGCTGGAGAAGAGCTACACAAAGGAAGAGATTATAACAATGTACCTTAATAAATATGATTTCCTCTATCAGGCAATTGGTATAAGATCGGCCTCAAGAGTCTATTTCAATACTACTCCCGATTCGCTTAAGATTGAGGAGGCTGCAGTCCTCGTTGGAATGCTTAAGAATTCAAGTGCCTATAATCCCCGGAAATATCCCGAACGAATGCTTCAGAGAAGGAATATTGTCATTTCGCAGATGGGTAAGTACGGTTATCTTCACCCGGATATCGCTGATTCAGTGAAGCAGCTTCCGATGGAACTTGATTTCACAATGGAGGACCATAATACAGGACGCGCTACATATGTCCGGGAATACCTGAGGAATATTATGAGAAAACCGGAACCTGACCGCAACAGATATGAAA
>Ga0315295_10004239_pt1 | contig 12219 bp, 7 predicted proteins | sample YL17G14_0_MG_FD_204453 | JGI IMG/M metagenome (GOLD analysis project Ga0315295, IMG submission 204453) | Sediment microbial communities from Yellowstone Lake, YNP, Wyoming, USA - YL17G14_0 | ecosystem: Environmental > Aquatic > Freshwater > Lake > Sediment | place: USA: Wyoming | collected... | reverse complement strand
AATTCCTCCAGCTCCGCCGCGACCCCCGGCTTTTCCCGGTGATTTTCATATCGCCGATCCTCCAGCTCCTTCTCCTGGGCTACGCCGCGGACATGGACGTCAAGTATATCCCCAGCATTATCTGCGATATGGACCGCTCTGCGGCGAGCCGGGAGTTCGTCGACGGGTTCCTGAATTCGGGCTATTTCACCGTCAGGGCCCGGGTCGAACGGATGGACGACATCGACCTCTACCTCGAAGAGGGCGCCGCGGCCATGGCCTTCGTCATCCCCCACGGCTTCGGCGACAAGGTCGCCGGAAGAAAGACAGCCTCGGTTTTGATCATCGCCGACGGCTCGGAAAGCCAGTCCGCGACGATCGGGGTCAACTACGCGACGATGATCGCGGCGAAGTATTCCCAGAAGATCCTCCTCGAGGCCTTCGAGCGCGTCAATGGGACCGGGCTCAAGCCCGTCGTGGTCAACCCCGAAGTCAGGGTCTGGTACAACCCCGAGCTCCGCAGCCGGAATTTCATGGTTCCGGGCGTCCTCGGCCTCATCTTGATGATCATGACCACCTCGCTCGCCTCCCAGGGGATCGTCCGCGAGAGGGAGATGGGGACCATGGAGCAGCTCATCGTGACGCCCGTCCGGCCGCACGAGCTCATCATCGGGAAGCTGCTGCCGTTCGTCATTATCGGCCTCATCGACGCATCGTTCGTCGTCGCCACGGCCAAATGGTGGTTCGTCGTCCCCATCCGGGGCAGCGTGCCGCTTCTTTTCGCGCTCTGCCTGGCATTCATGCTCAACACGCTCGGCATCGGCCTTTTCATCTCGACTATCTCGAAAACACAGCAGCAGGCCATGCTGACGTCCATGTTTTTCATCCTGCCCCAGATGATGCTCAGCGGGTTTGTCTTCCCCATCGAGAACATGCCGAAGTTCTTCCAGCTCGCGACCCACATCATCCCCCTCCGCTATTTCTTCGTCATCATCCGCGGCATCATGCTCAAGGGAGCCGGTTGGCCGGAGCTCTGGGACCAGGCGGCGGCGCTTCTCGTCCTGGGCACGATCATTCTGACCCTGAGCGTCGCCCGCTTCCATAAGAAGCTGGATTAGCCAACAGCGTAGGGGAAAACATGTGGCCCAGGGATGTGCTCCCACCTTTCCGGGCTGGCCCCTTCATTTCGTTAACAGGGTCCGCGCCTGGAGCTATTACGGCTCCATGGGAGCCAAGTCCGTTCTCGGGATATCGCCCGCCTCGGGGGACCCGGTTCTTGAAGGAGCCGAGGATGAGGGTCGCAGGGACCGCCGCGCCGGGACGACCGAGAGACCTTATTTCTTGATCACGTTGATGATGTTCTTGACCAGGGCCGTCCGTTCGCCCTCGGGCTCGAGCGTCAGGAACTTCTCGAACATCCTGACGGCGCTGGCGTTGTCCGCCATGTTGAGATAGACGTAGCCGAGTTTAAGGTAGGGGTCGGGCCAGCTCGACTTGATTTCGGAAGCCAACTCGAAGTATTTCTTGGCCTCGTCGAGGTTCTGGTTCGAGAAATAGATCTCTCCGACGTTGTAAGCCAAGATCTCGTCCTTGGGCGAGCTTTCGATCGACTTCTTGAAATACTCCTGAGCTTCGGCGAGCTTGTTCTGCTTCAGATAGATGTTGCCGATGCCGGCCAAGGCTTTGCCCTTCACTTCCTTGCCCAGGGTCTGGTCGCCTGCCGAGAGTTCGATGGTCTTGTTGTAGAGCTCGATGGCTTTGTCGAACTCGCCTTTCTCCCGATACGCATCGGCGATATTGAGCTGGACCTGATAAGCCAAGGGATTACTCTCCAGGAACAGCTGATACTGGGCGATGGCTCCATCGTATTTCTCATCTTTGAAGAGCTGGTTCCCCAGCTCGAGGAAGCTGAACGTGTCTTCATCCTGGATGATTGTCCCGCCCGTGCCGGGCTCGGCTTTCTTTAGCTTGACCGTGACCTTGGGGTTGAGGGAAAGCTGAGATATGCTGAGCGACTGAGCATAGGGCTCATACCCCTTCATCAGGACCGCCAGGTCCCACTGACCCGTCCCCAGGCCCATGAACGACCACTCGCCTTTCTTGTTGGTTGTAGCCTCATGCTTGGCCCCGCCCGCGCCATGTACGTAGGTCAGTGTGACCGTGGCTCCATCGACGGGCTTGCCGGCCTGATCAGTGACAACCCCCCCCAGGCGGGCGGTGCCGCGTCCTGCCTGAGCCAGGGCCAGGCCGGCGGCAAGGAATATGGCGAGGATGCCGAGAGAAAGTAGCCGAAGAGCTTTCGGGTTCATTTTTAACCTCCAGCTAATATAAAAGCAAAAAATGTGCCATTCGTTGCTCTCGAGGGCGTCCTGGATTGGGCAGCGCCTCGCCCGGATTGTCCTATTCGGTGACCTCAAGCAGGGACATTATACCATTCTCCCGAATGGGAGGATAGAAATTACGTGATACGATTCGTGGGCGGGCCGACCAGGATGTAAACACGCCCGCGGTCCTGGAGCCAGCCCGGCTCGGCGGCCTCAGTGAACAAACGGTTCGCTTCGCCGATGCGGGCGAAGTACTCGTTTTTGAATTCATTCGTCTCGGTCTCAGGCGTCGGATCGCGCTTTTTCCAGAATTCCTCCACGAACGCTTTCCTGTCACCGGCCGGGATGGCTAGAAAGCGTTCCCGGTCCTGTTTGGTGATGATGTAGCGGCTCTTGGAAAGGAACTCCCGGCTTTCATTTTTTTTGCCTGAGCTCCTGGACTCTTTCCTTGAGCTTCGGCTGATTCGGCTCGATCCGGAGCGAATGTTCCCAGGCGGCGAGGGCTTCCGCCGCGTTCCCGACTTTCAGGTAACACTCACCAACGGCATTGAGGACATCCAGGTTGGCCCCGAAATGGGCCAGATAATCCTTGTAGAAGGCGATGGCCTGAACGTTTTCGCCCAGGGCTTGACAAGCCCGACCGGCGGGTTCGAGGAAATCCCACTTCCGCTCGTCGGCGAGGAAGGGCTGGGCGGCGGCCTTGACCCCGGCGTACTCTTTGAGTTCGAGAAGGAGCCGCGCGAAGTCGAGGGCAAAGGAGGCCGAGTTCGGGTCGCGGCGGACGGCCGCCTCGAGAAGAGGCCGCGCCTTGGCCAGATCCTTCTTGTTCATGTATTCCGTGCCGACGATGTGAAGGAACTGAGGCGCGTTCGATGGAGGTTGCGGGACGGACAGAACCCAGGGCCTCATGAGGTTGGGAAGGGGCGTGACAAGGAAGCGCTCTTCGGCGGCGACACGCTGGGCTCGAGAGGCGTCCTGGACCGAGACGCGGAGGATGTAATCGGCGGCCGGGTAGTTGGCTAGGGAGAATTCTTCGAGAATGTTCGTTCTGTCCGGGTATTCGGCGAGGCCTCTTCTGACGGTGTGAACGGTCTCCGGTCCCTTTTCGGTTTCCTTGAGGATCGTGTACTCGACGTCGCCGCCGTTCCGGACATCCTCGGGCGCATTCTGGAGCTGGAAGAATGCGTACAATGTTTCGCCGGGAAGAAAGTCGTTGCGTGGGGAGGGCGTGAGCTGGAGACTGCCGAACAGGAAGGGCTTGCTCTGGCCGCGGAACCGGGAGGCCGTGTCGACCCTGTTTGCAAGCGAAGGCGCGTAGAGAGTGAACACTCCGGGCGCGGGGACGAAAAGATCCGCTTTGGCGGAGGTGAACTCCCTCGAAACGCGGTTCTTGAGAAGGATGCTGATTTTGTAGGAGCCGGGGACGAGCGGGAAGAGGTCCTGGAAGCTGAAGAGCTTGTCGCGGATGGCCGCCAGCTGCGCCTCGGTCATGTCGAAGGGGACGGCCCGGCTGAACTGGTAAACGACGCCGCCCTTCGGGTCGTTCACGGAGACGTCCGCCTCGAGGTCGGCGTGATACCGGTCCCCGAGGGGCGCGAAGGTCAGGCGCTTGGGTTCGATAAGGTAATGGACGAAGGCGAACCCCCCGGGATCCTGATAGACGCGGATCAGGGCGTCGCTCTCGATGTAGTTGGCCGTATAGTCGACTTCGATGATGTCCTTGTACCGCAGGAGCTTTTCGGCATAATCGTCCTTGACCTTCTCGAACGGGGCGGCCGGGATGCGGTTTCCGAGTAGGATGTCCGAGGACATCGTCGGCCGGGACGACATCACGGTTTCGCCGGGGATAAGGGAAAGCGAGACGTTGGCGATCGCCGGCTCGATGTCCATCATCTGGATGTAGGCACTCTCATAGTCCGTCGGGTCGCCCATATAGTGAATAAGGAGCTTCTGGGGCCCGTCTTTCATCGGGCTGTAAAGGACGTAGTCGCTCGTCCCCTCCGGCTTGAAAAAGACGACATTGAAGGCGTTTGGAAGTCCGAAAGAACTCATTCCGTCGAAAAACCAGATAACCGTCGGAAAAACCTGGGTCAGAGTCTCGAACCGATCGACGGTTTTGGGTTCTCCGAGAAGGATGTAAATGCGGCCCATGTCGGTCCGCCATCCCGGCCCCGGAGAATTCCTGCCGAACCAGCGGTTGGCGTGGGCGATGCGGCGATAGTGTTCCTCCCTGAACTCGTTCTTGTCTGTATCGGGCGTGGGATTGCGCTGCTTCCAGAATGCCCTGATGAAAATCTCGCGCTCCCGGTCGCTTTCGAGCTGGAGGAATACGGCGCGCTCCTTCGGCGTGATGATGTAGACGACCTCCTCGTCGAACCACTTCTGGTACTGCGGCGGAAGATCCTTGGACGATTTCTTCTTGACTTGGGCCGCGGCCGATCCGACCAGGAAGAGGGCAAGGGAGGCAACGATCAAGAATCCGAAGACCGTAACGATCAGGCGCCTTATCATAGTTTTATTTTAGCACATCCGAGGCCATTCTCCATCATCTGTATTCTGGAATAACGCCGTTCGCGTTCCGTTCGTTGCCGAGAACGCGCAGCACGGGCCCATTTGCAAGCGGGCTTTCCATCCAAAATATTGGATGGAAATACAAAACATTGGATAGGCGGCGCCTTACAGCCAACAAAACCGCCTTTCGTAGCAGGTATTGGGCTGTGCGGAGCCTGCTTTTAAGGGAGGGGAAACGCCTGCCCTTTTTCGCTGGCGATTCGATAGATTGGCACGGTTATTGCTTATTAAAATAAGGCGGAAATCCAAATAAGGAGGCTGAATGACATAATGGCTTATTGTTGGCTTTTGGAGGAGAGCGCATGACTTCCGGTTGCACCGGAGCGGCGCGCAGTTCTCAGGGAGGGATTAAGGCACTTATTCATCAGCCGAGAAGGGGATGAACAAGAAAGGAGCAGATTCATGAGGAAATTACGACCCGTCTTCCTGCTGGCCGTGTGCGCATTGCTTCTCACGAGCACATTGTCGGCTCAGCGGGCTACGGGACAAATCTTCGGTAAAGTGACGGACGATCAGGGCATGCCGATGCCCGGCGTTTCCGTCCAGGCAAAAGGGCCGCGCCTCGTCGGCGAGGCCACCACCGTGACGAACGCCCTAGGCGCTTACCGCCTGGTCGCGCTTCCGCCCGGGGCCTATAACATCAAGTACACCCTGGCCGGATTCCAGCCGCTCGTCCGGGAAGAGATCGTCCTCGGGGCCGAAGTGACCCTGACTCTCGACGTCACCTTGAGCGCCAGCGCAATTGAGGAACAGGTTACCGTCGTCGGCCAGTCGCCGCTCATCGACGTCAAGAGCACGGCCCGTGGCGTGGCCATGAGCAGGCAGGTCTTCACGCTGCTGCCCAAAGGCCGCAACTTCGACTCGCTGCTGGTCACGGTGCCGGGCGTGTCGAACGAGCCCATGCTTGCCGGGATATCCGTCGACGGCGCCTCCGGTGCCGAGAACATGTGGTATGTCGACGGCAACAGCACGACCAACCTGATCAACGGCACCAGCGGCCAGGCGGTCAACTTCGACTTCGTCGAAGAGGTCAACTTCAAGTCTTCGGGCTACACTGCCGAGTTCGGCGGCTCCCTCGGTGGCGTCGTCAACGTCCTGACGCGGTCGGGCGGGAACGAGTACCACGGCGAGCTTCTGGCTTACTACCAGGACGAAGCCCTGCTGGCCCGGCGCCGCGACATCGTGAACTACAACAACAGGGACACGAACTCTATCACTCATACCCAAACCGCCTCCTACTATGCGTGGGACAAATACTACGGCAACCAGAAGTGGAACAACATCGAGGGCGGGTTCAATCTGGGCGGCTACATCATCAAGGACCGGATCTGGTTCTTCGGGTCGGTCATACCCAACTATAACAAATACACCCGGACGTTGAACTTCGCAATTCAGACCGGATCGAACAGCTCGGCTCCTCCGAGAGACGTCCATTACAAAACGATCGATTGGAACGCCCAGGTCAAGATCTCGGCCCAGCCGTTTAAGAACCTCCGCATGAGCGCCAGTGTCATCAACAATTTGACGGTTCTACGCGGCAATCTTCCCGCCTCCTGGAACGGCAGCCCGACGGTGAATTACGACGCCATGGGCTTCAACTACCCGAACTTCAGCACCAGCGCGACCGCCGACTGGATCGTCAGCAGCAACTTCATGGTCAGCGCCCGCGGCGGCTTCTGGCGGACGAATCAGAACCACCAAATGCCCGCCACCGGGCTGACCGAGCCCGTCTATATTTTCCAGCTGGAGCAGCCCTACAGCTACGCGGCAGTCGACAACTCGATGTTCCCGGAGATACCCGCGAACCTTCTGCACGGCCCGGGCTGGCAGAACCAGCCGACCACCAATCTCAACGCCACGAAGCGGATCATCCGGCAGAAGTACAACGCCAACCTGGACCTGACGTACTTCGCCAACCTCGGCGGTGAGCACGCCTTCAAGATCGGCGGCCAGTATATCAACCAGGGTGAGAACGTCGACAATTCGGCCACCCAGCCCCTGATCTACCTGGGCTGGAACAGTTCCTTTAGCGCTTATGGCGTAGACTACGGCCGTGGCACGTACGGCTGGTACGCCGTTCGCGGCAACGACCTGACTGGCCCCTACGGCAGTTTCTACAACGCGAAAAGTGACCAGTGGGCGATCTATGCCCAGGACAGCTGGACGATCGGCCGGAAGCTGACGCTGAACGTCGGCGTCCGCACCGAGTCCGAGTACATTCCGGCCTACAGCCAGAACCCGGATTATGTGGGCCTCAAGCCGATCAACTTCCCCTTCAAGAAGAAGATCTCGCCCCGTCTGGGCTTCATCTATGACGTCTTCGGCGACTCGAGCCTCAAGGTTTACGGCTCCTTCGCCATCTACCAGGACGTCATGAAGCTTGACATGGCGGCCAACGCCCTGGGCGGGTTCCAGTGGAAAAGCACCTATTACAGCCTCGACACCTACGATTTCCCCACAATCGGCGTCAACAACAACTATCCCGGGACAAACTACGTGACCCTTGATTTCCGGCGCCCCTCCATCAATCTCATCGATCCCGACATGAAGCCCTTCACCCAGCGGGAAATCGCCTTCGGTGTCGACAAGAAGATCTTCGAGAACTTCTCGGCCTCCCTTCGCGTCGTGAACAAGTCGGTCCTGTATGCGGTTGATGACCAGGCCGTAGTCGATCCTGCGGAGGGTGAGACGTATTATTACACCAACCTCGGCTCGGCCTTCATGGACAATATTTACGACCAGGCTAAGGCCGCTGGCGTCCAGAGTCGGCCCGTGGGGTCGACGACGCCCCTGGCCTGGATGGCAGATGGAGTACCGAACCAGCCGGACGTTAAACGTGAATACTGGGCCGTGAACCTTAGCCTCGACAAGCGGCTGAGCAACAACTGGCTCATGGGCTTTTCGGCCACGTGGAGCCGGCTGACCGGCAACTACTCCGGATTGGCCAACTCCGACGAAAACGGCCGTAACAACCCGAACGGCGAGCGCACGTACGACCTGTGGCAGTTCCAGTGGGACAAGAACCTGAATCCGATCGACGGCACGCTGGCGACCGACCGGACGCTCATGTTCAAACTTTTCGGCAGCTACGTCTTCCCCATGGGCTTGACGGTCGGCACGGTTATGCAGGCCATGTCGGGCACGCCTCTGTCCACGGCCTGGAACGTCGACGGCCCCGGTTACTATCCGTTCAGCCGCGGCGACCTCGGCCGGACACCCTTCCTTTTCTACGCGGATGCCTATGCCGAGTATAACGTCAGGCTCGGCGGCCGGTACGGCCTCCAGTTCAGCGTCAACCTGAGCAACATGTTCAATGTCGAAACCGCCACGAACTTCATCCAAACCCCGTACCGCACCAACATCAGCCCCTCAGACACCATCGGGGGCGTGCAGTACGCGCCCGGGACGACTCTCTTAACCACGACATGGGAGCCTGATCCCGCCCTCAACAAGGTCGATGGCCGATTCGGCTATGCCAACACCTTCTTCGCCCCGTTACAAGCTCGTTTGGGTATGAAATTCTCGTTCTGACCTGATCCAGTTCTAGCGACAGCACGAACCCGCCCCGGCAGGAGCCGGGGCGGGTTTTCTTTTTCCCGCCTATTTGAGTTCTTGCCTATCACTATCCGGCCGGACCTCGCTCCCGTTGATCCTGCCTTGGCTCCAACTGCGGACGGGAAAGACGGACAGGCACTCCTCCACCCGATTGTTGAGTAAAGATCACCCCTTTTCAAGGAACGCTTCAGGGGGAAAACGGTCTAGGCGGATCGGCGGGAGGGGAAGAGACTCTGGAGACGAACTGGACTTATTTCTTTCTTTCTAAGATTTCCAGGTCCTGTTTGTACCTTTCGGGATCGCGTATGCCAAAGATCACCATTCGGCTGTAACTTTCGAGCTCGCCGATATACTTGCTGCCTGAGACACGGGCCGGAGACATTTTCCATTCGTTGGGGGCGGCGAACGTGAAGGCATACTTGATGTACTGTTTCTGGAAGGCATACGTCCAGACTTCGGCCCTGTAGGCCTGGACGTCTTCAGTGCTGCGGTCGACAGCGCCGGTGACCGGCTGGCCAATTTTAGTGCCCCAGTCGGTGTTCTGATCGATGTCGATCGAGGCCGGGGGCCCGTTGAGAAGGTAGATCCTTCCCCGGTCGGTGTTCCAGGGCTGGCGGGCGTTCTCTCTCTTGTAGGCGTTCATGATATAGTTCAGCCTTTCCTGGAAGAGCTTCCTAGAATCGGGATCCCTGGCAGCCCAGAAGAGGTTCTGGAACTCTTTTTTCCCGGCCTCGGAAAGCGTCCGATAGACGGTCCTCTCGAAATCCTGCATGATATAGTAATGCTGGGTATACCAGGCATCCCTGGTCGGCATCAGGTTGGCGCCACATGAGGATAAAAAGACAAGGATCAGCAAGATAAACGTTACCGCCTGAAGGGGCTTCCGGGCGACTAATGGACGGATCATAATTCACCTCCCTTATCCCGTAACGAGACACGAGCATCATAGGGCAAGGCCGAGAGCCAAGTCAAGGTCGCGCCTTGACACTCCCGGCCGCCGGGACTATGATTTTTTCAATCCACCCAGGAAATGAGGCACGCCATGAAGCGAATCGCCCTCCTCGTTCTTCTTCTGAGTCTGATCGTCCTGGCCTGCCGGCGGGACCAACCGTCCGGTCCCATGGCGACGGCTGCCAAATCCGATAGTCCTTCGATCTCGCCTACTGCCAAGGTCGCGGCGGGTCCGTTCGTAGGGGTCAAGGACGGCCGGTTCGTCCTGGACGGGCGGCCGTATTATTTCGTCGGCGCCAACTTCTGGCAGGGGATGAACCTGGGGGTCGACGGCCCGAGCGGCGACCGGCCCCGGCTCCTCCAGGAACTCGATGGTCTGCGGCAACTCGGCGTGACGAACCTTCGTGTCATGGCTTCCTCCGAGGGCCCGAACACGGAGCCCTACCGGATGGTCCCGGCCTTGATGACCTCCCCGGGAGAGTATGACGGGAGCGTCCTCGACGGCCTGGATTTCCTGCTGGCCGAGATGGGTAAGCGCGGCATGCGAGCCGTGATGGTCCTCAACAACTTCTGGCAGTGGTCCGGCGGCATGGCCCAATACGTCTCTTGGCACGAAAAGACACCGATTCCCTACCCGGGGGATTATGAAACCTATATCAAGTATTCGGCGAAATTCTACCCCTACGATGAGTGCCAGAATTGGTTCCGCGATCATATCGCGATGTTGACCGCCCGCACCAACCCCTACACGAGACTCAAGTACCGGGACGATCCGGCCGTGTTTTCGTGGGAGCTGGCGAACGAGCCGCGGCGATACCCCCAGAGCTGGATCGATGAGACGGCGGCCTACATCAAGTCCCTCGACCGGAACCATATGGTGACGACGGGTTCGGAAGGGGCCCCCCCGGGGGAGCCGACACAGGATTTCGTCAAGACCCACAGCGGCCCGGGCATCGATTACGTCACTATCCACATCTGGCCGCAGAACTGGGGTTGGTACGACCCGAAGAGGCCCTCGACCTACAAGGCGGCGGAACCTTTGGCCATCGCTTATTTCCAGAAACACGCCAAGCAAGCGACGTCGATGGGGAAGCCGCTCGTCCTCGAGGAATTCGGGCTGGCCCGCGATTGGGCCCCCCTGCGCGATAACCTCAACCCGGCCTCGCCGACGACGACCAAGGACCTCTATTATGCGGCCCTCTACAAACAGGTCATGGATTCGATCGCCGCAGGCGGCCCGGCGGCCGGGGATAACTTCTGGGCCTGGGCGGGCCGGGCCAGGCCGGGAATGTCCTGGGTCGGGGACCCGCCCCACGAACCCGCCGGCTGGTACTCCGTCTACGACACCGACGCAACGACTTTGGCCATCATCTCGGCCCACGTCAAAGAGATAGCTGGTCTTGTGAAGTAGGCGAACCCGATTTCCCTAGGGGGATGTCCTCGTTCGGAGCCGGAAATCCATCGTCACAAGATGAGCATGCAGTCGCCGTAGGAGAAGAAGCGGTAGCGCTCGCGGACGGCCTCGCGGTAGGCCTCCATGATCAGCTCGTGGCCGGCGAAGGCGGCGACGAGCATCAGCAGAGTGGACTTGGGCAGGTGGAAGTTCGTCAGCAGGCGGTCGGCGGCGTGGAATTCGAAACCCGGATAGATGAATAGGGAAGAGGCTCGTCGCCCGGAGCGGACCTTCCCGTCTTTCCAGGCGCTCTCGAGCGTCCGGACGACCGTCGTTCCTACCGCCGTGACCGACCGCTTTTCCGCTTTCGCCGTCATGATACTTTGGGCCGCGGCCGGAGAGACGGAATACCATTCCTCGAGCATCACGTGCTCGGCAATGATTTCGGCCCGGACGGGCTGGAACGTCGCCAGCCCGACGTCGAGCGTCACGCGCCGGATGTCGACCCCCTTCGTTTTCAGTCCGCCCAATGCTTCCTCGGTGAAATGGAGTCCGGCCGTTGGCGCCGCGACCGCGCCCTCTTTCCTGGCGAAGACCGTCTGGTACCTAACGAGATCTTCGGGACGTGAGGATCGGTCCTCGCGGGCCCTCTTGATATACGGGGGCAGGGGCGCGTAGCCGATAATATGGAGCTCCGCGCGAACATCGACGTTATTGAAGCGGAGGACGCGCTTTCCTTCTTCCCCGACCTCCTCGACGCGGGCCTCGAGGCGCGGCCCGAAGTGAACAACCTCGCCCTGGCGGACTTTCCGCGCCGGACGGCACAGCACTTCCCATAAGCTGGGCCCGAGCTCCTTGATGAACAGGAACTCGATTTTCGCATCGCCGCTCTTTCCCCAGACCCGGGCCGGAATGACCTTCGTGTCGTTCAAGACGAGCAGGTCGCCGGAATTCATGAAATCCGCGAATTCCCGGAACCGGCCGTGATTGATCTTGCCCGTCTTCCGCTCGACGACCATCATCCGGGAGTCGTCGCGGCGGGGGAGGGGGTGCTGAGCGATGAGCTCCGGCGGCAGGTCGAAGTCGAAATCTGATACGAGAGATGGCTCTTTAGGAGTCTCGGACGGAGAGGGCGGCGGCACGGCTCCTCAGTCTTTGAAAAGTTTCTTTTGGCCCGGGGCTCTTCCTTTTCCGTGGGCCCGGGACCCGGCCGCGGCGTATTCATAGCCGAGGTGGGCGTAGGCCCGGGGCGTGATGACCCGGCCCCGGGTCGTCCGGTCGAGGAAGCCGATACGCATCAGGAAGGGCTCGTAGATGCTTTCGATCGTGTCTTTTTCCTCGTCGATGGCCGCGGCGATCGTGCCGATCCCGACCGGCCCGCCGCCGAAATTATCGATGATGGTCGAGAGGATCTTGCGGTCGACGTCGTCGAGGCCCAGGACGTCG
>Ga0315295_10004238_pt1 | contig 12220 bp, 13 predicted proteins | sample YL17G14_0_MG_FD_204453 | JGI IMG/M metagenome (GOLD analysis project Ga0315295, IMG submission 204453) | Sediment microbial communities from Yellowstone Lake, YNP, Wyoming, USA - YL17G14_0 | ecosystem: Environmental > Aquatic > Freshwater > Lake > Sediment | place: USA: Wyoming | collected... | reverse complement strand
CCTCTCTTGTGAACGAGATCGAGGACGCTCATGACCCTCCATTTGGGCGAGTCGAAGTTCTGTACCCCTATCAGTTTCTCCTTGTCCGTCTTCCCGCGCAGGGCGTAGGCGATCGTCCCTCCAGGGTAGGTCGCAGTGGCCAGATAAGGCATCTTCTCCTCGTGGACGATTCCGATGGTGGCAGCATAGGCCCGGGCGAGTCGGTCTCCTCGTCTCGAGAACTTCGCGAGCTTGACGGGGTCGTCCTTGTACTTCGAGATCTTCTCGAGCATCTTCTTTGTCTTCTTGAACAGGCAGGACCCGCAGTCAGCCGCGCAATCGGGAAGTATCAGCTCAGGGTCATCCATGAGCATCTTCGCTTTCGCCTTGAGGTCCTTCTCCATGACCTTCGAAGTGATCCTCGCCTTTATCTTGAGCCTGGGCAAACCCTTCCGTTTGTGTAGCGGCATCGCGGGTCTCGGATGCAACGCCCCTGTAATAGGCTTTTCCGCCTACTCCGATGCTCGCTGGAAATTCATAGCCAGAAAAGATTATTAGTCTGGCTAGCGCATGTGGACAGTTGATAGATGCGGATGGGAAGATGTCGCAGGAAGAGGACTCCGCACGCAGCTACATAAAGGGGTTCCAAGAGGGTCTTCAGGAAGCCTGGGACGAGATAATCAAGCTCTCCACCAAAGGGTACACTTCCAGAGAACTCCAGATAATGGCCAAGACCAAGAAGTCGATGGTCTACCAGAAGGTGCAGCAGAAGGTCGACGAGCTCGAGCGCGTGCTCGGCAGGAAGCTATCCTTGGAGAGCGTCCATGTAGGGCAGGCCCAACCATTGCAGCCAGCTCAGCTGATTGCAGGCTGGAGTTATGTCATAAAGGAGGACAGGCCCGAGAGGAGCTTCGGGATCTTCACGGGACTCACGGCGGGCGGCGCTAGAGGACTGTGCATCTCGAGAACTCACCCGGATGTGCTGAAGCAGAAGTACAGGTTCGACGCCGCGTCTCTTTGGCTCACGAAGACGGAGACCGCGCCGGCCACCGGGACGAAAGGTACAGAGTACGTATCGCCGAACAACCTCGCGCGCCTTGCATCGGCCATCAGGGAATTCCTCTCGAAGGGGGAGAACGGGGCCGTCATCATCGAGGGCCTGGAGTACCTCACCACACAGAACGACTTCAAGAGCGTGCTCAAATTCATCCAGCTCATCAACGAACAGGTGGTTCTGGACAAGGGCTACCTGCTGGTGCCCGTCGACGAGGGCACGATGGACCCCAAGGATTTCTCTTTGATCGAGCGCGAGATGAGCCAGGTGTTGTAGGTCGATTGCTCAGAGCGGCTTGATGTCATCTCTAAGGTACCTGATGTATGTCCAGGCGTACATTCCGTCGTTGTCAGGATCGTACTGCTCCTTGCAGGGAAACTCTTCGCAGTCCGAGCATTCGGCCACGCTCTTCTTCTCCGCGCAGTTGAGTAGAGGACAGAAAGAATCGTCTCCCTTCTCGGCCTTCTTGTCCGCCTGGTACCTGCATCCGAGACATGCTCTTTTCTTGAACGCAAGGCAGTATCCGCAATATATGCCACAAGGGCCCAGGAGATTGCCGTCTATCTTCTTCGAGGCCTTCGGCTTTGAGTGTCTATTCTTCTTCACGGGCCCAGTGACGCCGTCATCGGATAAATCGTTTTGGCCCTTTGACATGCATCCTCTTCGTAGGAAAAGCCACAGCCTTTCGTTTTGCCAAGAAGGACGACGGCAAATCCTCGCACATCCTCCTCGCAAGACCTATCGGCAGGGCAAGGGACATGAGCTCTGGAGGGAACCAACGATTTCCCGTCGGGTCGAACGGTCCGAGAATTGCTGCGTTCTTCGGAGCCTTCTCTGTCATTCCGGCAGCATATGTGATGAAAGACGCGCATGACGGGCCTGATGGGGCCAGCACTTCCTCGAACGGGTCCACACTCCTGAAATGCACGAGCGTGCATAGGTTCCTGATCTGCTCCGGCTCCCCGAACAAGAGGATCGACAGGACTTCTGGGGTCTCGCCCGGGATGTCGGAACACGGCCTGATGACCACGTATTTCCCGGGAGGCGTGATCTTGCCAATGCTCTTCGCGTTCTCCTCCACAAGCTCCGGAGTCGCTCTCAGGTACTCCGCGGCGCCGTTCCTAAACTCCTTCGTTCCATAGGATACGAAGTACTTGATGTAGGGAGCGCGGCGCGTGAATCCCAAGTATGTGGTCCCTCCGCCACAGCACTCTTTGAGCGTGTCGCCGCCGACATAGAGCGCGGAAGTCTCCTTCTGGGCGGCCAGGGCGAACACCGCCTCCGAAACGCAGTAGCTAATCGCAGTCGTCGGCATGGCCCCAGCGGGAGCTTTCTCGGCGCCGTGGACGCACAATGGCCGCAGATTCAGCCTGGCGGCAGTACTTAACCTCGTTCCGATCTCGCTCGCCGGCAATCTCGCCACGGCAAGGCCTCCGTAGATTTGAAACGCTTCAAGGGTTCACACCGATGTTCATGGACGGATATACCAGGATCAGCAGCAGGTAGACGAGGAATATCGCGAGGATGATAGTTCCGATGATGACTGACAGGCGACGGAGCTTCTCCTTGCGGCTCTTCGTCGCGACTTCAGGTTCCTGATTTGCCGCGTCCGCCGCTTGGATGCTCTGCGCGATTGCTCTCACTCCCTCCTCAGCAAGGTATCATCACGGCGCGTTGTATATTACACTTGTTCGGGGTTAGCCCGTCTTCGACGTGCCCATTGGGTGTCGGAATGCGAGAAGAGGGATGGAGTGCTCCGGCCGGGATTTGAACCCGGGTGACTGGCTCGAAATCAATCAGAAGGGCATGCAGGCTGCCGCAGACCCTTTCTATTCGACTCATTGGTGACGAACCCCGTGCCTACATCTCTAAGACACGAACGCACGTCTGCCACGATTGCTTGCGGATTTCATCACGGCAACGAACGCCTTCTCTTCATCCGTTTCTGGGTGGACCTGAAGCTGATGGGCGAAGAGATTCGTTGTGACGGAAACCCTCTGTGCATGCGAGATAGGATTGTGGGAGGGAGGCCCGACAAAGCAAGAGATTTCGAGGTCTTCACAAAGCCGGTACTGCAGAGGGATGCAGCCAACAACCTCATATGATGGAAATGCTGGTAGAGTCGTCAAGAATCCAATTCTGAGGCTTGGTCAACTGCGTCGGATTGTCGCCTTCTCCATTCTCTGTAGTGCGTCAAACCTGATTGTGAAATATTGTCCGGCTTCTTTGAAAACGATGCCAGATGAGATCATGCGGTCTTTGCGGTCACTATTGACTATCTTCTTGCCTTGACTACCATCACGAAGTCCACCACGATCAGCATAAGGCCAAGGAGGACCAATGCCAAGGCGATGGTCGAAGAGTTATGTATCCAGAAAAGTCCTATTGAAAAGGAATCAGCATCTTTCTCAGATATTTCATAATCATTGCTCTCAGAGTATATCTCGACGATATTGGGTGGTCCTACACCAACAGTCGTAAGATAGTAAGTAAGGGTGGTGGTCTGCTTCAAAAGAGCTCCCGTGATTGGCTCATGATATTCATTAGTGCTCTCGTTAAAGGACAGAAACGCCGTAAGACCTGTTGTCAGATTGGTGTAGATCGGGAAAGGGATCTCAAATGTGTATGAATAATTGTACAGGTAGGTTTCAATGCCCTGGACCTTTATAACCCCTTCAAATTTGGCAGTGGTCGTGTTTCCAATCGAACCGATATAAATGGGATAGGATTGTTGTTCAAGGTGATGTGTGAACACAGAGCGCGCATAGCCCGTCCGAGCATGTAGTCCGTGTGCTTCGTAGATGTCCGATCTGTAACTCCAATTCTTCTCGTCGAGGTACAAGGTAGAATTTGTTGGCTGGTATGGCTCGAATGGGTAGGGTATTTCAGGCATCCCAGGGGCCATTGAAGGAAGCATTGCTACACCGCCTGGTAGTGATCCAGTGTTTACATCAATAAGCAGAGTGGGCTGTTCAATGATCTCTTTCACATAACTGAATTCTACGTAGCCATCGCCAGAATCCACACCTTTGATAGTTGTTTCTGTCGTGGTGGTATAGTTCGACAATGCTGTGCTCGTGCCAGTGCCGTTGTACATCGGGTTGTATGGGAATAGGTAATCGCGATTGACATTTGTGGTCAGACCGTTCGATGTGAAATCGTGGTCAAAATCCTTAGAGAGAGTAAGCTCTTCGTCCATTTTGGCTTGGAAATAAACGCTGAGTATCAAACCTAGAACGATCAAAACGACGCTCACAACAAGAACGATCTTCTGTTTTCTGTTCATACTCTTTTTTGGAGAGCGTCGAGCAGAACTGGCATCCTCGGAGGGAGCTTCAGGCTTCTGTTCCACCAGTGGTTCATCTTGTGCTTCCACATTTCCGAGCATAGGCGGTCCTTTATATCATCTTTTTCCGTCGGTTTGAACAGAAGATATGAAGTGTTGATGATATGTCGCTTCAATCGATGCTCCTTCGATAGTGTCCCAGATGGCGAAATCGGGAAGGCCGTTCCTGCTACATGCAGCCCGCAGTGACATACGGAGAGTGCGGAAGGAGGCCCACGCTCAATCAGAGACAAAGTGTGTCATCCCCTCTGATTGAATTCAAGCCAGTCATAAGGGTGTGCTCCCGCCGGGATTTGAACCCGGGTGGCCAGCTCGAAAGGCTGGAATGATTAACCGGACTACACTACGGGAGCTCCTCTGGCGTCAGTATGACTTCTTCGCCCTATTAAGTGTCCATATATATTGTTTCTGGGTTGCTCGCAGACCCTCCGAGATGGCAACTGGCAGTGCCAAAGTTTAAAGTCGGTCGGACGAATTCCGCCCTTGCATGAACGAGCCGGAAGAGAAGCTGAGCGCTGCGGAACTCTCGAGGAAGTACATCGACAGGCATCCGAGCATAAAGGACTGCATCAGCAAGGAACTGATCAACTACTCATCCCTCTCCCGCCTGATAATGAAAGAGACGGGGGTGAAGAACGAGGAGGCTGTGCTAGCGGCTAGCAGACGCTACGCTATGAAACTCGCAAAGACGGATTCCGAGAGGGCCATCACAACCCTCTTCGAGGACAGCCGGCTCGAACTCAAGACGAAGATATGCATCGTCGTCGCGAAGAACGAGTGGATCGTCCTGAGGAACCTGGAGGACGTCGTCAAGAAGATTCTCGCCGAGAAGAGCACGATGCAGGTGCTCCAGAGCACGAGCGCGATCACTGTAATCTCCGAGGACAAGCACCTTCCGATCATCGTGAAGGCCATCGGCCAGGATCACATCATAAAGGTCAGGGAAAACCTGGGAGAGATCACGGTCAAGAGCCCTGCCAGGATAGAGGAGACTCCGGGCGCGTTCGCCTATGTGATGTCGATGCTTTCGGATCAGGGGATCAACCTTATCGAAGCGGTCAGCTGTTACACGGACACCATCTTCATCGTAAGTAGGGAGGAGATGATGCGCGCGTTCGACATCCTCTCCGCATGCATCGAGGACAGGATCGTCCCGAAGAACACGCAGTGATCCTTCATTTGAGCAGCTTTTCGGCCTTTCGGGCCTGTCTTCTCATGCCGTTGGCGGAGCGTAAGTTCTTCATCAGGGCTGCGGCCGCATTCTGCATCTGTGCTTTGACAGAGGAGCTCGAGGTCCCGCCCTCGACATTCCGCCTGGCGATTGATTTCTCGAGGCTAAGAAAGCCCAGGTCCGAGGTCTTGTAGTCCTTCAGATTCTGTCTCATCATGTCGCCTGCCATGTGCATGAACTTGCGCGAGTCCCCGCCCGATTCCTCGGCGATCCTCTGGACCAGGCCATGGGCAGTCCTGAAAGGCACCCCGTGCTGTGTGAGGAAGTCGGCGAGGTCGGTTGCGGTCATAAGCCCGGCCCCGGCCGCCTTCCTCATCCTCACCCTGTCAACCTGCATTGCTTGCAGGAAGGATGTGAGGGCATGGAGTGAGTCTCTGACGGTATCGAACGCGTCAAAGAGGGTCTCCTTGTCTTCCTGCATATCGCGGTTGTACGCGAGGGGAAGAGATTTGAGCAGGGTGAGGATCGCGACGAGGTCGCCCACGGTCCTCCCGGACTTCCCTCTGACGAGTTCCGGGAGGTCGGGGTTCCTCTTCTGAGGCATCATGCTGGAGCCGCTCGACAACTCCTTGGGCAGTTTGATGAAAGCGAACTCCTGAGACGACCAGAGCACTAGCTCCTCGCTAAGGGATGAGAGATGGATCATGAGGAGCGACAGCGCGAAGGCGGATTCCGCGGCGAAGTCCCGGTCGGAGACGGCGTCTATGGAGTTGTCAGTGACGCCCTCCATGCCCAGCATCTTCGCGGCGATATGTCTGTCCAGCTTGTACGATGTGCCCGCGAGAGCGCCCGCTCCAAGTGGTGAGATGTTGGTCCTCTTGTAGCATTCTTCGAGGCGCTGTATGTCCCTCTGCAGCTTCCAGAAGTAAGCCATAAGATGATGCGAGAACAGCACTGGCTGCGCGTGCTGCATGTGCGTGTACCCGGGCATGATCGCCGATGCGTGCTGGTTCGCCTTGTGGATCAGCTGGTTCTGCAGCTCGATCGTCTCGGAGACGATCTCCAGAAGCCCGTCCCTGACGAACAGCCGCATGTCGAGCGCGACCTGGTCGTTCCTGCTGCGGCCAGTGTGGAGCTTCTTGCCGGACTCGCCGATCCTGTCCACGAGCAACTTCTCAACATTCATGTGTATGTCTTCCAGCGATCTGTCGAAGACCACTTTCCCTTCGGAGATTCCTCCGGCGATATCCTTGAGCGAATCAACGACGGCCTTGCATTCAGTCCCTGTAAGCACGCCCGCGTCAACTAGCGTGTGTGCATGCGCGATGCTCCCCGCTATGTCGTGTCTCCAAAGCCTTTGATCGAAATCGATCGATGCCGTGAAGCTGAGGAAATCATCATTTGCAGACTGTCGTCGACTCCTCAATGACCGCGCTTTCATCAGTCCCTCCGCCCCCGTTCCCATTGGCCTTGACCAAGCTCGCGATTTTCAGGGGCAGCCCCCACACATAGATGAACCCCTTCGCCGCGGAATGGTCGAACTCATCGCCTTTGGCGTATGTTGAAAGCGATGTTCTGTAGAGCGAGTACGGCGAGTTTCTTCCGACCACCACCGCGCTCCCTTTGTACAGCTTCAGCTTGACTTTGCCGGTCACGAGCTCCTGAGTCTTCTCTACGAACGCGTCAAGCGCGACCTTCAAAGGAGAGAACCAGAGCCCGTTGTAGATGAGATCGGCGTAGTGTTGCTCGACGATCTTCTTGTAATGCAGCAGGTCCTTCGTCATTACCATGCTCTCCAGGTCCTGATGGGCCTTGATGAGGACGATCGCGGCAGGAGCCTCGTAGACTTCTCTGGACTTGATGCCGACCAGCCGGTTTTCGATGTGATCTATCCTCCCGACTCCGTGCTTGCCAGCGATATCGTTCAGCATCGCTATCATGTCGATGAATTCGAGGTCCGCGCCGTTGAGGCTGACTGGGACCCCTTCCTCGAAACCGATCTCGACATATTCGGGAGCGTCGGGTGAATTGTGTATGCCCTTGGTCCACTCGAATATGTCCTCCGGCGGTTCGACCCAAGGGTCTTCGAGCACTCCGCACTCTATCGCCCTTCCCCACAGGCTCTCGTCGATGCTGTACGGCTTCTCGACGGAGACAGGGATCGGTATGTCATGCTCCTTCGCATAGGCTATCTCCTCGTCCCTGGACATCTTCCAGTCTCTCGTCGGGGCTAGTATCCCCAAATCAGGTGCGAGGGCCATTATGGAGACCTCGAACCTGACCTGGTCGTTCCCTTTCCCGGTGCACCCGTGAGCGATCGCGTCGCACTCGAGCCGCTTGGCCATCTCGACCAGCTTCTCGACGATGATCGGTCTCGCAACCGCCGTCCCGAGCGGGTAGTTCCCCTCGTAAAGGGCGTTCGCTTTGAGCGCGGGCACGACGAACTTGTCGACAAATTCCTTCTTCGCGTCCACGACCCACGATCTGGAGGCCCCTATCGTCTTAGCCCTCCTCATGGCGTCCTTGAGGTCGTCCGATTGACCGACATCTACGGTCACGGCGACGACCTCGCAGCCGTACTTCTCTTTCAGCCAGTGGATCGCCACTGACGTGTCCAGGCCGCCTGAGTACGCCAACAGGATCTTCTTTTGTTCTTTCTGGGCCGAGCCTTCCATGGCTAGTCGCCTCCGAGCTTTCCAAGAGGATTGGCGTATTTGGGGGTGATGACATCGCCTCAACATGCGAGATTCCGCGATGTCGCATTTCGGACACATCACGCTTGCTGAAGGCTCGTACGGAAACCCGTGTTCTGAGGTATCTGGCTGGCGCTCACAATCCCACTATCATTAAGTATGTCAACCATAATACTCACCAGCATCACGGATTGAATTACTTGCCATTCAGAAGACGCGAAGAAGAGCCGATGAAGCTAGGCCCTGACGGGGAGCCGGAGTTCGTCAGGGTGCGTCTTCCGCGGAAGAAGGACAACGAGATATTCGGCATCGCTGACCAGCTCCTCGGAGCCTCCAGGATCAAGATCATGTGCGCGGACGGCAAATTCAGGATGGGGCGCATACCTGGCAAGATCAAGAAGCGCATGTGGATCAGGCAAGGCGACCTCGTGATTGTGCAACCCTGGGATTTCCAGGACGAGAAGGCGAACATACAGTACAGATACACGCGCACGCAGGCGATGTACCTGAGCAGGAAGAAGATGCTCCCGAAGAGCATCGACATCTTCTGAGCGGCCGGTAGGTGACTCTTGTCGCGCGAAGAAGAAGATCATCGTTTTGAGCGCGAGATTGACAACTGGCGCATCCGCCGGAAGGACACCAACGATCGAAAGTCCTACGACGAGGTGTTCGACCGACAGAACCTGATGCGGATCTATAAGCTGTTCACCGACGGAGTCATCGACAGGCTGGATTTCCCGATATCCACTGGCAAGGAAGGGAACATCTTCAGGGCTAGCACCCCGAAGGATGAGCTGGTGGCGGTCAAGATCTACCGGACCTCGACCTCGACCTTCGGGGATATGGCCAAGTATGTTGTGGGAGACCCGAGGTTCAGGGGGCTCACGGGCAGGAAGCGCAAGTTGATCTACGCTTGGGCGAACAAGGAATTCATGAACCTCAAGCTGTTCCAGAACGCTGGCGTCAGGGTCCCGAGACCCATAATGCATGTCGCGAACATCGTCATCATGGAATACGTCGGGGACGCGGTCGCTCCCGCCAAAGAGATGAGGAATGTCAGGCTGGACGAGCCGGAGGCCGTTGCGAGGAAGATACTCGGCTATGTCAAGCTCGCCTATCGGAAGGTCGAGCTGGTGCACTCCGACCTCAGCGAGTTCAACGTGCTGATGCTGGGCGACGACCCCGTCATAATCGATGTTGGCCAGGCGGTCGTGCTCGGCCATCCGCAGGCGGAGGAGTGGCTGGAGCGAGATGTCAAGAACATGGTAAGGTTCTTCAGGAAGTACGATGTGAAGCTAGATGCCGCAGAAGAGCTGAAGGAGATTAGGAAGAAATGACACAGCTCGTCAAGATCCCTGCCGAGAGGGTCGGCGTCCTTATCGGCAAGGGCGGTGACACAAAAGAAAAGCTGGAGAAGCTAACCGGTGTGAAGCTCACCATCGACTCGGAGGAAGGGGATGTCGAGATCGACCACACTCACGCAACGGACCCTTCGATGGCCATCGTCGTCGGCAACATCGTCATGGCCATCGGGAGAGGATTCCCTCCGACGAAGGCCTTCAAGCTCTTGGAGAACGACTGCTACCTCGAGATCTATGACATCAGGGACTATGTGGGCAAGAAGGTCGAACATGTCGCGCGTATGAGGGCGCGCGTAATCGGCACACGCGGCAGGACAAGAGCGATTTTCGAGGAGATCACAGGCGCCGACATCTCCGTTTATGGCAACACGGTCGGGATAATTGGCACGAGCCTTCAGATTGAGATTGCGGGCAAGGGTATGGACATGCTCCTTTCGGGGAGCGAGCACGCAGCTGTCTACCATTACCTCGAGGGGAGAAGGGCCCATCTGAAAGTGGACGGTTTGGGCTTCTAAGCGCATCCCACTCGCACGATTGAAATAGCATCAGATGCATTCTTTTCTTGTATGCCGGAGAATTTGTCCAAGGCGATTGATGCGGACATCACGACGATCCCCACCGTGACGGTGTCAAAGGGAGACACTGAGCGGGACCGCGTCATGAAGCTCCTGGCTCACACCTATCTAAGGCTTTGGACTCGTTTGGCCTTGGAGTCCGGGTTCAGGCTGAGACTCTCGCCTATGCAGTTCGTGCTCGGGACATACGAGGGCCAAATGAAGTGGCATCTTAACGAGTCGGTCGATTTCAAGAGGATAGCGCAGCTCGAGCTGGGAGGGAAGTTCAAGAAGAAGCACGGGCTAGTCGCCGAGACCTACGAGCTCAAGGGCGATGACAGGGTGAGACTGTTCTTCGCTCTCGAGGAGGAAGAGATCAAGACTCGGCCGGTGCTCGTGAACTATCTAGTCTTCGATGTGGCGATGAAGGAGTTCGATGTGAAGGCCGCGGTCGACGCCCTCAAGCCTGTGCTGCCAGCTTGGCTCGAAACGATCACCTCCGCGGACGACGCGCCGTTGTGGGATTACTGCAAGGAAAAACTGGAATGCGTGGGCATCTAAGTCCGGCCGGCCCGGTGTTGTCAGATTCTTGAGCCTATAAGGAACAGACTGGGCAGTACGGCAATCAGCGCGATGACGAAGATTAGGCCAACCCCGAGACAGATGTTCAGGGTCACAAACGCATAGATCGTCAGAAGCATCAGAGCAACTAGGGCGACGACCCAGAGCGCGAAGACCTTTCTCGCAGCTCTGCCAGGGGTTCCGCCGAACCATGGCCAGGCTTTGATGACCTCATCGTCAGTGGGTTTTCGTTTCTGGCCTCCCATTTCACTCACGACCGCATGCAATGAAACATCTCCTCAGCGCCAAATCCCTGGGCAACACCCTGCCATATCCATCGGCAATTTCCTTTTCACAGGCTGCCGCCGCATGATTCGCACTTGGATGAGTTCTCTTCGTTGAGCGAACCGCAGTACCGGCACCTAACCTTGATCGCACCTTTCAAGGTTTCTTTGACCGCTTCAGACACCTCGTTTCTCAGCTGCTCTCTCGCCTCGGCAGCGGCCATTTCCTCTCGTCTGATCCGCTCTTGCTCCCGGCTCTTTGCTATGAAATACCCTGCGAACATGACCAGGCTGAACAAGAATTCGAAAAGGACCATGAAGCCAGGCGCACCCATGGCGGCGAACGCGATTGCTACAACAATCAGCAAGAATCCGATGACCAAAAAGCCTTCAGGTCTCTGGTTCTGGCCAGACGAAACGGATGCTGGAAGAGCTCCAAAAGTGAGGAGTGAAGGACTAGTATCAATCGGAGAATTGCCCGGGGTGAACGACCCGGGTTCGCCGTGGTGACTGCCCCATCCTGTTTGCGTTCCGAACGCTATGGGAAGCATGCTGCTGGCCACTTCTATCGATGGGCTATTGCTCCAGATACAGCTTAATCCTTTCTTAGGATGGCCTCGGCCTGGGACCCTCTGTCCGAGGGGGTGATCGGACAGGAGGGGAATGTCGAAGCCTCCGCCAACCAATAAATAAGCGAGGAGTCTACTGGTTGGCAACAATGTCAGATAGGCTCGAGCTCGCAGGGCGAGCGCTTCAGCGCCCCTTGTGCAACCACTGCCTGGGAAGGCTTTTTGCATTCGTGTCCAGAGGGCTCTCAAACGAGCAACGCGGGGTAATGATCAGGACGTCAATGGCCGACGCCCCTCCATCTCCAGATAGGATCTCCGATTGCGGCATTTGTAGAGGCCTGTTCGGGGAGATAGACAAGTTCGCCGAACTGTGCCTAAAGGAATCGGAGGGGTACGAGTTCTCGACGTTCCTGGTCGGCACGAAGATCGATGCTGAGATCGTGGAAAGAGAGGAGGCGTTCTGGACCGAGGTAGGGGCGAAGGAGACGGAGTCCATCAAGGCCGAGATGAACAGGGAGATTGGCAAGGTACTTGAGCGGAAGCTCGGGAAGATCGTGGATTTCGGCAACCCCGAGATCGTGTTCCTGATGGACACGAGGTTCGACAGGGTCATCCTCGACGTCACTCCGCTGTTCGTCTACGGCCGAT
>Ga0315295_10004236_pt1 | contig 12221 bp, 9 predicted proteins | sample YL17G14_0_MG_FD_204453 | JGI IMG/M metagenome (GOLD analysis project Ga0315295, IMG submission 204453) | Sediment microbial communities from Yellowstone Lake, YNP, Wyoming, USA - YL17G14_0 | ecosystem: Environmental > Aquatic > Freshwater > Lake > Sediment | place: USA: Wyoming | collected... | reverse complement strand
CCTCGATGATCTCTTGATCTGACCGCCCAAGGCTTCCATAGGCAATGTTGTTGCGAACCGTATCGTTGAACAGGATCGTCTGCTGTGTCACGAGGCCGATCTGATCTCTCAAGGACTTCAGGGTGACCTTCCGGATATCGGTCCCATCGAACAGGATCTGACCTTCTTCCACGTCATAAAAACGGGGTAAAAGGTTGACCAGAGAGGTCTTTCCCGCACCGCTCATTCCGACAAGAGCAATGACCTCTCCGACCTTCACAGAGAGGAAAATCTCCTTGAGGACTAACTCTCCGTCATATCGAAAGTTGATTTTACGAAAATCGATGCCTTTTGAAATCGAGGAAAGGGAGACGGCATCCGGATCGTCCTTAATCTCCGGGATCGTGTCAAGGAGCTCGAAGACCCGGGTCGCCGCAGCCAGGCCATCCTGAATCTCCAGGTTCACCTTATTCAAATTCTTGATGGGATTGTAAAGCAGAAAGAGGGCTGTCATGAAAGAGAAGAAGGAGCCTGTGGTCAACTCACCCCGGACGACGCTATAACCCCCGATCCAGATGATCAAAGCCACCCCGACCCCTCCGATCACCTCCATCAAGGGATTGGAGAGGGCCCGGATTCTGACCCGCTTGAGGATCGTTTCGAAGAAATGGTTATTTTCCTCGGCAAAGCGCCGTTTCTCGTACTCCTCCATGTTAAAGGCCTTGACGATCCGGTTACCCGTGATCGTCTCGTGAAGGAAATTGGTAAGAGATCCCATCCGGATTTGGCTCTTTCGGCTAAATTTTCTCAACCTTTTTCCAAATTCTTTGATGGGGATCAAGGCCAAAGGAAAGACGAGGAAGGCAACGATCGCCAGCTTCCAGTTTCGATAGAAGACGATCCCTGTGAGCCCGACAATGGTAAAGATGTCCTTAAAAAGACCGGTGATGGCATTGGAAACCGAGGCCTGGATCAGGTTGACATCGTTCGTGATCCGGGAGATGAGGACTCCCGTCTGTGTTTTCGTAAAGAAGGAGAGGGTGAGGTTTTGAAGATGGTTATAGAGTTTTTCCCTCATATCGGCGATGATCCTTAGACCGACAAAGTTCATCAGGTACGATTGGCCATAATCGAAAGCCCCTTTGAAGAGAAAGAGAAGGATGATGGCGACCGGAAGGAGAAAGAGCATCTTCTCATCCTTTTTTAGAAAGACGTCATCGAGGGCCGGCTGGACAAGGTAGGCCTGGGCAGCCGTAAAGAGGGAAACAAAGGCCATGCAGATCATGGCAAGAATGACCTTGGTTCTGTAGGGTTTCACCAATTCGAGGAGTCTGCGATAGAGAGCCATATCTGTCTAATACCTGAAGTAAAATGTAAAACGAAAAACCAAAAATGCCAATATAAAAAAAATGCCTAAAATGCCTAAAATTAATAAATGAAAAGCATTTCGTGAATCTGATTACCTCCGCTTGAGTCCTCCCCCGCAAGGAGGATGATTTTCTTGAAAATCTCTACCAAGGACATGGGCAAGCCGTTCGGAAAGGCTTCGAGGCGAACCTTTATACGAAACAGCAGGCCCCTTCCTTTAACAAACCGGAATTCACCAAAAGTGAACTCCTCCAATCACATAAAAAATGTCAAAACGACCGCCTTCCGAAGCCTTGGAGGGCGGTTTGCCCATGGCCGATTTGCAACCAAGAGGTTTTGTTGGTTCGATTCTTGAGCATTTCAACTTTAGGCACTTTCGGCATTTTAGTTCATTTTAGGCATTTCTGAATTCAAGAAGCCATGGATGATCCGGGCTGCCCGATCCGTTGCTCCAGGTTCTCCGAGGCGGCTCCGGACCTCGGACATCAACCCCCCCATCTGCCGAAGAAGGCCGGGGGTCTTTAGGATTCGAAGGGTTTCTTCTGCAATCCGTTTTGGGTTGGCATCCTCCTGGATCAGTTCAGGAGCGATCCTGCGGCCTGCCACCAAATTCGCCAGGCCGATGTGGTCCACATGAATCAGAGCCCGACCAATCCAGTAGGAGAGACTTGAGACTTTATAGATAATGACCATTGGTTTTCCGAGGATTGCCCCTTCAAGGGTGGCTGTGCCGGAGGCCGTGATCAGGAGGTCAGAGACATTCATCACGTCATAGGCCTGGCCTTCCACAAGCGTGATGGGGACGGAGGAGTTTTCAATCAAAGGAGAGACCATGGCCTTCGGGATACTCGAAGCCAGGGGAATGATACACTGGAGGGATGGGATCTCCCTTTGAAGCAGGGAAACGGTGCCAAGGAGAATCGGAAGAAGTCTATGGATCTCACTCATCCGGCTCCCGGGAAGCAGTCCGAGGACGGGTCGTTGTGAGTCTAAGCCAAAACGTTCAAAACCCTCTTTCCGGGAAAGGGTCGGCTTCACGATATCGAGGAGGGGATGGCCGACCCACTCCACAGCGACTCCGGCCCTCTCATAAATCGGAACCTCGAAGGGAAAAAGGACCAACATCTTTTTCACCCGGCGGTGAATCTGCCTGACCCTTCCGTGTCTCCAGGCCCAGACCTGGGGGCTGATGTAGTAGAAGACGGGTACCTCCCGCTGATTGGCATACTTTGCCACCCGCAGGTTGAAATCGGGAAAATCGACCAGGATCACTAAATCGGGTTTTTCATTTTCGAGCGACTGTTTGATCACCCGGAGGGCCTTCAGGATGACCCGTATCTTCGGAAGGACTTCGATGATCCCCACGACAGAGAGGGAATGGGAGGAGAAGAGGATTTTCATCCCTGCCCTGACCAGTTTTTCGCCGCCCACGCCGAGGAATTGGATCTCCGGATCGATTCGGTGGAGGGCCTCCACAAGGTGGGCGCCATGGAGGTCTCCGGAGGCTTCTCCGGCGACCATGAGAATCTTCTTCGGTTTCATCCGCTCACTGGATTCCCAAGCCTCTGCTTTTCGAGGAGTTCCTGGATCTGCCGGGTGATCTGAAGGGCCAGTTCTAAGGCGCGTTTCCCATCCCTTCCCGAGACCCGAGGGGGTTTGCGGCTCCTCACACACTGGAGAAAGGATTGAATCTCTGTTTCAAGGGGATCGACCTTTTTGATGGGTATTTTCTGAACGAAAATTTCAGGGAACTCCCCTGGGTTGGAACCCTCCTTCTTGCTTGCGAAGACCACCTTCTGGCTGAGGAAGTCGATGGAGAGGTAACCATTGGGCTGAAAGAGACGGATCTTACGGACCTTTTCACGGGAGACCCGGCTTGCCGTGAGATTGACGGTGCATCCGTTTTCAAACTCCATCCGGACATTGGCAATGTCGATATGGGGTGTGAGAACGGGTATCCCAACGGCATGGAACCACTTCACCTTGGCGTCGACCCAACTGAGGATGATCTCGATGTCATGAATCATCAGGTCGAGCACGACATCGATATCCGTTCCTCTCATCAGGAAAGGCCCCAGACGGTTTGATTCGATGAACAGGGGATTCTGAATCATGCCTTCGAGGGCAAGGAGAGGGCCGTTAAACTGTTCCAGATGGCCTACCTGGAGAATCAGGCCTTTCGATGCTGCCAGTTCGATGAGTTCCCCAGCCTCCTCGACATTCTTGGAGATGGGTTTTTCGAGAAGGACATCGATCCCCCGAAGCAGGAAATCCTTTGCAACCGCATAGTGCAGGGGCGTTGGAACGGCAATGCTTACGGCCTGGACGCGATCCAGGACCTCGGAGTGATGGGAGAAGGATTGTGTCCGACAGGCTTTGGCGACGGTTCTGGCCCGGGACGGGTCGATATCGACCACACCCACCAGTTCCACCTCGTCCATCTTGGCATATTTTTCAGCATGGAACTGGCCGAAGTAACCGACACCGACGACGCCGACCTTGATCTTTTCCACCTAACGGGTAAGCCCTCTCTTCGATTGTTGGATGAACTGGAGAAGGTGCTGAATCTCGGGGATCTGGGCGATTTCATCCTCTTTCAGTTCCTTCAAGGCCATTTCCAAAGTCAGGCTGGAGCGAAAGATGACCCGGTAGGCCTTCTTCAGGGCCCGGATGGCTTTCTCCGAGAAGTTAAACCGTTTCAGGCCGACCGTGTTCAGTCCATGAAGTTTCGCCCGGCTTCCAGCAGCCAGCATATATGGGGGAACATCCTGGCTGATGCCGGTTATTCCACTGATAAAGGCATGGGCGCCAATCTGGCAAAACTGGTGAATGGCAGACAGCCCCCCGATAATGGCATGGTCTTCGATCATGATATGCCCGGCCAGGGTAGCGCCGTTGGCGAGAACGATGTGATTTCCAAGTTGACAATCATGGGCCACGTGAGAATAGGCCATGAAGAGGTTATTGCTACCGATGACCGTCTTTCCTCCTCCAGGCGCGGTCCCCCGGTTCAACGTGACAAATTCCCGGACAATATTCTGATCACCCATGAGGAGAGAGGTCTTTTCTCCCCTGTAGGCAAGGGCCTGGGGCGCCTCACCGATGGAGGCAAACTGAAAGAGATGGCATCTCTTCCCGATCCGGGTGCCTTCTCCAATAAAGACATGGGATCGGATCCGGGTGCCTGAATCGATGACAGCCCCTTTTTCAATGATCGAATAGGGGCCGATTTCAACACCCTCCCCAATTTCGGCCGCTGGATCGATGACCGCAGTAGGATGGATCATATCTCTTCTCCTAACATGGCTAATAATTCGGCCTCCGTGACCAATTTCCCATCGACCAAGGCCCTTCCTTTAAACCCCCATATGGCTTGGCGATGCTTGACAATCTCGAGTTCGAGACGAAGCTGGTCTCCGGGGATGACCGGTTTCCGGAACCGGACATTGTCGATCCCTAAGAAATAGACCGGCCTTTTTTGGTCTTCCGGTGGAAGCGATTTGAAAGCGAGCACGCCGGCCGTCTGGGCCATGGCTTCAATGATCAGGACACCCGGCATGACGGGCCGACCCGGGAAGTGGCCCGGGAAAAAGGGTTCGTTATAGGTTACGTTCTTGATGCCGACGATCCGCTTACCGGGTTCCAATTCCACGATCCGATCCACCAGAAGAAAGGGATAGGCGTGGGGGAGCAGGTTCATGATTTCTCTGATATCAATCATCTACTTCTCCTTTTTTTCTAATGGGATCGTTTCCTCGATCTTCGTTAACCGTTTCTCAATCTCCATGAGCGTTTTTCGCATTTCCGGGACTTTCGGCAGAGTCATTACCATCCTTAGCCAATCCCGGTGAGGTATCGTAGGGCTCCCTGAGTAAGCCTGATTGGGCGACAGATCCTGGCCCACTCCAGATTGAGCTCCCACCATGACATTGTCTCCGATTTGGAGGTGGCCTGCTACTCCCACCTGCCCGGCAAGGGTCACATTACTTCCGATCTTGGTCGAACCGGAGATTCCCACCTGGGCAACGATGATGGAATCCTCTCCAATGACGACGTTATGGGCGACCTGGACGAGGTTGTCGATCTTCACCCCTTTTCGGATGATCGTGTTGCCCAGGGCGCCCCGGTCAATCGACGTATTGGAGCCGATCTCGACATCGTCTTCGATTTCCACCTTGCCCACCTGAGGGATCTTTAAGTTCCTCCTCCCCTCTTTCGCATATCCAAACCCGTCGCTTCCCACCACCAGGCCACTGTGAAGAATCACCCTTTTCCCAATGATCATTCCCGGGTAGATGGAGACATTGGCATGGAGGATGGAGTCCTCTCCAATGGAGGATCCTTCGCCCACAACCACCCCGGGATAGAGCGTGACCCGGTCGCCAATTGAGCAATGGTCTCCCACATAAACAAAAGGATAGAGGGTGAGATCTTTACCCAATTGGGCTGTCGGGCTCACATGGGCCTTGGGATCCACCCCTTTAGGCTGGTAAGGCTTATGGGAGAATAGGGCCAGGATCTTTGCAAAGGCCAGGTAAGGATTCTTTACACAGAGAAGGGGTTTTTCGCTTGAGGTCACCTCGGGGGAGACAATGACTGCAGAGGCCTGGGTCAGAGCGAGTTTGGAGAGATACTTCGGATTGGCGATGAAGGTGATCTCCCCTGCCTTGGCCTCTTCAATGGCTGCAACGCCGTGGACCTCAATCTCTCCATCTCCGGCCACCGTTCCCCCTACCCACTCCGCCAGCTCCCTCAGTTTCTTCATGATCGTGTCCGATTCCCGTAAAAAGTGCCTAAAATGTAAAACAAAAAAACCAAAATCCGAATATCGAAATCCGAAGCGAATCCAAGACTCAAATGACCAGATTCCAAAAAGGATGAACCAGCGTACTGTCTCAGAAACGACTTTACACAACGGTCATTCCGGACTTGAGGAGCCTGCCCCGTACCTGATACGGAGGAATCCAGTCTTTTTAACCTGGATTCCCGCTTTCGCGGGAATGACAACTCTAAGATCCTCGTAAAGATCCGTTAGAGACACTACATTAGAAAAGTTTCGAATTTCGGATTTCGTGTTTCGAATTTTTTTACTTTTTCTGGGTATCGTACAGTTTAATGACCCGATCGGTAATGTCGAGGACCTTGGAGGCATAAAGAACAATGGCCTCGTTCTTTTCGAGGATCAAGGTGTATCCCTCATCCACCCCCAGCTTCTGGATGACCTTTTGAAGGTTCTGGGAGATCGCCCGTTCCTTCTCGGTCCGTTTTTGGTTGAGGTCGTTCTGGTAGTCCTCCCCCCATCTCTGGAAATCCCGGAGTTTTGACTGATACTCTTTTTCCTTTGCGGCCCGGGCATCCGGGTTCAGCATGGCCGCCTGTTTTTCGAGCGTTTCCTTCATCGTCTGGAGATCTTTCTGTTTCTCGGCTACAAGGCGCTGGAATTTTTCAACCTCTTTGGTAATATCCTTCTTGGCATCCTTTCCTGCATTACACTCGTTAACCGCCTTCTGAATATCGACAGAGGCGATTTTAAATTCTGCAGATCCAACCGAACCTGCCAGCAATCCTCCTCCAAGAAGGAAGATGACCATGATCTTTGCGATGTGTTTGGATAACGTTGCCATTTTTTACCTCCAAGATTGGTTGATTGGGCCTTTTCCTTTTTTAGTAAACTGCCCCTGCAGTAAAGTCGATCACCCTGCTCTTTTCCCCTTGCTTTACATTGGGATTGAAGCCGATGTCGATATGAATGGGACCGAAAGGTGAAAACCACCGGATTCCAACCCCGTACCCTATCCGGAGAGGAAACAAGTGATTCCATCTCTCCGCTCCTCTTCCAAAATCGACAAAGGCCGCTCCTTTGAGCCCGATCTCCCGGGAGAGGGGGAAGACGAGTTCATTGTTAAATGCTAACATATATTTGCCTCCAATCGCCTCTCCCGTCTCATCCTTCGGGCCGGCCATCCCATATTCGAAGCCCCGGACGGTCGAGAGGCCTCCCACATAAAATTTCTCATAGATGGGGACCTGTGTTCCGCTGTAGGGTTTGATCCCTCCGATCATGGCCCGAAGGTTGTAAACGGTCTTAAGCGGCATGGGGAAGAACCAGCTGGAGCTTAATTGACCCTTCACAAAGGAATTGTCCCCGCCTAAGATTCCTCCTGCATCCGTCACCGTCACTACTTGCTTTGCCCCCCGGGTCGGGGCAAAGAAGTCATCCCGGGTGTCCCGGGTTAAACTAAGGGAGACGGCGCTTGTCAATTTTTCTCCAATCTGGGAAAGAACAAAGAAGGAGGCATCATCGGAGACATCGAAGACATCGACGGTTTCGAGCTTGTACAGCAGATCGAGTCGTAATTTCGGGCTCAATTCTTTTCCAAAACGGATATCCCCTCCCATGATCTTGTAGGAGTAAGTGTCAAAGCTTCGGGATTCCCGATAGAGATCGACTCCGGCCGAATACCGATACCCCAGGAAGTAAGGATCGGTAAGGCTGAGTCTCAGATCCTTTGTTTCCTGTCCCAGCTTGAACTTCAAGGTTCCGCTGTATCCCAGGCCGAAGAGGTTACGGTCTGCAAGCGCGGCTGTGCCGACCACTTTATCCCGGGAACTGTACCCAATGCCGAAAGAGAGGGATCCGGTAGCCGCCTCCTCGACTTTGACATCGAGATTGATCTTGTCATCTGTGCTTCCGCGGCTGGGGGCGAAGTCGACCTCCTTAAAATACCCTGTTCTTTTCAAACGATCCCGGCTGAGGTTCAGGTTGCTGGCGTTGTAAAGTTCTCCTTCCGCCACGAAGAGTTCTCGGCGGACCACCTTGTCACGGCTCTTTGTGTTTCCGATGACCTGGATCTTTTCGAACGAGACCCGCTTCTTTTTTTCGACATCAAAGATGAGGTTCACCCGCAGGTCTTTTGCATCGACGGAGGGTTCTGGATTGATCTCCGCATAGGCGTAGCCCTGGTTGGCAAATTTTTCTATCAGGGCATTCACGTCTTTCCGGACTTCTGAATTCCGGTAGACATCGTTTCGTTTGATTCGAAGCGTCTTGAAGAGGTCCTCCTTCGTGGTGAAGAGGTCGCCTTTAAAGTCGATCGTTCCGATCCGATACTGGGGCCCTTCCGTGACGTCGATCTCGATCCGGATCCGTTTTGGATCGCGGAGATCGATTTTTGACTCCGAGATCTTTGCGTCGAGGTAGCCGTTGTCGATATAGTAAGCCGTCAGGATTTGAACGTCATTCTTGAGGATGTCTTCATCGAGGATACCGGTCTTGGTTATGTAAGAAAGGACGGTCCAACCCTTCGTCAGCATCACCTTTTTGAGATCCGACGATTTGAGATGTTTATTCCCTTTAAACGTGACCTTTTTGATCCGGCCCTTGGGACCTTCGGTGACCTGGAAGGTGACAACGACCTCATTCGTTTCGAGCGGTTCAACCTTGTCTTCTACCTTCACGCCATAGTAGCCTTTCGAGAAGTAGAGCTTCCGAACCACTTCGGCATTTTCCTTCACCTTTTCGAGGTTGAGGATCGAACGGGGGGTGAGGGTCAACTTCTCCTTGATATCCGACAGCTTAACCTTCTGGTTACCCTTGATCACGACATCTTTGATCGAGGGTTTTTCGACGACGATGAAGATCACCTCTTTTCCGCCGGGAGTCGATTTGATATCAACCTGGACATCGGTGAAAGAGCCCAGGGCGAAGATAGACCGGAGGTCTTCGCGAACCTGTTCAATGGAAAAGGGTTTTTCTTCTCGACTTTTGATGGCCCCCCGAATGACGCCTGGCTCGACCTTGGCGTTTCCGAGGATGGTGATTTTTGAAATGACTTCATCCGCTCCATGGCCGAGGCCGATCAAGAAGAGCAGGATTAAAGGGACAAACCCTATTCGCCGCATCATCTTTCGCCGTTCCTTCCCTTGTTTCATGATCTATGGTTCAGTCCATTCCGAGGGGTGGACTCAACTGGATTCTATCTTTCATATCCAATCTTTTCCTGTTTGTAAATAGGCTACCCCGATTCCACTGTTTTTCCGTCAACGAGATGGATCTGACGGGACAGCCGAGAGGCCAATTTCAAATTATGGGTGACAACGATCAAGGTGACCCCTCGGACCTCGTTGAGCTCTTGAAGCAGGTCAAAGACCGATTCTCCGGTTTTGGCATCCAGGTTTCCAGTCGGTTCATCGGCCAGGAGCACCTTGGGTTCCAAGACCAAGGCCCTTGCCACAGCCACCCGCTGCTGTTCGCCCCCGGAGAGCTCCCCGGGTTTATGAGAGAGGCGATCCTTGAGGCCGACCTGGGAGAGGATGGACTCGGCCCGGGAGTGACCCTCCTTTTTTGACATCCCTCGAATGAGGCAGGGCATCATCGTATTCTCAAGGGCATTGAATTCGGGGAGCAGGTGGTGGAACTGGAAGACAAATCCGACCTGCCGATTTCGAAAAAGGGCTAACTCCTTTTCGTTTAAAGTGGAGACATCCTTTCCCTCAAACAAGACCTTTCCGGAGGTGGGATGATCAAGGGTCCCTAAAATATGGAGTAACGTCGTCTTCCCGACCCCCGATGCCCCTACAATGGCGACCCGCCCTCCCTGGGAAAAGGCGAGATCGATTCCCTTCAGGACCTCGATCTGTTTGGTTCCATTTCCATACGATTTAAAGAGCTGCTCGACTTTGATTAACTCCCTCACACCATGACCTCCCTTGCCTTCTCCACCGCATCTTTCGAAAGAAGCTCTTTCATGCGGGCGAGGCGTTCGAGGGAAATCTCCTTCAACGCCACGCGAAGGGCCGGAAACCGGTGAAGAAAGACCTCAAAGTCTTCATGGGTCAATTCGAGCAGTTCCGTGGGCTGGGTTGTTTTTGCATGGGCCATTCGGCTCTTTTTGAAGAGGAGGCCGACTTCTCCGAAGAAGTTTCCGCTCCTCACCCGAGCGAACGTGACCTTTCTCCCGTGGCGGTCCAGGGTAAATATCTCAACCTCTCCGCTTTTGACGAGATAGAGTGAAGCCGGAGGGTCTCCCTGGCGAAAGAGGAAGGTCTCCTCGGGGACCTTTTGGAGGCGAAAGCATCGAAAGACCTCATCTCTCTCCTGGGAAGATAAGGGTGAGAATAAAGGAGAGAGGACGAAGAAGGTGTCCAGAACCCGCTGCCGAAACAGTTTGTTGAGGACTTCCTTCACCCGGGGATAAATCTTGATGATCTCGTTAAGTTCGTCTTTGGAAATCTCCAGGATTTCACCTTCGGTCAGGGTTTTAACCGTCGCATGCCTTTTTTGATCGGTGAAGAAGCCAAACTCTCCCAGAAAATCTCCTTCCTTAAGATTACGGATCCGGACCTCTTTATCCTTCGGCGTTTTTTTTCGGACCTCGGCTTCTCCTCGAATGATAACAAAGAGGGAGTCCCCTGCTTCTCCCTCCCGACAGATGAAATCGTTTTTCAAGAAGGTCTTCACCTGAACCTTCTGCAGCAGGGATTGAAGCTCCTTCTCATTCAATTCAGAAAAGAGGGGAATGGCAGGGAAGGGTCGAAGAGGTTTTGCCTCCCGGGCCTTCTCCTGGTAAAGCTGGGCCAATCGATCATTGATCTCCTTGGCCTTTGGATCGATCCTTAAGACCATCTTATTGAGGGAGATGGCTTGAAGGAGAAACCCATCTTTGGCATAAGCCTCGGCCGCGTCTCGATAGGCCTGAATGGCCTCCTTCTTCCGGCCCAGCCGCTCCAGTAATTCTCCAACCTTCACACAGGATCGAAGGTCTTCGGGCTCCTCGGCACAATGATTCCGGTAATATTCCAGGGCCTTCTTGAGATCTCCCTTGGCCAAGGCTGCCTGGGCCTCTTCTTTGAAAGGGTATTTCTTACTACTCATATCGCAATGCCTCTGCAGGGTCGAGCCTGGAAGCTCTCCAAGACGGATAAAGCGTTGCCAGAAGGCTGATCAGGATGGCCGTGGCCGTGATGATGACCACATCGGGACCATTGACCTGCGAAGGGAGCTTATCAATATAGTAGACATCGCTTGCAAGGATCTTGAATCCAAAGAGGTTCTCGACGAACCCCGTAATCTTCTCGAGATTGAAGGCCGCCAGAAGTCCCAAGAGGGTTCCCAGAGTTGTTCCCACCACGCCAATCACCAGTCCCTCAATCATAAAGATCCTGAGGATCCCTTTCGAGGATGCCCCCATCGACTTGAGGATGGCTATATCCTTATGTTTCTCCATGACCACCATGATGAGCGTCGAGATGATATTGAAGGCTGCAACGAGAACAATCAGGACGAGGATGATAAACATGGCAATCTTCTCCAGCCGAAGGGCGGAAAAGAGATTTCGATTCATCTCCATCCAATCCTTGGTCCAGTAAGGGAACCCCAGTTTTTTCCGGAGCTCCCTTCCGATCTCCTTGACCCTGTAGAGATCATCGGTTTTGACCTGAATCCCGGTGACCTGTGACTCCATCCCGAAAAATTTCTGGGCGCTCTCGATGGAGACATAAGCCATCGAGTTGTCGTACTCATACATCCCGGAATGGAAAACCCCCACCACCTTGTGCCGTTTCATCTTGGGCATCATTCCCATGGGCGTCATCGTGCCGAGGGGAGAGATGACCTGAATCCTATCCCCTGGAGAGACCGAGAGGTGTTTGGCAAGCTCCACCCCGAGGATGATGGGGGGAGCGTCTCCTGCTTGAACCTCCTTTAAATCCTGAAGACGGCCCGCCTTCAAATTATTGGCCAACTCCGTCACCTTTCCCTCTCGGTCGGGATCGATTCCTTTCAGAACGACACCGGATACACTTGACCCGGAGGAAAGCATGACCTGGCTGAAGATGAATGGAGCAGCCGCGAGGACTCCCTTCACTTCCCCTGT
>Ga0315295_10004234_pt1 | contig 12223 bp, 10 predicted proteins | sample YL17G14_0_MG_FD_204453 | JGI IMG/M metagenome (GOLD analysis project Ga0315295, IMG submission 204453) | Sediment microbial communities from Yellowstone Lake, YNP, Wyoming, USA - YL17G14_0 | ecosystem: Environmental > Aquatic > Freshwater > Lake > Sediment | place: USA: Wyoming | collected... | reverse complement strand
TTTCCGAGGCTGAGAAGGTCATCGCCTACGGGAAAATCTCCGGGGCGGTCGGCACCTACGCCACCCTCTCTCCGGAGCTTGAGGAAAAAGCCCTGGCCAAGTTAAAACTCACCCCGGCGCCGGTTTCAAACCAGATACTGCAGCGCGACCGCCACGCCCAGTTCGTGACCACCCTGGCGCTTATCGCCTGCTCGCTTGAGAAGTTTGCGACCGAACTGAGACTCCTCCAGAAAACTGAATCGCGTGAGGTCGAAGAGCCTTTCTCGGAGGGGCAGACCGGCTCATCGGCCATGCCGCACAAGCGCAACCCGGAGCTTAACGAGCGTATCTGCGGGCAGGCGCGCCTCATGAGAGGCTACGCCCTGGCGGCAATGGAGGACGTTGCCCTCTGGCACGAGCGCGATATCAGCCACTCCTCGACGGAACGTATTATCATACCGGACTCCTGCCTTCTTCTGGATTATATGCTGAACCTCTTCACGAACATCATGAAGGGGCTGAATGTTTATACCAGGAAGATGGAGAAAGATATTGATATTACCCACGGGCTTATCTATTCGCAGCGCGTCATGCTCGCCTTAATTGATAAGGGACTTTCCCGGCAGGAAGCGTATAAGCTGACGCAGCGCAGTGCCATGAAGTCATGGCAGAAAGGGAAGAAATTCCTGAAGCTGCTCGAAGCCGACCCGGACGTTATGCAGTCCATTTCCGAAAAAGAGCTGGAGTCATTATTTGATGTTAAATATTACTTGAGATATGTTGACGATATTTTTGAGCGGCTGGGCTTAACCGGAGCACAGTGGAAGGAGAAGGGTGCCCAACTGGAAGAAGGACGGCTGGCACCGAGGTCATTATGATGAGCGAAAACGGAGTATTGCTTAAAACCGAACTACCCTTAAAGCTCTTTATCCGCGGCAAGGCACGGGACACCTATTCCCTCAACCGGAAGCTGCTTATCATCACGACCGACCGGATTTCCGCCTTCGACCGCGTATTACCGAACGGCATCCCGAACAAGGGCAAGGTCTTAAACCAGCTCTCCGCTTTCTGGTTCGAGAAGACGAAGGACATCATTCCCAACCATATGATTGAACCGCTCTTAGAAGTACAGCATCTCGACTCTTACGTTCCAGAAAAGAGCCATTTCGCCTATCCGGCTTACCTTAGCGGGCGGTCAATGGTCGTAAAGAGAGCAAAGCGTTTCCCGCTTGAATGCGTCGTGCGCGGCTACCTTTCCGGCTCCGCCTGGGAAGAATATACGAAACAGGGTACTATCGCCGGGATGAAAATGCCGGCCGGACTCCGCGAGAGCACAAAGCTCCCCGAGCCGCTTTTCACGCCGACGACCAAGGCCGACACCGGGCACGACTTACCCATAACCATGGAAGAAATCAGGGATATGCTCGGCGATACGATGGCGAATGCCATCAAGGCAAAAAGCCTGAAAATCTACGATTTTGCCTGTAAATATGCGTTAGAACGCGGCATCATCATCGCCGACACCAAGTTTGAGTTTGGGACGTATAACGGCAAGCTGACGCTGATTGATGAGCTTCTTACCCCTGATTCAAGCCGTTTCTGGGATATTGCGCTTTACAAAGTTAGGCAGGCTCAGCCGAGCTACGACAAGCAGCCCCTCCGTGACTGGCTCGTAAGTATCGGCTGGAATAAAGAGCCTCCGGCCCCCAACCTCCCTCCCGAAGTCGTCGCCGAGACGGCTAAGCGTTACGAGACGGCGTTTGAGAGACTGACCGGACAAAAACTGAAATAGAGTACACTCTGTCATTGCGAGCCCCGATTTCATCGGGGCGTGGCAATCTCCGAATAGAACTTTTAATTTCCCCCTTTGGCAAAGGGGTTCACCCTGAAGGGGATTAAGGGGGATTTCAAAAACTTAATCCCTCACAATCTCCCTTTAGAAAAGGGAGAGGCTGGAGCATAGATTGCTTCGCTTCGCTCGCAATGACAATTCATTAAGTTATTTTTTGAAATTTAGTGCTTGGTGCTTGGAATTTATCTCTCAAGATAAACAAACGCAAAACAATTTGACTTTTCACATAGTCAATTAACAGTTATTTAAGGAGGATACGATGGTTGCAGTCAACGGCCTTATAATTAAAGCGAAGGAAAAGCCGCTGATAACGGAAATACCGGGGCATAGCGGATTAAAAGCCTGGGAAATAATCCGTCCCGGCGAAAATGGCTCGGTGCATCTCAGGATGCTGCTCAATGAGTTCGAGCCAGGGGGCGGAATCGAACTTCACTACCATGACCTCGTACCGGTCGCCGACCATGCCTATTATGTTATCAGCGGCAAGATTAAGGCGGTTATCGGCGATAAAGAGGAAATAGTCGGCCCGGATACGCTCCTCTACTGCCTGACTGATACACTTCATTCCATCGAAAACGTCGGCAAGAAACCAGCGAAACTGCTGCGCATTGGAGCGGCGGCAACCGGAGACTCTTCCGGAAAGTCGGTATTCGTAAAACAGAAAAAAAGAAGGAGCAAGGCCTAGAAGCTACCCGAAAACTTAAGTGTAGCAGCAGGGATTTGAACAGCTAAATTGCCAATCACCGGACGTAGATTATACTCATTGGCTTAAATAGATTCTAACAATGCGTAAAAGACCACGATGAATAACTCTTTCCAGCCGTATAAACCAGCAAGATAGCAAAACAAAATTTATTAAATAAAATCCCGCTCTCAATCTCTCAATGAAGGGCGGGATTATTTATTTCAGAATTAAAATATAGACCTATTTTCTTACCACCAGCGTTCCCGCTATCATGTCGTGAAGTCCCTGTTTTTTCTCGGTAACAGCAATCATTAGAAAACCAATGTTTGAAATCAAGCCTGATAATATTTTGCCAAAATCCCTCCCGGTTGCCCGGCCAAAAGATATCCTGTGCCCATTCAAATCGGTTACAATAATACCAAGTGTCATTTTACCAACAGTACCCTGAGTAGCAGAGCTCTCCATAATTGGGAAGTAAAACCATACCGTGAGGATTGATACAACAGAAGAACCGATTTTCATGGTTTCATCTGTGGTTGCTAATCCCCCCAAGGATAAACTGAGCATAAGTACAGCTATAAATGCCAGTATAAAAATAATGAGGTAAAAAATAATGAGGTAAATGAAGTATAGGATTAAGCCATCAATAATCGCTGCTAATAACCTTCTCCAGAATCCTGCAAATTGCACAGTAGGTATTACTGCTCCAATTTGAGCTTGAACAGGAGTGGCTATTTGGGTTTGCTGCACTGTTGGTTCTATTATGACGCTTTTGAGGTCGAAGCCGCATTTTTGACAGTAACGGGTCTGGTTGCTATTTTCACTACCGCATTTAGGGCAAACCATCGTTTTCTCCTTTTTAGGAGCAATATTGCCCACGAAGTCAGAATTATTCTTACAGTATCCCCTTGGTGCTCGGCAATTCTCCGGCGATGCGCGGGTCGAGCCGGCAGGCGGCACCCAGGGCGCGTCCCAGCGCCTTAAAGAGAGACTCCGCCCGGTGGTGGTCATTGACGCCGTAGTCCGTCCTGGCGTGAAGATTCATCTTTGCTTCGGAGGCAAAGGATTCGAGAAAATGGCGGATGAGGTCGGTCGGGAAGCCGGCCATATCGTTGTCATTGAAGGACAGTTCAAGCACACAGTAGGGCCGCCCGGAGAGGTCAACGATGACCGTCGAGGCGGCTTCATCCATCGGCACGACGGCGTGCGCCATGCGGACGATGCCCCGTTTATCCCCCAGCGCCTCGGTAAAGGCTTTCCCCAGCACGAGGGCAATGTCTTCGATAAGGTGATGCGGGTCATCGCCTTTAGCCGTGAGCTTTATGTCAAATGTGCCGTGCCGTGCCACCTGGCTCAAGAGGTGGTCGAACATCGGAATACCGGTATTGATGTTGTTCATCCCCATGCCGTCCACATTAAGCTCAAGAGCGATGTCGGTCTCCTTCGTCTGTCTTTTGACGGTTGCGCACCTCTCAACCATATTATCCTCCTGTATACAAGCACCAAATCCCAAAATCCAAAATATTCAATTTCCTCTCCCCTTGCGGGCTAACCGTTATCTATTAGTCGTGAAGGGTTTTTGGAATAAGGAAGAGGAAACGATTTATGCTCTGGATTGTCGGGTCAAGCCTTCAGGCTGAACCTTCTGGCTGAAGCCCGACAATGACAGATGATTGAATCGCCGCTGCAATTCTAACCAATATCTGTCATTCCCGCGAACGCGGGAATCCATTCCGCCAAAGGCGGAGTGTATTGTTTTCAAGTAACCTTTTCCAAAAGGGCTTCCCATATGAAGATTACCTTCCTGAAGTCAAGCCTATCCTATTTCCTCTTTCGAGAGAGCTTCAAAGATATTGGTAAGCGGTTAGCCTTTGCAGAAGTGGTAATCTGGTGCTCCTATTTCCCACCCATCTCTTGAAGCACTCTGATTACGGCATCGGTATGCTCCGGCTTCCCCACGCTGATACGGATGAAGTCCCGCATGAGCGGTCTGTCCCAGAACCGAACCAGTATTCCCCTGTCCTGGAGCTTTTCACGGAGTTCGCCCGCCTTACCGTTTCCGACCAAGCACAGGACATAGTTCGCTTTTGAGGGATATGCCTTGAGATAAGGGATTTTCTTAAGCTCACCAAGCAGCCTTTCCCGTTCGGCGATTATTTTCTTTACCGTACCCATGAGGTACTCGGTGTCTTTCAGTGATTCCAGCACAGCGACCTGGGCGGCACAGCTGACATTATAAGGCAGCTTGTTCTTAAGGAGGTAGCCCGCGATAACCGGCGGGAAGATACCGTAGCCAATCCTTATACCGGCCAGCCCCGTCCATTTGCTGAACGTCCTTAAAATCATCAGGTTTCCATACCGTTTCATGAGCGGGACGACCGTCACGTTGCTGAACTCGTAGTAGGCTTCATCAACCAGCACCGGCACGCCGGTATCCAGGAGCGCCCGGATATCCTTTTCCGGTGTTAAAGTACCGTCAGGGTTATTAGGATTGGCGATAATAATGAGCCTGGTTTTAGGAGTTACCGCCGTTTTCGCTTTGGCAACATCAATGGCAAAATCTTTATTGCGCTCGACTTCAACGAGCTTGCCGTTAAGCCGCTCAGTGCGGGTGCGGTACAGGTCGAAGGTCGGCACGAAGTTTATGACCTCATCTCCCGGGCCGACGAAAAGGTGCAGCACATAGTCCAGAAGCTCACCCGAACCGTTGCCGAAAACAATCGTATCGGCTGAGGTACCGGTATAAATCGAAAGCGCCTTCCTCAGTTCCGTCTGCCCGGCATCGGGATAGATATTATATTTATTAAACTCACCCAGCGCCTTCTGCACGCGGGGGGAGCAGCCGTAAACATTTTCGTTGGCATCGAGCTTTATAATGTCTTCAACGGCGACTTCAGTCTTACCGTGCAAAGTCTCCGGCGACCGGTGCGTCTGGTATCCTTCCGTTGTCTTTAAGTGGGGCTGAATAAAATTTTCGATTGGCATCGTTCTTACCACCTTTAAAGGTCATCGTTTTAATGATACGGAATTAAATTACAAATCCCAAACCAGTCATACGTCATTGCGAGCGAAGCGAAGCAATCTCCGATTTGTGCAGGCGACTCCATTATCGGAGATTGATTGTTTCCTCCTACTTTTCCCTCTTTTCGAGTATTGTTACCTTGCGACAACTGCTATGTAAGCCTTTTATCGGCTGCCCTGGCGTGTCCTTCAAGCCCCTCCACGCGGGCGATTACCGCCGCCGCCCCCCAGAGCTTACGGCAAAGGTCTTTATCCTTTATCGCTACGACATTCATGTATTTGACGAAATCCGTGATGTTAAGCGGGGAACTGAAACGGGCGGTGCCGCCGGTAGGTAAGGCATGGCTCGGCCCGGCATCGTAGTCCCCCAGCACCTCGCCGGAGTTCTCCCCGATGAAGACGCATCCAGCGCTCTCGATTTTATCCAGGTATTTTTCGGCATCATCAAAGACGAGGCAGAGGTGCTCCGGGGCATAGAGATTGGCAAGCTCTATTGCCTGGCTAATGGTTTTGACAATGGCGATGATTCCCCTGTCTTTGATAGATTCACCAGCAATAGCGCCTCGCGGCAGTGTTTCCAGCTGTTTCGCAATTTCAACCGCGACGTTATCCGCCAGCTTCTCCGATGTCGTTATGAGAACAACCTGCGACAGCGCATCATGCTCCGCCTGTGCCAGCAAATCAGCGGCGCAGATGGCCGGGTTGGCCCCAGCGTCAGCGATGAGCATGACCTCGCTCGGCCCCTGCAGGGCGTCTATCGCGACCGTGCCGAAGACCTGCTTTTTGGCCAGCATGACGAACAGGTTCCCGGGGCCACAAATCTTATCAACCCTGGGGATGGTCTCGGTGCCATAAGCCATCGCCGCAATGGCCTGAGCGCCCCCGGCGGTGAAGATGCGGTCAACTCCGGCTAAATCCGCCGCCACCAGAACGTGGGGCGAGATGCGCCCGTTTTTTTGTGGCGGCGAGGTCAAAACAATTTCCTTTACCCCGGCGACTTTAGCCGGGATTACCGTCATGAGCACGGTTGAGGGAAGCGGCGCCGTCCCGCCGGGGATATAGACGCCGACCCTCTCCAATGGACGGATAAGCATAGTCCCATTCATGCCAGCGACGCCATTCCAGATGGCATCCCTTTCGGACTGGTGAAATGTTTTAACCCTCTCCGCCGCCAGTTTTATCGCCGAGAGAAAATCGGGACTTACTGTTTCATAGGCAGCGTCTATCTCATCACGGCGAGCGGCCAGTGATTCGAGCTTTATGCCGTCAATTTTAAGAGTGTAACCCCGCACCGCCGCATCGCCGCGCAAGGCAACATCGCCGATAATCCGGGCGACGACCGCCTCCGGCTCTGGCGTCCCGAACATTTTATTAAGCCGCTCACGGAGGGCGGGTGAAGCCGAACTCAGCGTGGATACAACCTCACGTGAGAGGACGTTTTTCGCCAGTGCAAACCCCTTAATGACCTGCAAGCTGGATTTCCTCCACTCCTTTACGCAGTACCTGGATAATATTGTTTATCCTCCGCCTCTTGACCGCGTTCTTTACCTCGTTCGAACTGCCGACGAGACAGGCGGTTGACTCGAAGAGGGTATCGATAATCTTGAGGTTATTTTTGGCGATGGTCGTACCTGTCTCCGTATTTTCAATGACGATGTCGGCATCATCCGGCAAAAAGGCCTCGGTCGCCCCCCAGGTGGGGATGACACGGTACCTGCCCAGCCGGCTCATGCGGGCGTACATGTCGGCGATATTGGTATACTCCGTGGCAACCCTGACCTTAATATTACGGCCAGCACAGTACTGCCGGAACTCCTGAATATCTTTTACCGGCACCTCGTTCGTGACAACAGCAACGATTCTAACCCGTCCGTACTTAAGGTCGAGGAGCTCTTTAACCGGACTGGCCGGGAACTGATAGAGGTGGTCGGCGAGCCAGTCGCGCCCGGTGATGGCGAGGTCAAAGTACCCACCCGCCACCTGCACCAGCATGTCCTGCGGCCGGATAACTTTAATCACCACGCCTTCGAGACTGCTTACGGGACGGCGGCTCCCCGTCTCCGAAGGATAGTCGTTAATAGAAACCTTCGCCGCCTCCAGAATGCGCTTGACGTGTACCTGCTGATGGCCGTCGGGAAGTGCCAGCCGGACGACATCATCCGGTACCGCACCCCAGGAGTCGTCGGGTGGATAAGGTGAGGTAGTCCCGTATACGATAGCCGCATTAGAACCAGCTTGAGAAGACGGCAAATTGTCGCATATCGAGGCGATTATTTCCGCCATATCGGCTGTTTCCCAGCTTATCTTATTGGCAATCAGACAGGCTTTACAGTCCAGTATTTTGCCGAGGGACTTAAGTCCGCACCCCACAAGCTCTCTTTCCGATTTCCTGACGATGAGCACAACCTCAGCGTGTTCCGGCGGGTAGGCTTCCGGGCCGCCCCAGAGCGGGAAAATGCGGAAACGCCGGAGCCTCAGATTCGCGGCCAGGTGCTCGGCCAGGTTGGGATATTCGCTCGCAATGCGCACGGTTCCAGGATTTTCCGAAAGCTCTTTCAGATTACTTATCCGGCCGTAAGCGTAGGCGGCGGCAAAAAGCATCCCGTCGCCGTATCCAAGTTCCTTTATCTCGACGACGGCGCTCTCCGGGTATTTTACGATGAGTTCTTGCGCCCAGTCGAGGCTGGTAATCCCGAGGTCATAGTTCCCGATGGCGACCTGCACCGGGATGTCTTCTTCATGGATGACTTTGGTGAACAGCTCAGGGAATCGCCCCGATTTTATGCGGTAAATGCGCATGCCGTCATAGTAGCCGGGAAGCTCCCAGCCGGCCTTCTTCAGAATGGCCGCCGTTTCATTCATCAGGCGGCCTTTGGGTAAAGCGATTCTTATCACGAAAGTTGCGCCTCCAGGATTTCGAGCAACTCGTCAATATCTCCAGCTTCGTAAGTTATGGCGGTCGCCGTTTCCACAAGAGTATAAGTCGGCTCTTCCTCCCTGACCGTCAAAAGCCACGCAACTGCCTCGGCCGCTTTCGCATCGTGGCACAACTGAGCGATGTATCCTTCATCACGCAGGGCATCCGCCGTCTCAAAAGCGCTCTTCCCTTCGCCAGGCCCGACCAGGACACCGATATGAGGCTCTTGCGGTTCAGAGCCATACTCCTCGGCGAGGATTTCCATGAGCGGGTCCATGTAGAGGGCAAAACCGGAGGCCGGGGTGTTTTCCCCGCCCATGAGCGGGATAAGGGCGTCGTACCGTCCGCCACCCCCCACCTTCTCCCCCCCAGCAAAAAGCTGGAACATGACACCAGTATAGTACTCAAACCCGCGTCCTGATGTTATGTCAATTTGATATTCCTGCCCCAGGGCTTCCAGGGAAGCCGCAATGGCGATAAAATCATCGAGCGCCGCCTTCATCTCCGGGGAATCACTCATGAGCACGGCTCTTAAATTTTTCAGAAACCCGGCCGATTTTCCTTTGAGTTGCAATAGAAGCGATACGACCTGCCCCAGTTCCGGTCTCTCCGATTTCAGGCGGGCGATGGTTTCACAATTTCCGTCGAGAATTTCATCGAAGACCTTTACCTCTTCATCCGCCGCAAGCCCGGCTTTTTTGAGAATCGCCCGGATGACGCCGGCATGGGATATCCTGAGGTTCATATCCTCGATGCCGAGTTCTTCCAGTACCTTGTGAGCAAGCGACATCAGCTCGACGTCCGCCAGGCTCCCGCCGCTTCCAATAAACTCGGCGCCGCACTGCCAGCGCTCCCGGTTCGCCTTGCCCGTCGGCTCGAAGATGAAGGTATTATTCACATAGAAAAGGCGGGCGGCACCCTTGTCCGCCAAACTGTCAATATACAGCCGGGCGACGGGAATAGTGTTATCCGGCCGGAGCACGACTCTTTCGCCGCTCCACCCATCCCAGTCCAGGAATGAATAGACCCGTCCCAGCATACTGGGGGTCAGCGTACCCGTCGAGGTAAAAAGGTGCAGGTATTCCAGCGTCGGCGTTCTCACCTCACCGTAGCCGCACGCCTCGCATAAATCGCGGAAAGTATCCTCAATAGCACGGAAACGTGCCATCTCTTCGGGACCGAAATCCCGGCTTCCCTTACATCTCTCAACTATCATTTATCTTCCCCTCTAAATAATCCCTAATTTTACAATACTTTTTATAGCCGTTCAACCAGAGTTTTATGTAAAGTCAAGATAAATGTATGTTAATTCGTAAAAAGCAGGATTCTTCTCGGATTTCCGCCTGAGATGGTTAATTGTTAATCGCCACGAAAGGTCGAGAGTATATCAATCTGTCATTGCGAGGAGTCCTTCCCTTCGGAAAGGACGACGTGGCAATCTCCAATATAAGGTAACTCCTCTCCAATCCGGAGATTGCCACGCCCCGATTTCATCCTTCCTAGAGAAGGATTTCATTGGGGCTCGCAATGACTCAGATATTAAAGTAAGCGATTTTATTATAATGCGTTCTCTCTGTATGTGAATTGTTCATTGATTGTCTTAATTGCTTACATAAGGTAATATATAGACAGGTCATAATTTATTTCCGCAGTGCTGGAGGTCGCCCATGCACCGAGCGTTTCACATTCTGCTCTGGGCATTCCTGCTGACCATTGTCGGCATCATAATCATCAACATTGCGGCGGGAATAGCCTATGTTACGCCAGATGTGATTTCCTCTAACAGCATGGGTATTTTCTTTATTATTCTGGCCTTTGCCTGCTTCACCCTTGAAATACTCACCCCCGAATTTGGACTTTTTACCGCCGCCGGCATCGTCTCCCTGACCATCGGCTCCTTCATTCTTTTTAGTATAGACCCGTGGCTTATTATTATTGTCGATGCGGCGGTTGCCGTAATTTCTTACTTCGTTATTACCCGGGTGATAAAAGCCCAGCACCGTAAAGTAACGACCGGCAAAGAAGAAATGCTCGGGCAAATTGCCGTGGTAAAAGAGACCTTAAATCCGAAAGGCCTTGTTTTTTACCGGGGAGAGCTGTGGACGGCGGTATCCGATTCGGGGCTGATAAGTGCTGGTGATGAGGTGGTGATAAGGCAGATTGACGGTATAATATTATGCGTTACCCGAAAAAAGGAGGGGGGAAATGATTAATAGTGTTTATATCATACTGGCGGTGGCAATTCTGTTTTTTCTTATCCTTTTGTCTTCAGCAATCAAGATTGTCTCCGAATACGAACGCGGTGTAGTTTTCCGGCTGGGGCGACTGATATCCGCCAAGGGACCCGGCTTCTTTTTGTTAATCCCCTTTGTTGACCATATGGTCAAGGTTGACCTGCGGACCGTTACGCTTGATGTGCCGCCGCAGGATGTCATAACCAAGGACAACGTTACCGTGAAAGTTGATGCCGTTGTTTATTTCAGGGTAATTGACCCCGATGCAGCGGTGACAAAGGTTGTCAACTATATATCGGCGACTTCTTTAATATCCCAGACAACGCTGAGGAATGTACTTGGGCAATCCGAGCTTGATGAGTTGCTCTCACAAAGGGAAAAACTGAACCAGGAACTACAAAAGATTATCGACGAGGAGACTGACCCCTGGGGAATTAAAGTTAGCGCCGTGGAAATTAAGCAGGTGGAGCTTCCCGAATCAATGCGGCGTTCAATGGCGGCGCAGGCTGAGGCGGAGAGGGACAGAAGAGCCAAAATCATCCATGCCGAAGGTGAATTGCAGGCATCAGAAAAACTTACTGAGGCGGGGAAAATCATGTCTGCCCAGCCAATAACCCTGCAGCTTCGCTACCTGCAGACGCTAACGGAAATAGCCTCCGAGCGGAGCAGCATCATTATTTTCCCGATACCTATCGACTTTATTACAGCGTTGCTCAAGAAGAGCGGCGGTACACCACCAGATAAGACGTAATCTCACTCCCTTAGCGTTACATCCTCAGCGACAATTTTAACGAGCGTGCCGTCCGGTTTACGGAGCATGAGGCTGCCGTCGGGGCTCACCGATTCAGCTACGCCTTCCTGTACGCTATCCGGCGATGTCACCTTTACCCTTTTCCCCAGCGTCACCAGGCTGTCCCGCCACTGGCGGAAAACACTGTTATCTGTCTTTATGTCAAGGTAAAGCTTCTCCATGGCAACGAGGAGATTTCTCACTACGGCAAGACGTGAAACGTCCCTTCCCACCTCATCGGAAAGACTGGTCGCCGTTGCCGAAATATCGGGAAGTTCGCTTACTTTAAGATTCACGTTAATTCCGATACCGATGACGGCATAAGCGACGGCGTTCCCCTTAAAACCGTTCTCTATTAATATCCCGCAGACCTTCTTCCCGTTAAGCAAGACGTCATTGGGCCATTTAATTTGCGCCTTAAGGCCGGTTGTCTGTTTAATGCTTTCCACCACCGCCAGCGATGCCACCATGATGAGATAAGGTAGTGCTTTCACACCGGGATAGAGAATTATGGACATGGCGATGCAGCTTCCCGGCGGTGCAATCCAGCTGCGCTTGAGACGCCCCCGTCCGAGTGTCTGCTCCTCAGCGATGACAACCGTTCCCTCCGGCGCCTTCTTTCTCGCTTCTTCTTTGGCGGCGTCCATCGTCGAGGTGGTAACCGGCAGATAGATAACGTGTTGACCGATGAATTTTGTATTAAGGCCGGAGGTTATCAAAGAAGGTGAAAGGTCGCTTCCCATCA
>Ga0315295_10004233_pt1 | contig 12224 bp, 10 predicted proteins | sample YL17G14_0_MG_FD_204453 | JGI IMG/M metagenome (GOLD analysis project Ga0315295, IMG submission 204453) | Sediment microbial communities from Yellowstone Lake, YNP, Wyoming, USA - YL17G14_0 | ecosystem: Environmental > Aquatic > Freshwater > Lake > Sediment | place: USA: Wyoming | collected... | reverse complement strand
GCTGGCCAAGATAGCCAACGGTCAGACCGTCGCCGGCGAGGACATCCAGACGGTCATCTCACCCCTGTCCGTGATCCTGGCCTTCGGGGTGTCCGCTGCTATCGGCATCTTCTTCGGGATCTACCCGGCCTTCCGCGCCTCCCGCCTCAACCCCATCGAAGCCCTGCGCCACGAGTAGCGGCGTCCCCCGCAGGGGCCCTAGTCGAGGGCCTGACCCAGACGCTCGTCCAGGATGCGGATAAGCTCCTCCACCTCCGCGCCGGGCTTGGCGCCACCGATGGCGGCCACCGCTAGGTGCGCCTCACCGCGGCCGTGCCGGATGGCAACGATACGGGCCGTAAACGGCACGTCTATCTGGAAGTCCTCCGCCCTGAATATGCCTGTGAACTCGGAGGCCACGGTCTCATCGCCGACAGTGGGGAAGGAAATGGCCCCGCCGTCGAGTTCGCTCACGCCGGGGATGAGGGTGGCGGCGCCGTCGGGTTTGGACAGCAGGTCGCGGCCCCATTGCAGCGCTTCTATCGCCCCTTGCTCATCGGCGAAGATGCTCACGCTGGCCCTGATCAGAGCGTTGCCACCGCTTTGGAAGGTCCCGAAGAGGTCGGTGGCCATGAAGGTGGCATCCATCCCCAGTAGACGGTGCCAGCCGTTCAGCCGCTCCAGGCCCTGGGTGGGCCCCTCCGGATCGATGACGACGGCCTCTTCGTTGTCAGAAAAGGCCTCCTCCGGCTCCCCGAAGCCCGAAGGTAGGTCTTCCGCCTTCAGGGAGATCTCCGTCAGCATGGCCTCCAGCGTGGGACGGTCGGGCGTTGGTTCCGCCTCGCCGCCGCCGCCGCCGCCTCCCCCACAGGCCACCCCGACGGCAGCCGCCAGTACGATCAGCACCCCCACCCAGAGCCAAGCTCTCATGACCAACCTCCCGTCTGCCAGGCAGGCTAGGACCATCCGTGGCCGACTTTGCCCATTCTAATCGGCGGACGCCCCCGACGGTAGCCCTCTCCGGCCCCAAAAGAGGACGCTTTGCGTGAACCTAGGGCGATTGCGCGAAGAGCTGTGGGAAGGGCGAGGGAGGGCCACCGATGGTTCGACAAGCTCACCATGAGCGGTTCTCCGCGACCGTAGAGTGTTGCGCCGGTGGGGTGTAGAATCGCCCGAGAGCCGCCTATGCGGCTGATGTGTTATGGACGAGCTAAGGGCTATCGTCATCGGGTTGGTGCAGGGCCTCACCGAGTTCCTGCCCATTTCCTCTTCCGGCCACCTCATCGTGGTGCGTGAGATGTTCCACTGGCACTTCCTGGAGGACGACCTGACCTTCGACGTGGCCCTCCACCTTGGGACCACGGTGGCCGTGCTGGCCTACTTCTGGCGGGAGTGGCTGGAGATGCTGACCGCGCTGCTGCCGGGACGGAAGACGACCTCGGCGCCGGCGAACCCCGGCAGCATCTACAATTCGCGCTTCCTGATGCTCCTGGTAATCGGCTCGCTGCCGGCAGCCCTCGTCGGCTTCGCGCTGAACGACTGGGTGGAGAACGAGGTGCGCTCGCCGCTGGTGGTCGGCGCCATGCTCATTGTCTTCGGCCTGGTCCTGCTGTTCGCCGAGCGACTGGGTCAGAAGGCGCGGCAGATCGCGGGCGCCGGCTGGGGCGACGCCCTGCTGGTCGGCTGTGCTCAGGCCGTCTCCCTCGTGCCGGGCGTCTCCCGCTCCGGAGTCACCATCACGGCGGCTCTGGTGCGCGGCTTCCGGCGCGAGGACGCCGCTCGCTTCTCCTTCCTGCTGGCGACGCCGGTCATCGTGGGCGCCGGCCTACTCAAGATGGCTGAAGCCGTCCACGACGGCATCCCCTCTTCGGATATACCGGTACTGCTGGCGGGCACAGTCACCGCAGCCGTCGCGGGCTGGGCGAGCATCGGGTACCTGCTGCGGCTGGTGCAGAGCCACAGCTACGCACCCTTCGTCGCGTACCGTATCCTGGCGGGCGTCTTTTTCTTGGCCTACTTCCTCGCCACGTAGAAACCCCTCCCCAACCGTGCTGTTGACTGTTGGCAAACTTCATGTAATATAAGCGCGGCGGAGCGCGGTTGGCGGCAACCGCTTGCCAAGTCATAACCAGCCGCCGCCAGGAAGGAAACACCATGGATCACTCCAGCATCGAGGTGATTCCTGCCACCGTTGTGGCAGACCCCTACCAGAGCGCCCTGACCCAGTTCGACGCGGCCGCGGAGCGGCTGGGCATTGAAGGCGCGATGCGTCAGTACCTCCGAACCAACCGCCGCGAGCTGACCGTGAACCTCGCCGTTCGCATGGACGACGGCTCGACCGCCATCTTCGAAGGTTGCCGGGTACAGCACAACAACGCCCGCGGCCCCTGCAAGGGCGGCATTCGCTTCCACCCCGATGTACACCTCAACGAGGTTAGGGCGCTGGCGATGTGGATGACCTGGAAGTGCGCCATCGCCAATATCCCCTACGGCGGGGGCAAAGGCGGCGTCAGGGTTGACTACAAGAAGCTCTCGCCAACGGAGCTGGAGAACCTGAGCCGCGCCTACGCCTCGGCCATTGGCCCAATCATTGGCCCTGACCGGGATATACCCGCCCCGGACGTGGGCACCACCCCGCAGGTCATGGCCTGGATCATGGATACTTACAGCCGTGAACACGGCGCTTGGAACCCCGCCGTCGTGACAGGCAAGCCGGTCAACATCTCCGGAACCCTGGGGAGAGAGGCCGCCACCGGCCGCGGCCTCCAGTTCGTGGTGGAAGAGGCGGCCCGCTGCCGGGGCCTCGCCCTGGATGGGGCCACGGTGGCCGTCCAGGGCTTTGGCAACGCCGGCCAGTGGTCGGCCCGCCTGCTGGCGGGACAGGGCTGCCAGGTCGTTGCCGTCAGCGACACGTCCGGCGGCATCTACAACGGCCGTGGATTGGACCTGGAAGCGGCGGTCGCCCACAAGCTGGCCACCAACAAGGTCGCCACATTCAACGACGGGGATCAGATCAGCAATGACGACCTGCTGACCCTAGACGTCGACATCCTGGTGCCAGCCGCCTTCGAGAACCAGATCACCGCCGCCAACGCCGCCGACGTGAAAGCTCCGCTCATCGCCGAGGCCGCCAACGGCCCTACGACGCCCGAGGCCGACCGCATACTGGCGGAGAAGGGCACGTTCATCGTGCCCGACGTTCTGGCCAGTGGCGGCGGCGTAGTAGTGTCCTACTTCGAGTGGGCCCAGAACCGTCAGGGCATGTTCTGGGACGAGGAGCAGGTCAACACCAGGCTGAGCCAGGTCATGAGGACTGCCTTCCGGGAGGTGGCCGCCCTTTCGGAGAAGGAAAAGGTCACCATGCGCGATGCGGCCCTCATGCTGGGCATCAGCCGCGTGGCCGATGCCGCCCGCTTGCGGGGCATGCACCACGCCTAGGTTACGAACCTTCCGCCTATTCGCGAGGGCAGGGCGAGGGCGTTAGCGCGCGGAGTGCGCTATAATGCTCTCCGGGCAGCCACTAGGAGTACGCCCGAGGGAAGGTGACCGCTATGGTCCAGGCTGACCGCGACACGGAACGGAAAGTCATCTCCATCCTCAAAGTCCTCTCTCAGTCGTCGGAGCCCGTAGGATCTACCATTATCGCCCGCGAGTTGGAGTCCCACGGCATCTACCTGAGCGAGCGTACGGTCCGCTACCACCTGAAGATCATGGACGAGCGAGGCTTCACCCGACCGCTGGGCCGCGACGGCCGCAGCATCACCCACGAGGGTCTGGAGGAGCTGAAGAGTGCTCTGGCGCCCGAGCAGATCGGATTCGTCATCGAGCGCATCAACCTGCTGGCCTACCAGAGCAACTTCGACCCGCGGACACGCGCCGGCCAGGTGCCCATAAACACGTCCCTCTTCACGGCCGACCGCTTCCGGGACGCGCTCGACGCCATGAAGGAAGCCTTCGCCGCCGGCTACTGCGTGTCGGACCTGGTGGCCACGGCCCGCGCCGGCGAGAAGCTGGGACACGTGGTCATCCCCGAGGGTCAGGTGGGCTTCGCCACAGTGTGCAGTGTTGTAGTCAACGGCGTGCTTCTCAAGGCGGGCGTGCCCATGGACTCCAGGTTCGGCGGCATACTGGAGGTGCGAAAGGGGGAGCCCCGACGCTTCGTGGCCATCATCAACTACGCCGGCACGTCCCTGGACCCCTCCGAAGCCTACATCCGGGCCCGTATGACCAGCGTGCGGCGGGCAGCCGGCGCCGGCACCGGCCGCATCCTGGCCAACTTCCGCGAGATACCGGCGCCCTCTCGACACACGGTCGAGGGCATCGTCGACGACTTGAAGCGCGCCGGCATCGGGGGTGTCCTCCTCATCGGCGAGGCCAGCGAGCCCCTCTGCCAGATGCCCGTTGGCCTGAACAAGATCGGCATGATCCTGCTGGGGGGGCTAAACCCGGTGGCCGCCGCCGAAGAAGCGGGTATCGAGGCCGAGAACATCTCCGAGAGCGGAACCATCGATTTCCGCCAACTGGTGAACTACCGCGAACTATAGCCCCTAAACTGGCTTAGCCCGTTCCTCGGCCAACACCTCCAACAACAGATCGGGCCGGTCGGACATGATGCCATCCACGCCCAGAGCCAGCAGACGGCGCATCTCCGCCGCCTCATCCACCGTCCACACGTGCACCTGAAGGCCACGGCGGTGGGCGGCCGCCAGCAAGCGCCGGTCCACCACCGTCAGGCGCCCCATAGTCGGCGGCACCTGAAGGGCATCGTACGCCGGGGCCGAGTGTCGACCGACCTGTCGGCCCCGGATGAGCCCCGACAGGCCCAGGCGACTGGCCAGCCAGAAGCGACGCGTCTCCCATCCGGCGGCCGCCGTCGCCACCCGGCCCGCTGTGCGCAGGCGGAAGGCCTTGATGATGCCATCGGCGAAGGAGGCGATGAGCATTCGGTCGTGCAAGCCGCGCTCTTCGATGAACGCAGCCATCGCCTCGACCATGGCCACGTCGTGCCGCTTCAGATCGATATTCAGGGAGACGTGCGGGAAGGCCTCCACCACGTCGGCAAGGGTGGGTATGGTCGCGCCCTCACCGCGGAAAGGATACGTGCCGCCACCGTCGGGCGAGAAGCGATAGCCGGCATCCAGGCGCTTCAGCTCGGCCAGGAGAAGCGCCCGCACCAACCCAGAGCCGTCGGTGGTGCGGTCCACCGTCGCATCGTGGATGGTCACCAGGACGCCGTCCTTGGTGAGGTGAACGTCCGTCTCCAGGTAGCGGCAGCCCAGGCCCACAGCTCCCTCGAAGGACAGCATCGTGTTCTCCGGCCAGAGCTGGGAGCCGCCACGGTGGGCGAAAGCGATGGGAAGTGGGCCTTGCAGAAACGGACGTGGGCTTGGCGTGAGAAGCATGGCTATTCCTCAAGCTGTCTGCGGGTTGAAACCCGCAGCTTCCCCAAAGGCGAGAACTTTTCCGCCAGAGGCGGAGCTGCCTTCGGCGGAAACCCTCAGGGACGAATGTGGGCGGCGCCCCAATCTAACAGGCCTTGGGCCCCGAAGGCAAGTGCCAATTGACAACAGCCCGCCCGCGCCTACTATGGAAGGCGAACGCTCGAGCGAAGCCACGAAGGAGGGACCGCCGCCATGAGCCGCACGCCTCGGTTGGTCTACGAAGGAGAGCACCTGCGGGCGCTGGCCATGCCCCTGGGCGGCATCGGCTGCGGATCGGTGGCCATCTGTGGCGACGGCGGGCTGCGGCAGTGGCAGATCTTCAACAACATCCGCCACGACGCCCACGTGCCCCACTCCTTCTTCGCCGTCCGCGTCCAGACCGCGGGGGCGGAGCCGTTGGCGCGCGTGCTCATGTCTGGCGCCCACTACGACGACGACTTCGAGCCCGCGCCCGGCGTCTCCGACCACGTGGTGCCAGCGGCCTCGCGGCAACTGCTGGCGGCCCTGCCCGGCGTAGCGCGCATCCGTTTCGTGGGCGAGTACCCGGTGGCCGAAGTGCATTACGAGGACGACGCACTGCCGATCGCCGTGACCCTGGAGGCGTTCGCTCCCTTCGTCCCTCTCGAAGCGGAAGACTCCGGCCTGCCGGCCATCGTCTTCCGCTTTCGGATCGAGAACCGGGCGGACTCGCCAGCCGAGGTGTCCCTCCTCATGAGCCAGCAGAACGCGGTCGGCTGGGACGGCTACACGGAGATCCAGGGCGTCCGCCATGCGGACTACGGCGGCAACCTGAACCGGCCCTTCCGCTCGAGCGACCTGCGCGGCGTCGAGATGACCAACGTGAGCCTGCCTCCAGACCATCCCCGCTGCGGCCAGATGGTGGCCGCCGCCCTGGACCCGGGCGCCAGCGTCCGCGCCCGTTGGACAGACCTGCAGGCCCTCTGGCGCGACTTCCTGACGGACGGCGCCCTAATGAGCGGCCGTTCGACGGCCAGCCGGCCCGGACGAACGGTCAACGGCGCCCTCTGCTCGCGGCTGACGGTCGCCCCGGGCGCGACGGGCAGCGCAACCTTCCTGCTGACGTGGTGGTTCCCCAACCGCCAGGTCGACTTTCCCCAACTCGGCTTCCCGCCCGCCGAATCGCCCACGGGGCGCATCGGTAACCACTACGCGGTTCGCTTTCCGTCGGCGCGGGCGGTCGCGGAGTACGTGAGCGACAATTTGCCCCGCCTGACCGACGCCACGCTGCGCTATCGCGAGGCCCTCCACGACACGACCCTGCCCCTACCGCTTCTCGACGCCGTATCGTCGCAAGTGTCGACCATCCGCTCCCCCACCTGCTTCCGCACGGAGGACGGCCGCTTCTACGGCTTCGAGGGATGTCGCGGCGCCAGCACACCGTGGGAAGGTTCGACAGGCGGAGCGGGGCCCCTCAACTGCAACCACGTCTGGAACTATGAGATGACCATGGCCCGCCTGTTCCCGGCGCTGGAACGATCCATGCGGGACATCGAATGGCGCCACCAGCAGCACCCCAGCGGCTACCTTCCCCACCGGGTGGTCCTGCCCCTGACCATCCCGCCCCTTTGGGGCCGGCCCATCTGGGGCCCCATCGAGCCGGCGCTGGACGGCCTCCTGGGCGCTATCCTGAGCACGTATCGCGAGCACCTGGCCAGCGGTGACCCGGACTGGCTGCGCTCCGTCTGGACCCACGTGCGCCTCGCCCTTGGCTACGTTATGTCGAATCACGACCGCGGCGACGGCGTCATCGACGGCCCGCAGCCCAACACCTACGACGTGGCGATCCAGGGGCCCAACTCCTTCATCGGCACGCTCTACCTGGCCGCCCTCCGCGCCGGCGAGGAGATGGCCCGCCTCGTGGGCCAACCGGAGGACGCCCAGGGCTATCGCCAGCGCTTCGAGTCCGGACGGCAGGCGATGGAGCGCGAGCTGTGGGGTGGCGAGTACTACGTGCATCGCTTCGACCCGGCGACCCAGGGGGCGATGGCCTACGGCGAAGGCTGCCTCTCCGCTCAGCTCGTCGGCCAGTGGTGGGCGCACATCCTGAGCCTGGGCCACCTGTTCGACCCCAGTCGCGTGCGCCGGGCGCTGGCATCCATCCATCACCACAACCTCAAGAAGAACCTGAAAGGCCTCGACCTCACCGGCCGCCGCTTCCTGCGTGAGGACGAGCCGGGGTTGCTGAACTGCACCTGGCCCAAGGGCGCTCCGCCTGTGTCGCCCCTGCTCTATTCCGAGGAGGTCCACACCGGCATGGAGTACGCCGTGGCCGGCGCCATGCTCTTCGAGGGGATGGTGGACGAAGCGCTGGAGATCGTGGCGGCCACGCGCGGTCGCCAGGACGGCCGCCTGCGCAGCCCCTGGAACGACGTGGAGTATGGGGATCACTACGTGCGGGCCATGAGCAGCTGGGCATTGCTGGAGGCAGCCACGGGCTATCGCTACGACGCCGGAGCCGGCCGCATGGCCTTCGCGCCGCCCCGACAGCTCGGGGCCGAGGACTTCCGCTGTCTGTTCGTGGCCTGCGAGGGCTGGGGCAGCTACCGCCAGCGCTTCACCGGCGACACCCTCCGCGCGGAGCTGCGCCTGGACTGGGGGCGGCTCACCCTACACCAGCTTGGGCTCGCCGTCGCCGCCCGCGACCTACGGGTGATGCTCGAAGGCCAAACGGTTCCGGCCGCCGTCGATGTGGACAGCGCTGGGCTCACCCTCCGCTTCGCCGAGTCGGTCACCATCGCGGCCGGCCAGGCGCTCTCGGTCGAGGGGCCCGCGAGGTAGACAGAAGCCTTCCCACGTCGGATCTCGCCACCCAATTCCCTTCCCTCTGCCCTCCAGGACTGAACAAAACGAGCAAATCGCCGTAGTAGAAGTATCGAACGGTGAGTTCACCATATGTCCAGCGGCGAAAGGGAGCCGATGGATCGAGAGCGTTCCCCGCCCAGGGCACAATGCCCCCTGTCAGACCTCACAGGGCAGGGGGAGAATGCTAACCGGAGGGAGAAGCGACAATGCTGACCACGGAGATCAGGAAGCCGGGGGACATCGCGGTGGCCCGCCGCGAAGCGACAGCCCTGGCTGCCCACCTGGGCTTTCGCCGGAGCGACCAGGCGCAGTTGGCCGCGGCCGTCGCTGCGCTCGCCCTCGATCTCCTCCAGGACGGAGGCCGGGCATCCCTGAGCCTGCGCGTCATCGAGGGCGGCGCCATCAGTCCCGAGCCCGGCATCGAAGTTCAGGCGGTGGGCCGCAACCCGCGGCCCAATACCATCGCTGACCTAGCGAGCGACGAGAGCGCCGAAGGCTTGCCCATGGGCATGCGTCAGGCCAGCCACCTGGCGGACCAGTTCTTCGCAGTGTCCCAGCCGGACGCTGGGACAAGGGTGACCGTCAGGAAATGGCCGCGCTGAGGTGACTGGGGTCTAGAGCTAGGCCACAGCCCACGCGCCGCGGCCGTTCCCGTCGGCCAGCAGAGCGCGCAGCCTTTGCCGGGCCCGCTTCTCCAGTTGCGACACCCGCGCCGGCGAGATGTGCAGCCTGTTCGCGACGTCTCGCGTGGTCTCCTCCTGCCAGTAGCGAAGGATAAGGACCTGTTGTTCCCGCGGGCAAAGTAGCCTGATGGCTTCGCGCACCTCCCGCATGGATTCGTGCCTGTCGGCGACCCACTCAGGACTGGAGTAGCTGGAGCCATCGGGGACATCGAACGGCGAGCCGTGACCATCGCCATCCCGGCCTACGCTAGAGCTAAGGGAAATGGTCAACACCGGGCCGCGGCGTAGCTCGCGGATGGCGTCGAGGATGGCGCCCCGCACCCGCTGCGAGGCGTAGGAAACGAAGCCGCGCTCGTCCACGCTCACCCGCCGCTCCGATTTCACGAGGGCCAGCAAGCCGGTGGCCACCGCGTCGCCGTAGTCGAAGGCCGGCAGTTCACCCTGCAGTGTGCGGCGCGCGATGGAGTTCACCAGGGGGAAGAAGCGCTGGAGGTCGTGCGGTTCCTGTGCGGTCGAGCCATTCGGCCGCTGCCCGTCCCTTGGCTGACCGTTGCCGGGCCCGTTGTCGTCCATTCCTTGCCCGTCGCCTAGTGAGAGGTGGCTTTCCCCCGCCTCGGCCGTCCGCACCCGGCATCTAGGACATCTCGAAATTAAGACGCCATTCGCCGCCCTTTGTTACAGACATAAGCGGCCGCTGCCCGTCGGCGCCCACCGGAGCCAGCGTGGTATGCTAGATGAGAGGCAGACGTAACTTCGAGGAGCACGCATGCAGGGCAGTTTCCGCCTATTCCGCATCGCCGGGGTGGACATCGAGATCCACTGGAGCTGGCTCCTGGTCTTCGTCCTTCTCACCGGGACTTTGGCCAAGGGTCTGTTCGGCGAGGAGCTCAACGGTTGGACACGGACCGAGCGCTGGGTGGCGGCCTCGGCAACCAGCATCGTCTTCTTCGGCTCCATCCTGGCCCACGAGCTATCTCACTCCATCGTGGCCAACAGGCTGGGCATCCCGGTGCGGCGCATAACGCTCTTCGTGTTCGGCGGCGTGTCCCACCTGGAAAGCGAATCCCGGACCCCGCGGGAAGAGTTCCTTATCGCCATCGCTGGGCCGGCCACTAGCTTCGTCATCGCAGGCCTGCTGGGCGGACTCTGGCTGCTCCTGTCCCCGGTACGCGAGCCGGCAGCGCTCGCGGCCGGATACCTGGCCGTCGCCAACGCTGTCATCGGCGTGTTTAACCTGATCCCCGGCTTCCCCCTGGACGGCGGCCGTGTCCTACGCGCCTTCCTGTGGAAGACCACCAACGGTCTCCTACAGGCCACACGCCTCGCCTCCTGGGTGGGGACGGTGGTGGCCTACGCTCTGATGGTGCTGGGCATCGCGGTCATGGTGCTGACCGGCGAGATACTTTCGGGCGTGTGGTTCATCTTCATCGGCTGGTTCCTGCGCAACGCCGCCGAGTCGTCCTACCAGCAGGTGCTGATGCGCCACCTGCTGGGCGCCGTGCCGGTGCGCTCCCTCCTAGACCGCTCCTACGAATGGGTGGCCCCCTACATCACCCTCCAGACCTTGCTGGACGAGCACATCCTGCCCCGCAGCGCCCGCTACTTCGCGGTGACGGGTGGACCGGGCCTGGGCGGCGTCATCACCCCGAAGGACGTGCGGCGCTTCCCAAAGACGGCCTGGCCCACCACCACCGTCCACCAGGCGATGACCCCAGCCGAGAGGCTGGCGTTCATCTCGCCGGAGGCGAATCTGGACGACGCGCTCCAGCTCATGGGCAGGCGCGGCATCAACCAGTTGCCGGTGGTGGAAGGCGGCACCCTGCTGGGCTTCGTCACTCGCCAGGACATCATGCGCACGGTCCAGTTGCGGGTGGAGCTAGGCGTGGCCGAGAAGCGCGAGACGCCGGTCTAGCGCGGCCGCCGCTGCAGCACAGTTCCTCCTGGACGGTTCTCCGCTGGTACGTATGTTGTCGGCGCCCTGCCTAGCAGCCTCAGAGAGATTGAGTTCCCTGCGGATTGAAATCCGGAGCTTCAACACAAGATGCGGGATCTATCCCGCAGAGGACAACCAAATGCTCGATCACGGCAGGGCGGAGAATTGGCGTGCCTCCCATGCCCCGGCCCTGGTCACCGCACCCTTACCATTCGCGGATCAGGATCGAGTTTCGAAAACCGTTAACGTTGGCCGCCTTCATCACGTCTTAACATTCGCCTCCTAGTATTTGCTTCAGGACAGTTTAGAGAAAGGAGGTAAGCGATGCTGAAGTCAAGAGTAGTGCGGATCGGGCTGCTGGCAGCCCTAGCGGCATCGGTGGTGGGGGGAGTACTCGTCTTCCGCGCCATCGATACGGGCTCCAGCGCATCGGCGGCGCCGGGCGCCCAGGACGAAGAGGAACAGGCGCAGGACCAGGAAACCCCCTGGCTGGGTGTCTACTTTGTCCCAGGGGCGGACGGTGTCACCATCGCCTGGGTCATCGCCGATAGCCCCGCCGACGCGGCGGGCCTGCAGCGCGGCGACGTAGTCAAGTCCGTGGACGGCGCGGCAGTGGAGACGCCGAAGGACTTCCGGGACCTGATACAGGACAAGGCGGTCGGCGACACGGTCGCCCTAGGCATCGAGCGGGACGGACAGGCGCAGGACGTGAGCGCGACCCTGGAGGCGCGTCCCGATCCCCTGCCGAAGGCCATTCCGCTCCTGCCGGAACTGGAGGGCATCCCGGCGGACGAGCTCTTCGGCCACGTGCAGGGCGGCCAGTTCAGCTTCACCGACGAGCAGGGCAACCCGTTCACGGTGACCATCGATGTGGGCACCGTGGCTAGTGTGGACGCTGACGCCAACACCCTGACGGTAGACCTGAACGCCGGTGGAAGCACGACCTACACCGTCGAGGACGACGATCTGGGCGCCGACCTGTCGAACCTGGAGGAAGGCGACAGGGTGGCGGTGATGAGCGTCGGCGACGACGTGCGGGCGGTCTTTCCGGGCGTCGGCCCGCTGTTGCCGGGCTTCGGACGCGGCCACATGGAGCGCTTCGGCGGCTTCGGCGCATTCGAGATCGGCCCCCTGGAGAAGTTCCAGGAGTGGCGCGAGGGCGGCCCTCTGGAGAAGTTCCGCGAGTGGCGGCACGGCTTCGGCGGGCCAATGATGCCTCAGGAGGCTCCTGAGGAGGCGCCGGCCCCCGATTCGAGCACGGGGTTGTAGGCCAGCACCCCGAGGGGGACAATAGAAGATGGGAATGTGGAGGCTACCCCTCGAGGCCGCTGGTCTCGAGGGGTAGCCACGGCACCTGCGGAGGCC
>Ga0315295_10004232_pt1 | contig 12225 bp, 12 predicted proteins | sample YL17G14_0_MG_FD_204453 | JGI IMG/M metagenome (GOLD analysis project Ga0315295, IMG submission 204453) | Sediment microbial communities from Yellowstone Lake, YNP, Wyoming, USA - YL17G14_0 | ecosystem: Environmental > Aquatic > Freshwater > Lake > Sediment | place: USA: Wyoming | collected... | reverse complement strand
GATCGTCTTTCAATATTGCGACGCGCGCGGCCGGCTGGGCGATTTTCCCGTCAACCCGAACGGCTCCGTGGACAGCGTCGCCGGCCTCTGCGACGCCACAGGCCGCGTCTTCGGCCTGATGCCGCATCCGGAGCGCCACCTTTTCGGGCTGCAGCACCCACGCTGGACGCGCGAGGGCTTGAAGCGCCACGGCGACGGCTTTCTTATATTCCAGAACGCGGTGGCGTACTTCAAGTGAAGCGATTGGGAAAAGGTTAAGGTTGAGGTTAAGGTTAAGGGGAAGGTCCAAGGAAGGGACGATAGACAATAGACTATAGACGATAGAAGATCGAGAATAGAGAATAGAAGATAGAGAATAGTCAACGCAAAAAGCCAAGGTTTTGTCCGACGACGTAAGTCCGAAATCGGAAGACGGAAGTCGGATGTCGGAAAACCAAAATTCGACCCGACTCCCCTCTGTCCTCGATCCTCTATTCTCGACCTGGCCCTATTTCTGTTTAAGCGTCCACTGGCTTTAGACTATAGTCCATTCTTAAGATCCACTATAAGAAAGGCAGATATGTTGTATCAGCATAAAGAGGATGGCGCGTATCCCCGCCACGCGTGCGGCCTGTTTGGTGTCTTCGGCGCGCCGGACGCGTCTTACCTGATCTATCTCGGCCTCTACGCGCTGCAGCATCGCGGGGAGGAGTCGTGCGGCATCGTCACGAGCGACGGCAGCGAGCTTTTTCTGCGCAAGGAGATGGGGCTGGTGGCGGATGTCTTCGATGAAAGCCGGTTGCGGCCCCTCAAAGGCAACAGGGGCATCGGCCACGTGCGCTATTCGACGACCGGCTCGAGCCTGGTGAAGAACGCCCAGCCGCTTTTCGTCGACTATCTCGGCTCGTCGCTGGCCATCGCTCACAACGGGAACCTGGTGAACAGCCGCGCCCTGCGCCAGGGCCTGGAAAAGACCGGTTCCATCTTTCAGACGACGTGCGACAGCGAGGTGATCGTCCACCTCATGGCGCGGTCAAAGTCCAAAGACGTGGTGGCGCGCCTGAAGAGCGGCCTGAAGCAGGTCCGGGGGGCCTATTCGCTGCTTTTGTTGACGGAAGACCAGCTGATCGGCGCGCGCGATCCGGACGGCTTCCGGCCTTTGTGTCTGGGCCGCAAGGACGGCGCGTATTGCCTGGCCTCCGAGACGTGTGCCTTTGATCTTATCCAGGCGGAGTTTGTTCGGGAGGTGGATCCGGGAGAGATCGTCGTGATCTCGAAAGAAGGCCTGAAGTGCGTCCGCTTCGTCCCCAAGAGACCCCGGGCCAGCCACTGCATCTTCGAACACATCTATTTTGCCCGTCCCGATTCGGTGATCTTTGGGGAGACGGTCCACGTCGTGCGGCACCGTTTGGGCCAGGAGCTGGCCAGAGAGCATCCCGTGGCCGCGGACATCGTCGTGCCCATCCCCGATTCGGGGACGTCGGCGGCGCTGGGTTTCAGCCATGCCTCAGGTATCCCGATGGAGATGGGCGTGATCCGCAACCATTATGTTGGCCGCACCTTTATTCAGCCGTACCAGGCGATCCGCGACCTGGGCGTCAAGGTCAAGTTCAATGTCCTGCGGGACGTCGTGCGCGGCAAGCGCGTGGTGATCGTCGACGATTCGATCGTGCGCGGCACGACCTCCCGGGTCCGCGTGAAGAGCTTTCGCGAGGCCGGCGCCAAAGAGGTGCACATGCGCATCTCCTGTCCGCCGCACCGGTTCGCGTGTTTCTACGGCATCGATTTTCCATCGCGCAAGGAGCTGATCGCCAACAGGTATTCGATGAAGAAGATCGCCGCGTATCTGGGCGTGGACAGCCTGGGCTATCTGAGTTTGGAAGGGATGCTGCGCTGCGTGCGGCTGCCACGCGAACGCTACTGCGTCGCGTGTTTTACAGGACAGTATCCGGTGCGTTTCGGCCGGTCCGATAAGTATACTTTGGAAAAAAAGTGCGCGGCATAAAGGGGGTTCTATGGTGATGACATATAAAAAGGCCGGGGTGGATATCGACAAGGCGAACGCCTTGGTGGATGCGTTCCGCTCGGCGGCGCAGGGTAGCCATCGCCGGGAGGTCCTGGGCTCGATCGGCGGCTTCGGCGCTTTCTTCGATATCGCCAAGCAGCGGATGAAGGACGCGGTGCTGGTCTCTTCGTGCGACGGGGTCGGGACAAAACTGAAGATCGCGATCCTCGCCCGGATCCACGATACCGTCGGCATCGACCTCGTGGCCATGAGCGTCAACGACGTCCTGTGCTCCGGCGCCGAGCCCCTCTTTTTCCTCGACTATATCGCGACGGGCCGCATCGAGGCCCAGGTCCTTAAAGACGTCGTGCGCGGGATCGCCGCCGGCTGCCGCCAGGCGCGCTGCGCTTTGGTGGGCGGGGAGACCGCGGAGATGCCCGGGATGTACAAACAGGGCGAGTACGATCTGGCCGGTTTTTGCGTGGGCATCGTCGAGCGGAAAAAGATCCTCGGCCGGGCCCGCGTGCAGGTCGGTGACGCCGTGATCGGCCTTTCGTCGAGCGGCCTGCACTCGAACGGTTTTTCCTTCGTGCGCAAGGTCTTCACGGCGAAAGAGCTGCATGGCCGGGCGAAGGAGTTCTTGACGCCGACGCGCATCTACGTGAAGCCGGTCCTGGACGTCCTCAAAAAGTTCAACGCCCAACAGTGCGCGGTCAAGGCGATCGCCCACATCACGGGCGGCGGGTTTACCGACAAGGCCGGCCGCGTGGTGCCGCCGGGCGCGACGATGGTCCTGTACCGCAACGCCTGGACCGCGCCGCCGATCTTCGAAGAGATCCAGCAGGCGGGCCGGGTCAGCGAAAAAGAGATGTACCGCACCTTTAACATGGGCATCGGCATGGTCCTGGTCGTGCGGGACTCCGCCAAGATGGCCGTGGTCCGCGCCCTGGCGAAGAGCGGCGCGCCGAGCACGATCATCGGCGAGATCATCCCCGGCGTGGGTGGCGTGGCGCTTGTGTGATAAGTCGGTGGAATGGACTATAGTCGATAGACTATAGACAATAGGCAAACCGCTTAATGAGTCATCAGTCTTCAGTCGTCAGTCTTCGACAAAACATCTTTGACTGATGTCTGACGACTGATGATCCTTCGACTGCGCTCAGGATGATTCGAAGGATGGTGAGCGAAGTCGAACCACTGACGACTTAAAAAAGCGTCCGTCGGCTTTAGACTATAGTCTATTGTCTATCGTCCATTTAGTTGTTGTGGATACTATTAGGGATTGTTGCGCATGAAGATCTTGGTCGTTGGGTCCGGAGGCAGGGAGCATGCGCTGGTGTGGAAGATCGCGCAGTCGAAGCGCGTGACGAAGGTCTATGGCGCTCCCGGCAACGCCGGGATCGCGGCCCAGGCAGAGTGCGTTGCGATCAAGGCCGACGATATCGAGGGGCTCCTGCGGTTCGCCAAAGAAAAAGCGATCGAACTGACGGTGGTGGGGCCGGAGGCAGCGCTCGCGGCCGGGATCACCGATAGGTTCCGGGCCGCGGGACTTAAGATCTTTGGGCCGTCCCGGGAGGCGGCCCGCCTTGAAGCGAGCAAGGCTTTTGCCAAAGAGGTGATGTCTGCGAAAAGCGTTCCGACAGCGCATTCGGCCACCTGCCAGAGCGTCCAGGCGGTCCTCAGCGCGGCGAGACGGATGTCTTTTCCCGTCGTGCTTAAGGCCGATGGCCTGGCCGCCGGAAAAGGCGTCGTGATCTGTGATTCTGAGCAGAGCGTCCGTGCGACCGCCGCGGAGATGATCGAGGAGCGCCTCTTCGGCGACTCGGGCCGCACGGTCGTCGTGGAAGAATTTCTGGAAGGCGAAGAGGCTTCGATCCTGGTCTTGACCAACGGCCGCGACGTGGTCCCTTTGGCCGCGTCGCAGGACCACAAGCGCGTCTTTGACAAGGACGGGGGGCCCAATACCGGCGGCATGGGGGCTTATTCTCCGGCGCCGGTGGTGACGGACGCCTTGATGGAGAAGGTGATGACAACGGTCGTGGGTCCGGTGATCGACGAAATGGCCCGGCGCGGCACCCCCTATACAGGCGTCCTGTATGCGGGTATCATGATAACGGAGCAGGGGCCGAAGGTCCTGGAGTTCAACGTGCGCTTTGGCGATCCGGAGACACAGGCTGTTTTGCCGCGCCTGAAGGGCGATCTGGTCGAGGCGATGCTGTGGACGCTGGAGCCGGATGCCGCGCCCATCCCTTTATCGTGGGACAAGCGGGCGGCGGTCTGCGTGGTGATGGCCTCCGGAGGTTATCCCGGCTTGTATGAAAAGGGTAAGGTCATCGAGGGCCTCGATGAGGCAGCGGCGCTTCCCGGCGTCGTCGTCTTCCACGCCGGTACCAAACGGTCTGCGGAAGGGGTCGTGACAGACGGCGGAAGGGTATTGGGGGTCACGGGCCTGGGGGAGACGATCAAAAAAGCCATTGACACGGCGTATGCCGCGGCGGGCAAAATAAGATTCGAGAAGGCGCATTACCGACGGGACATCGGCTGGCGCGCAGTGCGTTTAGAAGGTTCAGCGAGCCATGCGGCGAATGGCTTATAGCTTATAGCGTATGGCATTTCCGAAATCCGAAGTCCGAAAGACTCTATCTCGCAACTCGGTGGCGGCAGGGCTTCGGTTGTCGAATCTTGCGTTGTTTTGCCATACGCTATACGCCATATGCCATAAGCTGTACTGTGGAAGATGCAGCAGAAAGAGGCCAGGTCTTAAACTGCCAAATCGTTAAGGGGGGAGCATGAAAAAACCGCTGGTCGCTGTGATCATGGGCAGCGCGTCGGATCTCGAGACGATGAGAGAGACGCTTGAGATCCTCAGGCAGTTCGGTATCCCGTTTGTGGCGCGGGCCCTGTCAGCGCACCGTACGCCCAGGGAGCTCGAGGCCTTTGTCGTAGGCATGGAGCAGGCGGGCACCAAGGTGTTCATCGCCGGAGCGGGCGGCGCAGCAGCCCTTCCGGGCGTGGTGGCGGCTTTCACGACGCGGCCGGTCCTGGGCGTCCCTATCGAGACGAAAAGCCTCAAAGGGCTGGACGCACTTTTATCCATCGTCCAGATGCCGGCGGGGATCCCGGTCGCGACCTTTGCCATCGGCAGGGCCGGGGCGAAGAACGCGGCGCTCTTTGCCGTGGCGCTGCTGGGATTGGACGCGGCGGCATTTGATAAAAAAATCCGGGCGTTCCGCAAAAAACAGGCGGCCGCCGTACGCAAGACCAGGCTTAAGGCGTGAAGACACGCGTCTCCAAGATCCATGCGCTGACGGTCGATTACGGGCTCATCCGCGAGGCGGCCCAGGTCCTCGAGGAGGGCGGGCTCGTCGTCTTTCCGACGGAGACGGTGTACGGCATCGCGACGAACCTTTTGGACCGTTCGGCCGTGGAGCGCCTGAAGCAGTTTAAAGAGCGGCCCGAGACCAAACAGTTTTCGATCCACATCGGCCGCATGGAAGATATGGCCAGGCACGCGGTCGACGTCCTGCCGCGGGCCTATAAGCTGATGCATCGTTTCTGGCCGGGGCCGGTGACCCTTGTCCTTCCGGCGCCCGAAGGCCGGTCCGTGGGGCTGCGGATGCCGAGCCACGCGGTGGCGCTGGCGTTGCTGCAGAGCGTTGATTTCCCGGTGATCGCGCCGTCGGCCAACCGCGTCAGCCAGGTCGCGCCGCGCAATGCCGGCGACGCGCTGCGGGAGTGCGACGGCTATGTGGACATGGTGTTGGACGCCGGGCCGACCGAGTGGGGCAAGGAGTCGACGGTGGTGGACGCGCAGACGCTGCCGTTTCGCGTCCTGCGGGAAGGCGCTGCGCCGTCGCAGGACGTCCTGCGCGTTGCCGGCAAGAAGACGGTCCTCTTCGTGTGCACCGGAAATTCCTGCCGTTCGGTGATGGCAGAGTACCTTTTGAAGAAGAAGCTTGCGGAGGGAGGCCGTTCGGATGTCGACGTCGTGTCGGCAGGCACATCCGCCTTGCACGGCGGCCGGCCGACAGAGGAGACGCTGCGTCTGGTCGAGGGGTTGGGCCTGGATGCCGCTTTGCACCGCTCCCGCCGCATCACCGCCGAGATGATCCAGGAGGCGGATGTCATCTTGACGATGGAGACGCGGCATTGGGAGGAAGTTTTGCGGCTGGTGCCCGGCGCCGAGAAGCGCGCGCATGTGTTGGGCCCATGGACAGGCCTTTTCGGTCCCGAGGCGCAGATCGCCGACCCGATCGGCGGCACGGTGGACGCGTACCACGTGTCCTTTCTGAAACTGCAACAGGCGGTCGCCAAACTAAAGGACCTCATATGAAAAAGACGCTGGCACTCGGTTGCGATCACGGCGGTTTTTCCTTGAAAGAGGCGCTGGCGTCGTATCTGCGGCGCCGGGGATGGACGGTCAGGGATTTCGGGGCGTTCTCCGAGGTGTCGATGGATTATCCGGACACAGCCGTTCAGGTCGCTTGCGCCGTGGCCCGCGGCCGGGCCCAGCGCGGCATCCTGATCTGCAAGAGCGGGATCGGCAACTCCATCGCGGCCAATAAAGTCAGGGGCGTGCGGGCGGCGCTGTGCTATAATCTCAAGGCGGCGCGGATGTCCCGCCGGCACAACGACGCGAACGTGCTTGTCCTCGGCGCGCTCTTCGTGTCGCGTCCCAACGCAAAAAAGATATGCGACGTGTGGCTGAAGACCGCCTTTGAAGGCGGCCGCCACGCGCGCCGGCTCAGGAAGATAGAAAGGATCGAGAAGCGATGCGTACGTGCGTGAGTCATCTCAAGAAGACGGACCCGGAGATCTTTCGGGCGGTCAGACATGAACTGCAGCGCCAGCATCAGAACATCGAGCTGATCGCGAGCGAAAATTTCACGTCCCGCGCTGTCCTGGAGGCCCAGGGTTCCGTGCTGACGAACAAATACGCCGAGGGGTATCCCAAGGCCCGCTGGTACGGCGGATGCGAATTTGTCGACGACGCGGAGACGCTGGCCCGCGAGCGCGCCAAGAAGCTCTTCGGCGCCGACCACGCGAACGTCCAGCCGCACTCCGGCACTCAGGCGAACATGGCGGTGTATTTCGCGGCCCTGAACCTGGGGGACACGGTGCTGGCGATGGACCTGGCCTGCGGCGGCCACCTCTCGCACGGGTTGAGCCACAACTTTTCGGGGATGTTTTACAAGATCGTCTCCTACGGCGTGAGCCCTAAGACGGAGACGATCGACTATGACCAAGTCGCGGACCTCGCCCAGCGCCACCGGCCGCGCATGATCCTGGCCGGGGCCTCGGCGTATCCGCGGACGATCGATTTCAAGAGGTTCCGCGAGATCGCGGATTCCGTGGGCGCCGTCCTGTTCGTCGACATGGCCCACATCGCGGGGCTGGTGGCCGCCGGCCTGCATCCGTCGCCGGTCCCGTACGCGGAGTTCGTCACGACGACGACCCACAAGACCCTGCGCGGCCCGCGGGGCGGCATGATCCTGTGCCGCAGCGCGTTCGCAAAAAAGATCGACAGCATTGTCTTTCCGGGCATCCAGGGCGGCCCGCTCATGCATGTGATCGCGGCCAAGGCCGTGGCGCTCAAGGAGGCCCTGGCGCCGGGCTTCAAGAAATATCAGAAACGCATCGTGGCGAACGCGGCAGCCCTCGCGCAGGCGCTCGGCCAGAAAGGGTTCCGTATCGTCTCGGGCGGGACCGACACGCACCTGTTGCTCGTCGACCTGAGCGATAAGGGGATCACGGGCAAGGAGGCGGCGGCGATGCTCGACCGCGCGCGCATCACGGTGAACAAGAACCTTATTCCTTTTGACAAACAGAGCCCGTTCCAGACGAGCGGGCTGCGGCTGGGCACCCCGGCCGTGACGACGCGCGGCATGGGGGTCCCGGAGATGCGCGCCATCGCCGGCATCATCAGCGACGTGATCGCGGGCCGCGGGGATGACGCGGCCGTCGCGCAGGCCGGCAGGAAGGTGGCGGGCCTCGTCAAGAGGTTCCCGCTTTACAAGGATCTTTTAAAGGAGTTCGGGTCATGAAAAAGGAGCGCGACGCGCGTCCGGGGTGGGACGAATATTTCATGGGGATCGCGCGGCTGGTCGCCCAGCGCTCGACCTGTCTGCGCCGCAAGGTCGGGGCGCTCGTGGTCAAGGACCGCCGGATCCTTGCGACCGGATACAACGGGACGCCGTCAGGCATCCGTCACTGTTCGTCCGTGGGGTGCCTGCGGACGAAGATGAAGATACCGTCGGGAGAGCGCCACGAGCTGTGCCGCGGCCTGCACGCCGAGCAAAACGTCCTCCTGCAGGCGTCGCTGCACGGCGTTTCCCTGCAGGGGAGCATGATGTACGTGACCAACCAACCCTGCCTCATCTGCGCCAAGATGATCATCAACGCCGGCATCAAGGAGGTCGTGATCGCCGACCGGTATCCGGACCGCATGGCCCAGGCGTTCCTCAAGGAAGCGAAGGTCTTGGTCAGAAAACAGAAGTAAGTTCGAAGGCCTAGGGAAGGTCGTCAGAGCCCGGCCAGGCGAAACAAGGTTTAGGTTGTGGATGTAAGTGGAACCAAGGTTAAGGTTAAGCGAACAAAGGCGACCTGTCACCTTTGTTCGAGGTTGAGGTTGTGGATGCAAGTGGAACCAAGGTTAAGGTTAAGTAAAAGTTCAAAGACGACGATTGGCTGAAAACTCGCTGAACTTTTTGTACCTCAACCTTAACCTTAGTTCCTATTAGTTCCTCAACCTAAACCTTTTGTTCTTATTGCATCCTCAACCTTAACCTCGAGTTTCTCGTGCGGATTTCAGTCTTTTGACGGGTGACATGGTGGCTTTTTTGATCCGGAGCGCAGCGACGTGAAATGTCCCTTTTGCGGCCATCGGGACCACAAGGTGGTGGATTCGCGCAGCAGCGTCGACGCCCAGGCGGTGCGCCGCCGCCGGGAATGCCTGAAGTGCGGACGGCGTTTCACGACCTACGAGTACATCGAGGAGAAGGGGCTTTTTGTCGTGAAGAAAGACGGCCGGCGCGAGCGCTACGACCGCAAGAAGATGCAGACCGGCATCGAAAAGGCCTGCGAGAAGAGGCCGATTGCCTCGGCGAAGATCGAGGAGCTGGTCGCCTTCATCGAGCGCCAGATGTACCGGCGCTTTGACAAGGAAGTGCCTTCGAAGTTCATCGGCGAGCTCATCATGGGCAAGCTCGCCCAGCTGGACGAGGTGGCGTACGTGCGCTTCGCCTCGGTCTACCGTCAGTTCAAGGACGTGAACCATTTCATGACGGAGTTAAAAGGTTTTTTGAAGAAGGACGGCCGGTGATGGAACCCGTGTTGATAGAGATGGAGCTCAGCAAGATCATCATCGACGAGAAGCGCCAGGACCAGATCATCGTCTTGAAGGAGAAGAACGCGGACCGGCTGCTGCCCATCGTCATCGGATACCTCGAGGCGAACGCGATCAAGATGCGGTTGAGCGGCGTCGTGCCGCCGCGGCCCCTGACGCATGATCTCTTGCAGTCGATGCTGGTGGCCCTGGAGACGACCCTCGAGAAGGTCGTCATCGACAAGCTGGAAGAGAGCACTTTTCACGCCAAGCTTTACCTGCGCGCCGCGGACGGCCGGCAACACATCGTCGACGCGCGGCCTTCCGACAGCATCGCGCTGGCGGTCCGCGTCAAGGCGCCCCTTTTTGTGGCCGAAGATGTCATGAAGCGCGCGGAGATCTTTCCCCCGGAATCCTGATCCGCCGTCCTTGAGGACGTCTCCATGAAGATCCGATCTTCCGATCACCCGGTCTTTCGGTCCAGGCCTTTTTGCGCCGTCCTTGAAGCCGCACGGCGCGGCCCGCAGGAGATCTATCTCGTCGGCGGTTTCTGGCGCGACATGGCGCTTGGCCGGGCCAAGGAGTCGTGGGACCTTGATTTCTGCCTGCCGCGCGGGGCCCTGGCTTTTGGCTCCCGCGTCGCCCGGTCGGTGCGGGCGGCTTTCGTCGTCCTGGACAAGGAGCGCGGGTGCGGCCGCATGGTCTGCAAGGACCGGCCGGCCGGCCGGCCGGTGACGTTCGATTTTATCGATTTCCGCGGCAAGGACCTCAGGGAAGACTTGAGGAAGCGCGATTTCACCATCAACACGCTGGCGCGGCGGCTGCCTTTTTCAGAGCACGCGCTTGTCGATCTCCTCGGCGCGGGCCAGGACCTGGCGCGCAAGGTCATCCGGATGACCGGCCCGCGGGCGTTTGAAGAGGACCCGCTTCGGATCCTGCGGGCGTACAGCCTGAGCGCCCTTTTGGGGTTCATGATCGAAGCTCCGACGCTGCGCCTGGCGAAGCGCCAGGCCGGGATGCTCAAGGCCGTTGCCGGCGAGCGGCTGCGCGACGAGTTTTTTAAGATCCTGAGCGTTGCCGACGCCGCTGATTTATTAGACGCCATGGACCGGGCCGGCGTCCTGAAAGAGGTCATCCCCCAGGTCCGGCTCATGCATCACGTCAAACAGGGCGGATACCATCATCTGGACGTCTGGGGGCATTCGCTGGAGACCGTCAGGAAAATGGAGGGTCTCTTTGCGAAGTTGCGGCCCGCAGACCCCGAGCTGGCGGCGTATCTCGACGAAGCGATGGCCGCGGACCGCAGGCGGTATCAGCTGATGAAGATGGCGGCCCTGCTCCACGATATCGGCAAGCCCGAGGCCTACGAGGTCAAGGCCGGCAAGACGATGTTCCACGGCCACGAACGCATCGGGCGCGTCATCTCCAGGGAAGTGGCGCGTCGGCTGAAACTCGCCACGCGCGAGCAGACGGCCCTTGACACGCTGATCTTCTGGCACCTGCGGCCGGGTTACCTGGCCGACAACAAGGTGTTGACGCGCCGGGCCGTCTACCGTTATTTCCGAGATACGCAAGCCGAAGCCGTGAGCGTCCTTCTGCTGGCTGTCGCGGACCAGCGGGCGACGCGGGGGCCGCTGGCGTCCGTGTCGAGCCGCCGTCGCCATGAAAAGGTCGCCCTGAGCCTCACGCGGCGCTATTTTGACATGCAGAAAGAAGAGCCGTTCGTGCGGTTGATCAACGGCAACGACCTTATCAAGAAGCTGCGCCTTACGCCCGGACCGATCTTTTCCAGGATCCTGTCGGCTGTCGAGGAAGCCCAGGTGGAAGGCCGCGTGAAGACGAAGCAACAGGCCTTGGCGTGGGCGAAAAAAACGGCGTTGAAAGAGGCCGGGGTGTCCTCCCAGGCCCCGGAGGCGAAGAAAAAGTGAAGATAAAAGGGCTGGAGGTGCGGGTGTCCTGGATCGGCGGCCTGTCGTCCGGTTGTGTCCGCGGGAAGATCTTTCCCGCGCATCCTGCCGCTGCGTTTCAACAGGCCGAGAGCGCGCAGGCCGTCCTCGGGCTCGAAGAGCCGGTGCGCAGCGCGACGCGCCGCGCGCTGCGGTCAGCGCATCGCCGCAAGGCGGCTGGGCTCGTGCTGGATGCCGCGGCGCCGGATGCCGCCGTCGCCTTTCCCAAACAGGCGGCCGCAAAGATCGTCGCTCAAGAGATCTACCGCTATGTGAACGAGGTCCCCGCGTGGCAGCGGCGCCTGAAGAGGGTCACGGTCGCTGTCGCGGACAAAAAGGACGCCGGTTTTTTCGAGAAGACGATCTTCGGATACCTGGGGCATGTGTCGGCGGTGCTGGGGTCCGGGCCTTTTGTGACGGTCGATGCCATCATCCGGATGCGCGGCGGGGTCGTGCTCGTCAAGCGCAGCAATCCGCCGTTTGGCTGGGCCCTGCCGGGAGGGTTCGTTGACCGCGGCGAGAGCCTGGAAGAGGCCGCCCGGCGGGAGGTCCGCGAAGAGACGGGCCTCGCCGTCAAGGATCTGAAGCAGTTCCACACCTATTCGCGGCCCGACAGGGACCCGCGTTTTCATACCGTGACCACGGTCTTCACGGCCGGTGCCAGCGGCCGGCTGCGCGCTGCCTCGGACGCGGCGGACGCGCGCGTCTTCCTTCCGTCGGCCTGGCGCGCGCTCCCCATCGCCTTCGACCACCGTTCCATCCTCGCAGACTTCCTCAAGCGCTTTCCCCGCAAGAAATAGCCCAGAATAAAACCCTTTTCAGTCACCAAGCCATCAGTCGAACGTTCCATGGAACGGACGATAGACCAGAGACAATAGAAGATCGAGAATAGAGAATAGAAGATAGAGAATAGCCAACGCAAAAAGCCAAGGTTTTGACCGAAGACGTAAGTCCGAAATCGGAAGACGGAA
>Ga0315295_10004231_pt1 | contig 12226 bp, 12 predicted proteins | sample YL17G14_0_MG_FD_204453 | JGI IMG/M metagenome (GOLD analysis project Ga0315295, IMG submission 204453) | Sediment microbial communities from Yellowstone Lake, YNP, Wyoming, USA - YL17G14_0 | ecosystem: Environmental > Aquatic > Freshwater > Lake > Sediment | place: USA: Wyoming | collected... | reverse complement strand
AAATCGGACCAGGGATTCTCGTAGACCGTGATACCGAGAGAGCTCACCCCGACCGCGAAGAACCATATGAGAGAAAAAATACTCCAGGGCGAGAAAATGTCCCTGTCGCTCTTAAGAAGGCCATAAAGAGTGATGACGAAGAGCGCGAAGAATATAAAAATGAAAAGGAGCTTTAAGGCGATCAAAGCCAGTATGCCGCCTATTACAGCGGTAAAGGCCAGGGCAGTGATGCTCGGCCTGAATATCAGGTAATGAACGACAAGCATCAGCGCGAACACCAGGCAATTGAGGACGATCATATTACTGGGCCCACTTTCTTATTTCGGACGGAGACATATTTGAGCACCCGAGTATCTTCCGCCTCTTGGAAAGCGCGAGAGGAAAAAGCCTGGCAACCTCAATGAGCGCCCTGAAAAGGAACCTCTCGAAAAGCACTATGTACGACCACATCTTAAGCTCATAGAACAGGATGAACGGCGCTCCGATGACAAGATTGATAAAGAATTCGTTCTTGATCAGCAAAAGATACCTGTTCTTCAGCGAGTTCATCCTAACTTGACGGGGAACGTCCTTTCTGGCCATGCCGATCGGCCAGCTCCTTGTGTGGAAAGCAACAGCATCATGGGCATAATAACTTCGCCAGCCCGCGTGCCTCGCCCTCCAGCAAAGGTCGACATCCTCCTTGTGAGAATAAAAAGATCCGTCAAAATACTCGTCGTCGATCTGTATGTCTTTGAGCATCTTTTTGTCCAGAAGAGTGGCCGCTGTGCAGACCCCGAACACCTCGCAGGATAATTCGAACTGTCCCCTATCCTCTTCCATTTCACCCCTGTTCACCACCCGCCTGTCGCGCAAAAGCACATGCCCCGTTGAGTCGATCACGTTAAGGCCTCCCGGACCTTTAACGGGTTTCCCGTTCTCGTCCGCCTTCAAAAGCTTGCCCGATACCAGTCCTGCCCTTTCATTCGATCTCATTCGTTCCAATAACTTTGTAATATATCCCGCGGAAACGTAGGCATTCGCGTCAACGACCAGCAAATATTCTCCGCGGCTTTTATCGACGATCGAATTAAGATTCTTCGCGAACCCCTCCCTTTTCTTGTTCCGGATCAGTTCGATACTGGGATAATTGCTTTTTACAAAATCGCCCGTTCCGTCGTCAGAGGCATTATCGATCACTATGATCTCGCAGTCAGCCTCCGCAGGCATGTTGTCGGCAATGGAGCTCAGGCAGCGTTTGAGATATCCTATTTCATCGGTGGCCACTATTCCGATGCTGATGTCCGTTTTCATTTGGTGAAAGGTTGGCTGAGCAGCGCGAACGTGCGGCTTGTGGTTATGAGGAACCTTGATATGACCGCGATATATATCTGGCTCGCTTTATAGCCGGAGTCACCTTTCTCGTGCAATATATATCTGATATCAGCGAACGGCCTTGCGAGCACATTCCAGGCAAAATACGGCAGCGCAAGAAAAGGCCCGGCCCATCTTCTCTCCAGGAGCACATTGAACAGCTCGACTGACGGGTCCTTGAACTTGAAAAGCTCCCTGAAACTGAAGTTGTGGGAGTGGAAGACAGAGGAGCCCGGTTCATAAACTATCTTATATCCCGCCTGAATTACCCGCTTTGCCCACTCCTGGTCCTCCGCGAAAGGGATGTCGTCTTTGAACGGCATTTTCTCCCAGACGCTTTTTTTCACGGCCGCGCTCACGGTAGAGAAGAAAATGACGTCGCGCATCCTTCTCCGGAGAAGGTCAAGATGAGCGCGAGCTTCGTCCATGTCGCTTGAGCCCTTTATCTTTCTCGATACACCAAAAGCACCCAGCAGATCTTTTTTCACGTAGAGAAAAGCGTCCGGTTTGGGCATCTGCCTGCCGTAGACACCGGCGACACGGTCATCCGAATACAGCGCGCCTACTAGAGCATCCAGCCACTTATCGTTGGCAGGCCACGCGTCCTGATTAATAAAGACCAGTGCATCGCCTCTGGCTTTTTGCGCGCCAAGGTTCCTTGTTTTGCCGTGCCCGAACTCCTCGGGCCTGATCTGGATAAGCGTGATCTGCGGATAAGACTTCAACACATCCAGCGTTCCGTCCGTCGAGCCTGAGTCGATCGCGATCACCTCATAGGTCAGCGATGTTTTCTGGGCGAAGATCCCTGACAGGCATTTCCCTATGCCGCCCTTGATCCCGTTCTTTACTGGGATGATTATCGATACCTGGATTTTGTTGTCCGGATTTGCCATTTGGTCGATCAGCTGTCTCCTATGCCGGTCCCTATATCTGCTTGAGGTAGACCTTTTTCATCAGGTTCCAGTCCTCTTCATTAACGGCCCTGGTGACGATCAATGCTGCCGCGTATACCGCGGCGCTCAATATGACGTTAACGAACAGGTTATAGGAAGATAGGTAGTGCGTGAACGCGCCCATGACGGCGAGAGAAACAAGTATAGGAACGATCTTTTTAAGTGACAGCGAAACGTGGAGTTTGGTGATCGAAGCGTGATACAAAAGCGCGAACATTAAAAGCTCGGCCGCCACCAGCGATATGCTCGACGCGATATAACCGTAACTGGGTATCAGGAGCAGGTTGCAGACCACGTTGAGCAGAAAACCCGAGATTATCACCACAAGGCTCCTCATCTGATCGCCCTTGCTCACGAACGCATAAGAGAGTACCAGATTCAGAGCTGACAACGGAATGCCCCAGATCATTATCTGCAGCGCAACGGCCGATTTAAAATACATCTCGCCGAAGATAAGCCCTATTATCTGGCCGGAAAGCAGCGTTGTTCCGAGGGCGACCGCAAGAGTGAGCATAAGGAAATAATCCATGGAACGCCTCAGCAGCTTATCAAAGAATCCGCTCTCGTTGTGAGCCGAGAAATGCGACAGCGCCGGGAATATCGCCGGTATGTACAGGGCCATGATCGACTTCAAGAAAAGCATGAGCTTATTGGCCGTGCTGTACCAGGCGACCTCATAGCTGTTCACAAGCTTGAACAAAAGTATCTTGTCCAGGTTAAGATATATCGCGGAGAATATGAAGGTCAATCCTATCGGCAGCGCGGAGACGAACAACCCTTTAAGAAAATCAAAGTCCAGCTCCAGCCGTATAAAGCCTATCACGCGGTAAGCAAAAAAGAGGCCCGTCAGGAACACGACGGAATTGAAAGCCAGCCAGACGAATGAAAGAGCCAGGACCCCCTTCGAGAAATATATCACCGCCAGGCCGCCGGCGAGGGTTATCGCTCCCTGTAATACGTTGAGCGCGGCGTCGTATTCGAGCATCTGGTATGCCTGGAACACCCACCTGTATCCCGAGTGGGCCATGTAGATGAGCGAAGCGATAGTGAAAAGCAGCAGCGCCTGGCTCTGTGCCCTGTCCATTTTGAAGAAAGGTATCAACATGACGGCGATGGCGAAAACGATGAAGGCGGCGATCAGCTTGAACGCGAACACGTTCCCGAAATATTTTTTTATGTGCTTATTGTCCCTCGCCACTTCCCGCACTGCGATGGTCGGCACGCCGAAGTCGTTTATGATGCTGAACATCGCGATGTATGAGACGGCGAAAGAAAGGAACCCGTAATTGCCGCTGCCGAGATACCTGGCCATAAGTATGTTGAAAACGAGCATAAAAACGGAGGAGGCGATCGCACCGGAGAAATTTATGAAGGTGTTCTTTACCACTCTGCTTACTTTTGACATGGCTACTTCCGGAACCAATCGATGGTGTTCTTCATCCCCTCTTCAAGCCCCACCTTGGGCTCCCAGTTGAGCTCTTTTCTGGCTCTCGAGATGTCCGGACACCTCTGTTTGGGATCATCGGCCGGAAGAGGTTTATAAGTTATCTTGCTCCTGCTGCCGGTCATTTTGATGATGACATTGGCGAAATCGATTATCTTTAGTTCCTTGGGGTTCCCGAGATTGATCGGACCGGTGACCTTGGAGTACATGAACTTATATATCCCCTCGACCAGGTCGGACACATAGCAGAAGCTCCTCGTCTGGGACCCGTCCCCGTAGATCGTGAGCGCCTGACCCGTTATGGCCTGTTTAACGAAGTTCGGGACCACTCTTCCGTCGTCAAGCCCCATCCTGGGCCCGTATGTGTTGAATATCCTGATGATCCTTGAGTCAACCAGCTTTTCTCTGGCATACGCTGAGGTTATCGCCTCGGAGAAGCGCTTTGCTTCGTCATAGACCGATCGGGGACCGACGGGATTCACGTTTCCGTAATATGATTCCTGCTGCGGCGAGATGTTCGGATCTCCATAAACCTCCGACGTTGAGGCCTGAACGAACCGGGCTTTTTTCTTTCTGGCGAGCTCAAGCATGTTCTTTGTGCCGGCCGATCCCACGTCCAGCGTTTCCAGCGGATAGTTCAGATAATCCACCGGGCTTGCAGGAGAAGCAAAGTTGAGTATATAGTCGAGTTTGCCGGGTAGCTTGAGAGGTTTTACGATGTCGTGCTTAAGGAACTCGAACCTTTTCTCTTTTAGATGATGCTTTATGTTCTTTATGTCGCCCGTCAGAAGGTTATCAACGCATATCACGAAGTGGCCGCGCTCCAGCAGCGAGTCGCATAAATGGGAGCCTATGAAGCCGGCGCCTCCGGTGATCAGTATTTTCAATTATCTTCCAACCCCGTAATATTTAAAACCCAGTTCCTTCATCCTCTTCGGGTTATAGATATTCCGTCCGTCAAAGATGATGGGCGTTCTCATGAGAGCTCTTACCTTGTCCATGTCCAGCTCCCTGAACTCTCCCCATTCCGCGGTGATTATCGCCGCATCCGCCTTTTTCACGGCGTCATAAGCGGTTTTACAATACGCTATGTTCCCCTTCAGGATCAGTTTCGCTTTTTCCTGCGCCACCGGATCATACGCAAGGACCTTAGCGCCTTTGCGCAGCAGACCGTTGATGACCTCTACCGCGGGAGCGTCCCTCAGGTCGTCGGTCTCCGGCTTGAACGAGAGCCCCAGGACCGCGATCGACTTGCCTTTAAGGTTCTTCAAAATGGTCTCGAGCTTCTCCACGGCCCTCTGCCTCTGCTCTTCGTTCGTCCTGTTCACCGAATTGAGTATCTGCGGATCATATCCGTTCGAACGCGCCAGGTGGATGAGCGCTGAAACATCCTTGGGCAGGCACGAGCCTCCGTAGCCTATTCCCGCGTTAAGGAACTCCTTGCCTATCCTCTTATCAAGACCCATGCCGTACGCGACCTCGACAACGTCCGAGCCCACCCTTTCGCAGATGTTCGCTATCTCGTTTATAAAGGATATCTTGGTCGCCAGAAAAGAATTCGATGCGTATTTGATAAGCTCCGCGCTCTTTATCGAGGTGAATATTATGTGAGCGTTGAGCGGCCTGTACAGCTCCGTGATCACGTTGAAAGCTTTGCTGTTCGATGCGCCTATCACTATCCTGTCGGGCGACATGAAGTCTGATACGGCCGTCCCTTCGCGGAGGAATTCCGGATTGGAGACCACGGCAAAGTTCTTGTCGGGGACGCCTTCTTCGGTGAGTATCTTCGTGACAACGTCGCCCATGCCCACCGGGACAGTGCTCTTGTTCACGATGACCTTATATTTTATTTTCCCTTTGCCGTCCTTCTTGATCACCTTGGCGATCTGTTTTGCCACGGAGATCACCGCAGCAACATCCGCTTCTCCGGTCTCTTTAGGGGGCGTGCCCACCGCGATAAAGATCACCTCGGACCGCTTTACGCCCTCGGTGATGTTGGTGGTGAACTCGAGCCTGCTCATTTTACGGTTCTTCAGGACCGTCTCTTTCAGCCGCGGCTCATAGAACGGGATAACGCCTCTCTTAAGGCTTGAAATGCGGCGAGTGTCCTTGTCAACGCAAATGACATTGTTGCCCAGGTTAGCCAGGCAGGCTCCCGTTACAAGCCCGACGTATCCCGTCCCGACCACGCATATCCTCATGTTATTTCCCCTCTATGGCTTTTTTCTGGATCAATATCAGTTCCTTGACGCCCTTTTCACCAAGGTCAAGGAGCTCGTCGAGGGTCTTTTTGGGGAACGCCTTTCCTTCTGCAGTGCCCTGTATCTCCACAAAGTTCCCGGACTCTGTCATCACCACGTTCATATCCACGTCAGCTTTTGAATCTTCATCATAAGCGAGATCGAGCAGATTTTCGCCTCCCACCACCCCGACAGAAGTGGCCGCAAGATATTCCTTTATGGGATTCTTTTTGATCTTTCCTTCGCGGACCAGCTTTTGGAAAGCATCGTGAAGAGCAACGAACGATCCCGTAATGGATGCTGTCCTGGTGCCCCCATCCGCCTGAATAACATCGGAATCGATCATTACCGATATCTCCCCCATCAGATCGAGATCAACGACCGCCCTGAGGGACCTGCCGACCAGCCTCTGTATCTCCAGGGACCTTCCTTTTATCTTGCCGCCGTGAGCTTCCCGTGAAGCCCTCTCAGCGGTTGAACCGGGTATCATTGAATATTCTGCCGATATCCAGCCGCCGCCGGAGCCCTTTCTGTGGTTCGGCACGCCTGCTTCCACGATGGCGGTGCATATCACCTTTGTATCGCCACACTGTATAAGCACGGAACCATCCGGATACTTTAAATAGTTCCTCACTATTGTGATTTTTCTTAGCTCATTCAGCTTTCTTCTGTCAGTTCTAATCATCACCTGTTTCATCACCCTTTCATAGCCCTTGATCCTCTTCGGTTACAGCCTCAGCGCTCTTGGGACCAGAAACGAACCTTCCCAGCCTGGACCTGCCCGCTTTTACGGCCCTGAGTATCCTGCTTGAGGTCGCTTCCAGGTTCGAGAGCACCTCATCCGCGTATTTGTCGGCTCCCATGCGCACCTCTTTTGCTATCTTGTAGGCGTTCTCGATCACTTCCGTGGCTTTTTCATCGCTGGCCAGCGCGTGCGGGATGTTCTCCTTTACCCTTTCAAGCTCTTTTCTGGCCACAGCGGAATCTATGGTCTCCTGCCTGGGCTGAGTTGCTACGGCTGACCGCATGCCGATCTTTGTTCTTACAACGTCCCCTCCGCCCTGCACCACCAGCCTTATCTTGTCGATCACCAGCAGGACCCTTTCTTCGTCTATGACCGTCTTTTTGGAGAGGGGTATGCGGAAACCCTCAAGGATCATAGATTCAAGAGTATCAATGAGACCGAGAATTTCCATATGCAACCCTCCTTTTTTTTAATCTTCCGAGGACCGACCTCGGGACAAGTCCGGACACGTTCCCACCAAGGAACGCTATCTGCTTTACAAGACTTGAGCTTAGATAAGAATATTTGTAATCGGTCATGATGAACACGGTCTCTATCTTCGGGCACATCCTGAGATTGGTCAAGGCCATCTGGAATTCATAATCAAAATCGGACACCGCGCGCAGGCCGCGCACTATCGCGCTCGCGCCCCTTTTAACGGCGTAATCAACAAGCAGCCCGCTGAAGCTCTCCACCTTGACCTTTTTGCTGCCGCCGACGGCTTCTTTCAGCATTCTCTCTCGTTCGGCGACGTCAAATAGGGGTTCTTTACCGAAATTGTCAGTTATCCCGACATAGATCACGTCAAAGATCTTTGCGGCACGGTTGATGATGTCGATATGCCCGTTGGTGACAGGATCAAAGCTTCCCGGATAAACTGCGACCTTCATTTATTTTCCTTTGCTGCTGTAGAACGTAAGCACGGTATCCCCGTATCTTGAATCCCTGTACCTTGATAAACTCCCGTAAATATCATCGATCACGCTCTTTCTGTTATGCTCCGCTACCACCACTCCGCCCTCAGCCACAATCCCGGAATCCCCTATAGCTCTTAAAGAACCCGCCAGCTCTGTACTTCCGTAAGGAGCACCGATAAAAATGATATCGAACTTTCCCTTAGCGCTGTCCAGCACCTTGATCGCCTTCAAAACATCCAGGCAGTAGATCTCGGCCCTGTCGGTAAAACCAGTAAGCTCGAGGTTCTGTCTGAGAACCTCCGCTATCTTTCTGTCCATTTCCACAAAAATAGCGAGCTTTGCGCCCCTTGAAAGAGCCTCGATACCCACCGAACCCGTACCCGCAAAAAGATCAAGGAACCTGGCGCCTTCGATCCTGGCCGCCAGGATATTAAAAAGAGCACCTTTGACCCGGCCCATTAAAGGCCGAAGTCTCACGCCGGCTGCCAGTTTCGGGAACTTCAGTTTTCTGCCTTTGGCGCTTCCGGATAGAACTCTCAATCTAGCCTTCTGTTCAAGCTGCCCTCGTTGATACCCAGCAAGATTCCTTTTTCTAGCAGCGTTTGCGCGGCTTCTCTTGCCTGTTTTATCAAGACCTCATCGTTAATTATATCAGCCACCTTAAAGTTTGGCAAACCCCACTGACGGACGCCCAGGAACTCTCCAGGCCCTCTCAGCTTAAGGTCCGCTTCAGCTATCTTGAAGCCGTCATCCGTTCTAAGCATCGTATCTATCCTGGCCCTTGCCGTTTCGCTTTTCAGTTCCCCGATAAGAAAACAATAGGATCTCTCGCTGCCGCGGCCTATCCTTCCCCTTAGCTGATGGAGCTGGGAGAGCCCGAACCGTTCACAGTGCTCGACCAGCATCATAGTTGAATTGGGAACGTCTATCCCCACCTCGATGACCGTGGTCGACACAAGCACGTTCACCTTTCCCGCTGAAAAATCAGACATCACGGAGTCTTTTTCTTTCGGCTTCATTCTTCCGTGCACAAGACCCACCCTGAATTCCTTATAACTATCGCTCAGCACCTTTGCCTCGGCCTGAGCCGCTTTCAGGTCAAGTGTCTCAGAGATTTCCACGAGGGGACACACCACGTATGCCTGTCTCCCTTTTGCGAGTTCCTTCCTTACGAATTCATAAAGCCTTCCTCTGTCTTTTTCCTCAATATATCGCGTGGTTATTTTTGTCCTCCCGGGCGGCATTTCATCGATGACCGAGCGATCAAGGTCCCCGTATAAGGTCAGCGCGAGCGTTCTTGGTATGGGGGTGGCGGTCATCACAAGAATGTCTATGTTCTCCCCTTTTTTCCGAAGCTCGATCCTCTGCTCCACACCGAACCTGTGCTGCTCGTCGATAACCGCAAGCCCCAGCTTTCCAAAATCTACGCCCTTCTCGATTAGCGCGTGAGAGCCAACGGCTATAAGAGGATCTCCGCTCTTGAGCTTTTCTAAGATCTCTTTCCTGTCCGTTTTTACGCTCCCGGTAAGCATCACAACATCAACATCCAACCCCTCAAGAAGTTGTTTTATCTTCTTGAAATGCTGGTTCGCGAGGATCTCTGTCGGCGCCATGATGGCGGCCTGATATCCGTTCTGGAGCGCGATGATCATCGAATAAAGGGCGACTATCGTCTTGCCGCAGCCCACGTCTCCCTGTATAAGCCTGTTCATTACGCAGTGATCGTTCATGTCCTCGGATATCTCAGTGATCACTCTTTTCTGCGCCCCGGTAAGCTGAAAAGGCAGAGATGAAGAAAATCGATCGATCAGGTCGCCCTTGATCTTGAAAGAAATGCCGGACCTCTTTTCTATGTTCTTCCTGCTGTAAATGATGCCCAGCTGGAACATCAGCAGTTCTTCAAAAGCGAGGCGATGTCTCGCTTTTTCAATTTGCCCCATTTCAGAAGGAAAATGAATGTTCTGTATCGACTCTTTCAGTTCTCCCAGCTTGTATTTCTTCAGCACATCTGCGGGTAATCGATCCGAAAGCTCGTCGAGATGCTTATCGAGCGCCGACCGCATCATTCTGCGAAGCATCTTATTGGTGATCCCTTCGGTAAGGCTGTATCGGGGAACGATCGGATCGACAATCGATGCCTCCGTGAGGACCTCATAATCCCTGGGGATTATCACCATCTGGGATGAATAAGGGTCCCTCTCAAGCCTTCCCGCGATAAGGAGCTTTGTCCCCTTTTTTATGATGCGGACGAGGAACGGCTGATTGAACCAGATGACGGGGACGGAACCGGACGAGTCCTCGACCAGAGCCTTAACTATGGAAAAGTTGCGTTTTGTGCGTGATGCTTTGATGCTTACCACGCGGACCTTTATTATGCTGTCCTGTCCGGGGACCAGATCTATCAGCAGTTTCGGGCTGGTCCTATCCTCATAAGTTCTCGGAAAGTAATAGATAAGGTCCTTTACGGTCTCTATTCCCAGCCGCGATAAAAGTGAGGATATCTTGGGCCCTACGCCTTTTTCGAACCTTACGGAAGTATCGATCATTTGCGCCATTTTATCACAAAGTTGCACAGAATAATGTCCTGTGATATACTTCCGCCATTATGAGGATATGTTTTTCGTGCGGAAAAAAGCCGAGCGTAGGCAATAAAGTAAGCCACTCGAACATGAAATCCAAAAGAAAGTGGCTGCCTAACCTTCAGCGCGTAAGGATACTCGTTAAGGGCAAGGCAAAAAGGGTGTATGTCTGCACGAAATGCCTGAAAGCCGGAAGAGTTACTAAAGCCCCCGCTTGAACCTCTGTGTTGCTATCTCGTCCAGGAACTTTATCTCCAGGTCCTGCATCTTCTTCTTGAACTCCTGAAGTTTATTATCCTTGTTCTTCTCTATTATCTTGCGGTCCTTCATCGAATCGATAAGCTTGCTGCGCTGGGTCTCTAAATGTTTGGACGCGTCGATCACCTTTTCTATCTGGTCGTCCACGTCCTTCTTAAGCACCCCAAGGTGCGCGTGCCTTCTCAACACCTTTTCGAACTCTGATATCGGGCCCTTCTTCATTATGTGCTTAAGCTCGCCCTCCCGCTCCTGCTTTTCCTGTTCCATCTGCTCTTCCTTCTGTTTTTCAAGCATGTAGGAGCGCTGTTTTTTTGCGAACTCTTCTTTTTCTTTCTGTTCTTTTATGTTGCGGACCTTAAGAACGGTCTCCAGAGAATATTTGAACCTAGGGTCTCCCATGTTGCCTCCTCAATCAGTAAAAAATGCTTAAGAGACGCTCGACCGTTTCTTCGTAATCTATCTGCTCGAACGTGCCCTGCTTCAGGAATTCGTTGACCTCGTCTATTTTGCTTATTGAGTAATCGATCTTCGGATTGCTTCCCTTGACGTACGCTCCAATATTTATCAGGTCTTCCGCTTCCGCGTACCTCGCCAGCACTTCTCTCAGCTTTGCCGCGGCCTCCTTATGCTCATCGGACACGAGGTTGGTCATGATCCTGCTTACGGATTGCGGAACGTTTATGGCCGGGTAGTGGTTCTTTGCCGCGAGATCGCGCGACAATATTATGTGACCGTCAAGGATGCTACGCGACTGGTCCGCTATGGGTTCATTGAAATCGTCGCCCTCGACCAGCACCGTGTAGAACGCGGTTATAGAGCCTACCTCAGAAGTACCTGAGCGCTCCATCAGCTTTGGCAGCAGCGCGAAAACGGAGGGGGTGTATCCTCTCGTGGTCGGCGGCTCGCCCGTCGCCAGACCGATCTCTCTTTGGGCCATTGCAAAACGCGTCACGGAGTCCATCATCAGGATCACCTTAAGTCCTTTGTTCCTGAAATACTCCGCTATCGCTGTTCCGACGAAAGCACCCTTTAGCCTTATAAGCGGCGGCTGGTCCGACGTCGCAACAACTACAACGGATTTCTTCAAGCCTTCATCTCCGAGGGATTCCTCGATAAAATCCCTGACCTCCCTGCCCCGCTCTCCTATGAGAGTTATAACGTTAACATCAGCCTCAGCATTCCTGGCGATCATGCCCATGAGCGTGCTTTTACCCACGCCGGAGCCAGCGAAAATACCTATTCGCTGCCCTCTTCCGCAGGTGAGAAGTCCGTCGATGGCGCGTACGCCCACCCTGAGGACCTCCGTGACCCTTGGCCGCTTTACCGGGTCCGGCGGGGCGGCATCAAGCGAGTATTCATCCTCGAATTCCAGCGGCCCTTTATCATCTATCGGCTCTCCCAATCCGTCGAGCACCCTGCCAAGAACTTTGTATCCGGCTTTTACTTTTAGCGGATGGCCGGCAGCGATCACCTTGCTCCCCGGCGATATCCCTGCGGTCGTTCCCAGCGGCATTAAAAGAACTCTTCCTTCGCGAAAGCCCACGACCTCGGCAAAGGTCTCTTTTTCTTCCTTGCCGATTATTATCGAGCAGAGGTCCCCAACGCTGACCCCGGATACCTGGGCTTCAATTATTAGGCCGACCACCTGTATGACCTTGCCGATCACTTTTACCAGATCGGTATGCTCAAGCACGTGGT
>Ga0315295_10004227_pt1 | contig 12229 bp, 8 predicted proteins | sample YL17G14_0_MG_FD_204453 | JGI IMG/M metagenome (GOLD analysis project Ga0315295, IMG submission 204453) | Sediment microbial communities from Yellowstone Lake, YNP, Wyoming, USA - YL17G14_0 | ecosystem: Environmental > Aquatic > Freshwater > Lake > Sediment | place: USA: Wyoming | collected... | reverse complement strand
GCGGCCCAGCCCTGGCGCCAGGCCCGGAGTCGCCTGAATCAACGGCAGGAGACCGGATAGGTTCATCCGTTCGGTTCTCGGTTCTGGCTTCTAGGTTCTACCCGCATAACGCCTTTAGGGGCCTCGACGCGGTCGAGGCCCCTCGCAAGTCCATTCTAGCGGGGCGCGCTAAGGGAGGCAAACGGGGAGGACGATGCTCTCCGCGGGTTGAAACCCGCGGCTCTAGTGGAAGCTGCGGGATTCACCCCGCAGGTTGTCAGTGCCAGCTAGCGGTTGTAACGGTTCCTGGCCACGGTCAGGCCCTCGCTCAAGAGGCAGGCCACCGCCTCCGCCGCCCGCTCCACCGCGCCCTCCAGCGCCTCGCGCTCCTCCGGCCGCGGCTCCCGCAGCACGTACAGCGCGACGACGTCGGGGTCGGTCAGCGGCGCGCCGTCCGCCGTGCGCGGCCGGTCGATGCCGATCCGCAGGCGGGGAAAGTCCTCGTTCTGCAGAGTGAAGATGATGTCGCGCAGGCCATTGTGGCCGCCGTGGCTACCCCGCGGCCGCAGGCGGATGCGGCCCACCGGCAGCTCCAGGTCGTCGCAGATCACCAGCATCTCCTCCGGCTGCAGCCGGTAGCGCTGGAGGAGGCCGGCCGCGGCGTTGCCGGAGCGATTCATGAAAAAGCGGGACTTGGCTAGGATGACGGGCACGTCGGCGATACGGCCCTCGCCCAGCCGGCCGTGGCGAGCGCCCTTGAGGGCGATGTCCCAGCGCCGGGCCAGGCGCTGGACGCACCAGAAGCCCACGTTGTGGCGATGGTTGGCGTAATCCTCGCCGGGGTTGCCCAGCCCCAGGATCAGGCGAACGGCGGGAGCGGGCTCGCTCATTCTGTCTCAGGCCTCGCAGCCTATTCTAGAACACAAGGCCCCCGAGGAAGAAGAAGAAGTCCTTCTTGAAGAAACGAGCCCATTCTCCACAGAATCCGTGCCGCAACGCAGAGGGACGGGGCTAGGACGTGCTGGTCGCGGGGGCCGGGTCTGTCCTGAGCGCAGCCGAAGGGCCTGCCCTGAGGGGAGCCCGCAAGCGCTCGACAACGCCCCGCAGCACCGAGAGCGCGTAGTCTATCTCTCCGTCCGTGTTCTCCGGCCCCACCGTCAGCCGCAGGCTACCGATGGCCCTGCTCAGGGGCACGCCCATGGCCACGAGCACGTGCGACGGCTCCCACACCGACGACGTGCAGGCGCTGCCTGCGCTTCCGGCGATGCCCGCCCCGTCCAGGGCAGCCACCAGCGCGTCCCCCTCCACACCCTCGAAGGTGAAGTGAGCGTTGTTGGGCAGGCGGCTCTGCGGGTGGCCGCTGAGCTCCGCTCCTGGAATGGACGATCGAATGCCGTCCACCAGCCGGTCGCGCAGGTGGCCGCAGTGGCAGGCGTAGGCCTCACGCTCGGCCGCCGCCAGGCGCAGGGCGACGGCCGTGCCTGCGATGCCGGCGACGTTCTCAGTGCCGGCCCGTCGCTGCCGCTCCTGGCCGCCGCCGGATAGCTGGCTCAGGAAGGGAATGGCCCGTCGCAAATAGAGGACGCCGGCGCCCTTGGGCCCGCCGAACTTGTGGGCCGACAGGCTCAACAGGTCCACGCCCAGCCGATCCACGTTCAAGTCCAGAGAGCAGGGCGCCTGAACGGCATCGGTGTGGAGGGGAACACGCCGGCCCAGGCTGCGGGCGCGGCCCCTCACCGCCTGAGCGATCTCGGCCATGGGCTCGATCGTGCCCACCTCGTTGTTGGCCAGCATGATGCTCACCAGCACCGTGCGCGGGCCCACCGCCTCGGCCACGGCGGCGGGATCCACCAGGCCGTGGGCATCGACGGGCAGGTAGGTCACGTCGAATCCGAACTTCTCCAGGTACTGGCTGCTGTGCAGGACGGCGTGGTGCTCGATGACTGAGGTGACGATGTGGTTGCCCAGATGCGCCAGCTGCTGAGCGAGGGCAACCCCCTTGATGGCCGCGTTGATGGACTCGGTGCCCCCGCTGGTGAAGACGACCTCGCTCGGGCGGCAGCCCAGCACCTCGGCCACCGTACGGCGGCCGTCCTCCACGGCTCGCTGCGCCTGGCGGGCGCTGGCGTAAGAGGCGGAGGGATTGCCGAAGCGCTCGCCCAAGTAGGGGAGCATGGCCTCGCGCGCCTCCGCTCGCAGGGGAGTGGTAGCCGCGTGGTCCAGATAGACTAGGCGCTTGTCCTTCATCACTCATCGATACGGGGGTAGGGTATCGCCGGATTCATCGTATCGCGGGCGCGAATAGGGCGTCAATACAGTCCCGTGGTAGGGGCGCTGCTCGCTGCGCCCCAGGGCAGGGGCAAGCCCTGCCCCTACACCTCTTGCGCCACCGAATCCCGAAAGACCATCGTTCAGCAGAACCCCCTCCTCGAAGACGCCGAACCGAGGCCCTGCCTCGCCACTACTACACCCGCAGGAGCACCTGGTTGGCGACGCCGCCCACCAGCACGGCCAGGCCGATGCTCAGGGCCATGATGGCCCCCGCGCTGCGCCAGCCCAGCTCGCGGCCCAGGACGGCCGCCGTGGCGATGCAGGGGAAGTAGATGGTGGTCACCAGCGCGAAGACGAAGATCTGGCGTGGGTCCATGAATAGCCGCAAGTTGTCGACGTCACCGCCGTACTCAATCAGGGCCAGCGCCACCAGGAACTGCAGCGCCAACTCCTTGCGCAGAATGCCGAAGACCAGGGCCAGTCCAGCCACCGCCGGTAGGCCCAGCCAACCCTCCACCACCGGCGAGAGGGGATCGGTGAGCCGCCAGATAGTGTCCGTCTCGTAGAGGAGGCCCATTATCAGGCTGCCGACGATGACGATTGGTGCGGCCTGGACCACGAAGTCCTTGAACCGGACCCAGGTCTTGACCACCACCGTCCGCAGCGGAGGCCGCCGCGGCGGGAAGACCTCCATGATCAGCTCGCCGGGACGGCCCGGCAGCAGCTTGTTGAGGGCGAAGCCGGTGCCGACCATCAGGAGAGTGGCCACTCCCAGGATAGCGACGGCCGGCCCCACGCCTATGAAGCGGGCCGCCGAGCCCATGATAACCGCCGTCCGCGCGCTGCATGGCGTCAGGACCACAAGCGTGGAGGCGATGATCCGCTCTCGCCGCGAACTCAAGATTCGCGTGCCGATGACCGCCGGCACGTTGCAGCCCGCTCCAGAGATAAGGGGCACGAGGGCCCGTCCCTGCAGGCCCAGCCGCCGCATCACGCTATCGCTGAGGAAGGCGACGGCGCTGAGATAACCGGTGTCTTCCAGTATCGCCAGCAAGAAATAGAAGGTGAGGACGTAGGGGATACCAATCGCCAGGGAGGCGTTGATCCCCGCGTCGATACCCCAGAGGAGCACGTCGGCGGCCTGGCCCGGCAGCAGGAACCGGGTGACCGCGTCCAGAACCGGCGAGGCGCTGGCACCCCACAAGCGGTCGAACTGGGTCGAAAGAAACCCGCCGACGTAGTACAGGAAGGCGAACAGCCCGGCCATCACGGCCATGGCGATGGGGATGCCTGTCGCAGTGGCAGTGGCGTATCGCCAGAGCTGGTCCCGCAGGCGCCGGCCCAGGGGCATTCGCCGCTGGCAGTGCGCGGCGATGGAGGCCGCCAGGCCGTGACGGGCCCCGGCGATGACTAGGGCCGGCGGCTGACGCAGCATCCGCCCCAAATCTCGCTCCAGGACTTCGACGCGCTGAAGGATGTCTTGCCCCGCCGCCGACCCTCGGGCGAGAGCCCACACCTCCTCGTCCCTCTCCAGCAGCAGGATCACCAACCCTCGCGTTGACAGCCCTTCGGGCGCCCATTCGTGTCTGGTCGCCTCCAGGGCTGCCAGAGGGCCATCGGTCCATGCCTCCACGTCAGCGCCGTAGTGGGGCGCCGGCGGCTGCCTTCCTTGACGATGTTGCCAGCCACGCCCGACTCGCCCATGGCGCCCGTGATGGCCGCGTCCTCGCCGAGGCCCCGCACCGTCTGACCCAGATGCCGCCTCCGCCTCCTGCACGGCGGCGGCCAGCAGGGCGCGTACGCCGACGCCGCGATGAGCCACCGTCGGGATCACCGGCACCCCCAGGGCCTCGCTCAGACGCTTGACGTTGGTCTGGATGCCGGCCCGCCCCGCCTCGTCCATCAGGTTCAGAGCGACCACCACGGGCAGCCCCAGATCGAGCAACTCCAGGGTCAGATAGAGGTTGCGGGCCAGGTTGGTGGCATCCAGGATGACGATGACAACGTCTGGTCGAGCCTCCAAGAGCGCGCGACGGGCCGCCAGCTGGTCCTCGGAGGCGGCGCCCAGGCCGTAGCTCCCCGGCAGGTCGACCACCGTCGCCCTGACCCCATCCAGGTTAGCCGTGCCCACGGCCACCTCCACCGTCGTGCCCGGGTAGTGGGCGGTGGTGACGTGGAGGCCGGTCAGACGGTTGAATATAGTCGACTTGCCCACGTTGGGATTCCCCGCTAGGGCGATCACCGGCCCGCCGTGGCGGCGACCGCGCCGCAGCCGCTCCATACCCGCGGCAGGCTGGTGACACGACGGCACTAGCGGGCCCCCTTGCGCACCAAGATCTGGCCGGCCATGTCGCGGCCCAGAGCGTAGCGCGCCGAACCCAGCCGCACGAGCAACGGCCCGCCGAAGGGCGCCACCTGCTCCACCAGCACTCGGGCGCCGGGCAGGAGGCCGAGGCTGGCCAGGTACCGGAGGAGGGTCGTCTCCTCCCGCCTCACCTGAACCACCACCGCTCGTTCCCCCACCTCCAGCGAGGAGAGGGCGTGCAGCTCCACCGGAAGGGCGGCTTCCCGGCCGGGGATAGGGTGGCCGTGAGGGCAGCTCTCGGGTCGGCCGACTACGCCGTCCAGGCGCTCTTCCACTGCCGGCGAAAGGACGTGCTCCCAGCGGCCCGCCTCGTCGTGCACGTCGTCCCAGGCCAGGCCCAGGACATCGAACAGGAAGCGCTCGGCCAGGCGATGGCGCCGCACCACCTCCGCCGCCCGCCGCTCCCCTTCGGCCGTCAGGCGCAGGTCGCCTTCCTGTCGCCCCAGCAGCTCCTCCTGCACCAGCCGCTTCACCATGAGCGAGACGGAGGCGTGGGAGAGGGAGAGGCGTTGGGCCAGCGCAGCTACGGTCACCGGCGCTTCCTCCTCCTGGAGGCGGAAGGCTACGGCCAGGTACTCCTCGACGGCGGCTGTTGTCATGTCTACCCCGTTCTGGTTGGCAGCCCGACCCACCCGAGGTAGGCTTGCCTACGTGAAGAATGGCACAATGTCCTTCTCGTGTCAAGGTAGACAAGTCTCCCTGCGGATTGAAATCCGCAGCCTTTCCCGAAGCTGCGGGATTCATCCCGCAGACATCACCGAAATACTCCATGATCGTCCAAGCGGTGGTTAGGGCACACACCGCCGGAAACTTGACAATCCACGCCCCGCCCGTGTATCTCATAGCAAGTGCCTACCTTCGGCCCAGGCAGGCTCGTGAAAGGTTGGGGATGGTCATGACCAACGTCGCCAAGATGCTCCTGACCTCCGCGCTCCTCCTCCTCATCGCCGCTGCGTGCGACGGCGGTGGCGACGGCGGCTTCACCATCGTCGTCGACAGCACCGCCGACACCGACGCCCGCGACGACGGCCTGACCCTGCGCGAGGCCATCCTGGTGGCCACGGGCGAACTGGCGGCGGCCGACCTCGCGGCGGCCGAGTCCGACAACGTCCACGGCAAGCCCGGCGCCGAATCGGCCGACGTCATCGGCTTCGACCCGAAGGTCTTCCCGCCGGCCCAGCCTGCCAGCATCGCCCTCACGGCGACCCTACCCTCCCTCACCACAGGCAACGACGCCATCGACGGCGCCGGCGCAGGCGTCGTCATCGACAGCGGCAAGCAAGAGTTCAACTGCCTCATCATCGAGTCCGCCGAAAACGCCATCCGTGGCCTCCAGATGCAGAACTGCCTCACCGCCATTCTGCTCATGGAGAGTGCCAGCGCCAACGTTATCGGCGGGCCGGAGGCCAGCCAGCGCAACGTCATCTCTGACAACAGCGTGGCCATCGAGATCGACGGCACCGCCAACGTAGTGCAAGGCAACTACCTGGGCACCGACCCCGCGGGCACGGCCTCGCGCCCCAACGCCATGGAAGGAATCTGGATCGGCCCCGGCGGCCGCGACAACATCATCGGCGGCAGCAAGCCCGGCGAGGGCAACCTCATCTCCGGCAACGCTCTCTACGGCCTCAACATCGGCGGCGCCAACGCCACCGGCAACGTGGTGAAGGGCAACTTCATCGGGGTGGATGTCTCCGGAGAGAAGAAGCTCCAGAACCGCTACGGGCTGGTGCTCAGCGTCGGCGCCCAGCGCAACACCATCGGCGGGACGGAGCCCGGCGACGCGAACATCATCTCTGGTAACCAGAGCGGTGGCATGCTTATTCGCGGGTCCGACACTGCCGACAACGTCATCATCGGCAACATGATCGGCACCGACCGCACGGGCGAGATGAAGCTGGGCAACGGCACCGCCATCTGGCTGCTGGAGGGCACCCACGGTCACGTCATCGGCGGCATCGAGGAGGGCGAGGCCAACGTCATCGCCTTCAGCGGCATCATCGGCGTGCAGGTAGAGGGAGCGGACACAATCGGCAACACCATCCGTGGCAACTCCATCCACTCCAACGCCCGCGAGGGCATCCTCAGCGTGGAGGGTGGCAACGCCGGCCTGGCGCCGCCCCAGGTGACGGCCGCCAACCCCGTGAGCGGCACCGCCTGCCCCAACTGCACCGTCGACATCTACTCAGACGCCGCCGACGAGGGCCGGGTGTACGAAGGCTCCACCACCGCCGACGCCGGCGGCAGCTTCACCTTCGATGAAAAGACAAGCGGACCGTTTGTCACCGCCACAGCCACCGACGCCGAGGGGAACACATCTGCCTTCTCAGAGTCCCGGGCGGCGCCGGCAAGATGAACCCCTTCGCCCTGATGGTTCGCGACGAAAGGAGCCCACAATGACACGTCGATACGGAACTGCCGTCCTTTTGCTGACCACGGTGGCGGCGCTGCTGACGGTCGCTGCCGCCTGCGGCGACGAGGAGGAGACGGCGCCCACGGCGACGCCCCGCGGCACCGCTACCCCCGGCGCCGCTGCGACGACCGGCCCCGCCGCCGGCCTGTACGCGACTCCGCCGGCCATGGCCATCGACGCCCAGAAGAGCTACGTAGCGGTGCTGGAGACGGACAAGGGCGTCATTCGCATCAAGCTCCTGCCCGACATCGCGCCGCAGACGGTAAACAGCTTCGTCTTCCTGGCACGCGAAGGCTACTTTGATGGCGTTACGTTCCACCGCGTGATCCCCGGTTTCATGGCCCAGGGCGGCGACCCCACCGGCACCGGCAGTGGCAGCCCGGGCTACAGACTGCCGGACGAGTTCAGCGACCGCCCCATCGACAAGGGTATCGTGGCGATGGCCAATACCGGCGCGCCGAACAGCGGTGGCAGCCAGTTCTTCATCACCTACACCCGCCAGGAGAGCCTGGACGGAAAGTACACGGTCTTCGGCGAGGTGATCGAGGGGATGGACGTGGCGGAGAGCCTGACGCCCCGCAACCCGGCTCAGAACCCCAACGCGCCGCCGGGCGACCGCATGATCAAGGTGACGATCGAGGAGCAGTAGGGGCGCGCTCCTTGGGTCAACCGGTCACTCCGTCTGGGGGAAGACGAGAGCAAGTACGAGGCAGCCGATTATCACCGGCCCAAACAGCACTGCAAGGAAAATCAGGGCCCGAGCCCACTGGCCAAGCCCAATCTCCGTCTGTCTACTCCAGAGGTACAGGGTGACAACGTACGCGGCACACACACCAATCAGCATCCAGGCCCCATTGGGCACCATCGCTCTTCGTCACCCTCTGCAAGGGGCCAGCGTTGGAGCCGTAGGGGCGGCTCGCGAGCCGCCCCTACACAGTTGCTACTGGTACCGCACCGAGGCGCCGTACTTCTCGCGCAGGACCGTCTTCAGCACCTTCATCGTAGAGCTGCGCGGCAGGGCGTCCACAAAGTCGACGGATTTCGGCTTCTTGTAGCTGGCCAGGTTCGCCTTGCAGTGCTCGATGACCTCTTCCTCGGTCAGCGTCTCCCCCGGCTTGCGCACCACGACGGCCTTGATCGACTCGCCCCACTCCTCGTCGTAGACGCCGATGATCGCTGCCTCCAGGATCTTGGGATGACTCTGGAGCACGTCCTCGATCTCCGCCGGGTAGATGTTCTCGCCGCCGCTGACGATCATGTCCTGCTTGCGCCCCACGACGTAGAAGAACCCCTCCTCGTCCTGGCGCATCAGGTCGCCGGAGTGGAACCAGCCGCCTCGGAAGGCCTCGGCCGTGGCCTGGGGGTTCTTATAGTACTCGAGCATCATCGTGGGCGCGCGGTAGATGGCCTCGCCCACGCTTCCCACCGGCACGTCGCGGTCGGCGTCGTCCACCAGGCGGATCTCCACGCAGGTGATGGCCTTGCCTATCGAAGCCTCTTTCCGCGGGGCGTCGGAAGGACGCAGCATGGTCACTACGGGGCACATCTCTGTCTGGCCGAAGATATCGAAGATCTTGATGTTGGGGAAGTGTTTGGCGAAATCCTTCCGGAGCTGAGTGGGTAGGATGGCGGCGCCGCTGTGCCACATTCTCAGCGAGGACGTATCGTACTTACCGATGTCGGGCGACTGGACGAGGAAGTTGGCCATGGCCGGTATAAGGAGCACAGACTCGCACCGCTCGTCCTGGATAAGGCGCAGTATCTCTGACGGATCGAAGACCTGAGTGGACAAGACCAGCGTTGCGCCTCCCATAAGAAGCACCTGACAGGTGCCGAAGGCTGCCAGATGGAAGACCGGCGGCGCCACCAGAACCCGCAGTCTATCCAGGCTTCCCGCATCCGGCTCTAGAGCCATCTCCGCCCCCACCACCATCCACATCACGATCTCGCTCTTATAGCTGAGGACGGCGCCCTTGGGCCGGCCGGTCGTCCCCGCGGTGTACATGATGAACCCGGGGTCTTCCTCCTCTACCAGAATCAGGGGCTCGTCGTCGCCGTATTTCTGGATGAAGGTTTCGTAGTGCCGCATGCCTTCCACGGGCTCGGGCGTCACCGCGATGTACTCCCGCACCTGGGGGATGTCGGCTTGGAGGTTGCGCACGGTCTGGACAAAGGGCGCACCCACGATGAGGCACACAGAATCGGAGTTGTTGATGATGTACTTCAGCTCCTCCGTGTGGAGGCGGAAGTTCAGGGGCACGGCCACAGCGCCCATCTTGGCCAGCGCGTAGTAGCTCTCCAGGTACTGGTTGGAGTTGAACGAGAGGATGGCCACGTGCTCGCCCTTCTTGATCCCGATGTCCATAAGGGCGTGAGCCAGGCGGTTGATGCGCGCGTTGAACTGACGATAGGTGAGATGCGTGTCTCCATAGACGATGGCTTCCCTGTCTGGGAACTTGCGCGCATTGCGGGCGATTATCTCCCCCAAAAGGAGCCGCCTCGCCAGCTCCGCCTGGATTGCTTCCGACGATTCCATGATCCACCCTCCCCACACAAGGCCGCCGGCTCACCGACGGCCCCATGACTGATGCGGTAGATAGATAATGGCGCGTCGGTGGGGGCATTGTCAAACGAGTTGAGTGAGAGCGTAGTGAGACCATCTCCTATGGAGGCGCTAGCGTACCCTTCCGGCAGGCAATACTCTTGCTTGACGGTATGGGTATTAGGATGTAGAATCCGCGCGATAGCGAGAACTAATTCCTCGCCGGCGACGCCGTGCCCGGCGACGAGCCAGCGTGGGCCGAGGGTCCGGCCCGCCTAGGAAAGGAGACGATAGTGCGCTTCATGAGGAAGATGAGACCCTGGCTGTTCACCTTTGCCGTTCTTCTTCTGGCCGTGACCTTCACCGGCCTCCTCGCCGCCTGCGAAGACGAGGAGGAAGAGGGAACGGCTACCGCCACACCGGCGGCGGGCACGCCTGCGGGCACCCCGGCCGGTACGGCCGCAGCAGGCGGCCCGCTGAAGATCGGCATGCTCTTGGACTACACCGGATCGCTGGCGGAGTTCGGGCCCAACATAGAGACGGGAGTCCAACTGGCGGCGAAGCAGATCAACGCCGCCGGCGGCGTCCTGGGCAAGCCCATCGAGATCATTAAGGGCGACTCCGGCACCAACCCCCAGGTAGCCGTAGAGGCGGCCACCCGCCTGATCAACGTCGAAGGGGTGCAGGCTATGGTCGGCTCCCTGTCCAGCGGCGTGACCATTGCGGTGGCCGAGGGAGTGGCGGTACCCAACAAGGTCATCATGATCTCGCCGGCCTCCACCTCGCCCGGCCTCAGCGCCGTGAAGGATGACGACTTCTTGTACCGGACCGTCCTCTCCGACGCCGCCCAGGGCGTCGTCCTGGCTGACTGGGCCGTAGAGCAGGGCTACAAGAAGGTGTCTACCCTCTACACAAACAACGCCTACGGCAAGGGGCTCTCCGACCAGTTTGTGGAGTCCTTTGAGGCGGCGGGCGGCGAGGTCCCGGCTGCCGTTTCCCACGAGCAGGAGCAAACCAGCTACCTGTCGGAGCTCCAGAAGGCGACGGAGGGAGAACCCGACGCCCTGGCGGCCCTCAGCTACCCGGTCGAGGGTGCGATCTACGTCAAGGAAGCCATCGAGAACGGCCTTATCGACACGTTCCTGTTCTGTGATGGCACCAAGTCCAAGGACATCATCACCGCCGTCGGCGCGGCGGCCCTGGAAGGGACCACCGGCACCTCGCCCAGCACGTCGTCAAGATCCGAGCTGACCGCGGACTTCGACGCTGACTACAAGGCGGAGTACGGCACGGACGTGCCGAGCCTGCCCTACGTCCGCGAGGGCTACGACGCCGTGATCGCTATCGCCTTGGCGGCGGAGGCCGCGAAGTCCACCGACCCGAGCAAGATCCGCGACCAACTGCGCGAGGTGGCCGGTCCTCCTGGCGACAAGATCAGCGCCAGTGCCGACGGCGTCAAGCAGGCCCTGGAGGCGATCCAGGCCGGCACTGACATCGACTTCGAGGGTGCAGCCAGCACGATGAACTGGGACGACAACGGCGACATCCTCACCGGCGACATCGAGATCTTCCGGATCGTCGGAGGCGACTTCGAGACCGTTAAGGTCATCCCGGTAGACTTGAGCGAATAAGCTCAGCAGTAGTTGTTTGAGAGCCCGGTGGGCTTGGCCCGCCGGGCTCTCACTCTTTCGCTGACCCGGTGGCGGGGGTTCCCATACGGGGCGCTTGCCGCTTGTCCTCCTGCTCCACGAAGAGCGAGACCCTTCTCTCCTCACCCATGAGACCATTGGGTCGCAGGAGGAGCACGACGACGATGAGCAGGCCGATGAGCAGGTCGCGAATGTAGGAGGTGCGAGCCTCCAGCGCCTCCGGCAGGTGGGGCTGGATCAGCCCCGTGAGGGTCCAGAACCCCCAAACAACGTAGGCGCCCAGGATGGCGCCCCGGTTGCTGCCGCTGCCGCCCACCATCAGCATGGCCCAGATGATGAACGTGCCGAAGAAGTGGCTGAAGGTATCGGGCACGATGCTGCCCTGATTGGCGCTGTAGACGGCGCCGCCGATGCCCATGATCATCGCTCCCAGCACGAAAGCCTGCATCCGGAAGGCCCAAATGTTTTTGCCGCTGGCGGCCGTGGCTAGCTCGTCCTCGCGGATGGCCTTGAGCACGCGGCCCCAGGGTGAGCGGGCCGCCCGCTCGATGGCGACGAAGATGACTACCAGAACGACGACCGCGATGGCGAGGTAAATGTATTTGTAGTCCGGCGGCGATACCAAGTCGTGGAGAGGCCGCGGTATGCCCGTCAGGCCGCGGGTGCCGTTCACCAGCCCCTCTTCCTCGATGGCAATTCGCCGAAAGACTTCCGCTATGCCGATGGTGGCGATAGCCAGATAGTCCTCCCGCAGGCGCAAGGCCGGGATGGCGACGAGAAAGGCCACGACCCCCGATACAGCGGCCGCGGCCAGCGCCCCCAGAACGAAGCCGGTCAACCCTTCCAGGTTGAGCGGCCCCAGGCCCTCGGCCAGGTCCAGGCCGCCCACATACCTCACGAACTCGCCGCTGGACGGCGATTTGGTCACGAGAGCGCTGGTGTAGGCCCCTACCATGAAAAAGCCCACGATGCCGAAGTTGAAGATGCCGGTGTAGCCCCACTGCACGTTC
>Ga0315295_10004226_pt1 | contig 12230 bp, 10 predicted proteins | sample YL17G14_0_MG_FD_204453 | JGI IMG/M metagenome (GOLD analysis project Ga0315295, IMG submission 204453) | Sediment microbial communities from Yellowstone Lake, YNP, Wyoming, USA - YL17G14_0 | ecosystem: Environmental > Aquatic > Freshwater > Lake > Sediment | place: USA: Wyoming | collected... | reverse complement strand
CGGGTTGGGAACCCGGCCCATGACGCTGGGCCCGCGGCACGCGCACCTACGAAGAAGGCCCCCGGTCGCCCGGTGCGCGTCTCATCCCGTGCACGGAGCGGGGCGCCCGGCGTGCCGTCTCAAGTGGCGGCGGGCCCCGGACGTACCATGGCGATCGCCTGGGCGTCACAGGGTTGCGCTTCGGCGGCCACCGCGAATCGGGGAGGCATTTGATGGGCAGGCCTTCGTCTCGGAAGTGGGCGGTCGCGTCCGCTGCGCGCGTGGCCGGGGCGCTGGCGGCGGGCGCCATCCTCCTGGCGACCGGCGCCTCGGTCGCGAGCGCGTACACGGTCCTGGGGGCGACCTTCCTGCCCGACCACGGCGCACCGGGCGCCGCGATCGTCGTGGTGGGCCTGCCGCTGGCGGTCGATTGCCCGGTCGTCGACGTCTGGCTGGCCCCTGGCGCCGCGCCGTCGCCGCCGATCGCGGCGAGCAACGATCCCCGGCTCCTCAGGCTCGAGGGCACCGTGCGCGTCCGGCCGATCGGAGCCGGCGGCGTCAACGACACGCGCCCGGGCACGACCTTCGAGTTCCGAGTGCCGGCAATCCAGCCCGGAACCTATGCGACCTACGCGGAATGTCAAGGCGGAAGGTCTGGATTCGAGGGGTTCTGGCCCGGGGCCGCGCCGTTCACCGTCCAGCCCGCAGCGCCGGCGACATACACCGACGCGCCCGTTCGGGCCGCCTCGCGCACGCCGCCTTTCCTGCTGGTCATCGTTGGCGGCCTCGCCATCCCGCTCTTCGCTCTCTGGCGGTCGCGGCGCCGACGCCATAGCCATTAGGAGGGGGCCGGCGATCCGGCTGGCCCTATTGGCAGCGCTCGGCGGCCAGGATAGGCGGCAGCCTCGGCGTGGGTCCGGGGGCCTCGAGCGCTCCGCCATACTGGCGAGATGATCGAGGCGGCGCGCGTGGACCTGGTGGTGAACGGCACGCCGTGCAGCCTCGACGTCCCTCCCCATTGGCGGCTGCTCGAGGTGCTCCGCGAGGGCCTCGGGCTGACCGGAACGAAGGAAGGCTGCGACGACGGCACGTGCGGGACCTGTGTCGTCATGGTCGACGGGAAGGCGGCGCGGGCGTGCCGGACGACCGCGAGCGGGCTAGCCGGGAAGCGCGTCCTGACGATCGAAGGGCTGGGCAGCCCTGGGAGTCCGCACCCGCTGCAGCTGGCCTTCGCGGCGGCCGATGCCGTCCAGTGCGGGTTCTGCACGCCCGGGATGATCATGGCGGCCGCGGCGCTGCTGGAGCGCGACCCCACACCCACCCGGAGTGAGATCGCGCGCGGGCTCGGCAGCAACCTCTGTCGCTGCACGGGCTACCAGGGCATCGTGGACGCGATCGAGTGGGTCGCGAACGGGCAGCAGGGCGCGCCGCGAAGCTGGCCGCCGGGGCCGGGGAGCGGTGCCGCGACCGGTGCCGCGGCGTCGCCCGCGGAGCAACCCAGGCGCGTGCGCCCGGAGGCGCTCGACAAGGCGACGGGCCGCGCCCTCTACGCGGCCGACGTGGCGGTCGAGGGGATGCTCCATGCCCGGGCCCTGCGAAGCCCCCACGCGCACGCCGAGATCGTGCGCATCGACACAAAGCGCGCCCGCCGGCTGCCGGGCGTGGAGGCGGTCCTGACCGCGCGGGACGTTCCCGGGGAGAACAGCTACGGGCGCAAGGTGAAGGACCAGCCGGTCCTGGCGGCCGGCCGTGTTCGGCAGGTGGGCGATCCCGTCGCGCTCGTCGTGGCAACCACGCCGGAGGCGGCAGCCGCGGCGCTCACGCTGATCGACGTGGAGTACCTCCCGCTCCCCGCCGTGTTCGCCCCCGAGGACGCGCTCGCGGACGGCGCCCCGCAGGTCGATCCCGCCGGGAACCTGCTGGCCGAGAACTGGCTGCGGTCGGGCGACATCGCAGAAGGCTTCGCCCGAGCCGACGTCGCGGTCGAGAGCACGTACACGACCCCGTGGAACGAGCACGCCTACCTCGAGCCTGAGGCGGCGCTCGCCTTCTGGGAGGGCGGCACACTCGTCCTGCGGACCTCGACGCAGTACTCCCACTACCACCGGGCCGAGGTCGCGCGCACGCTGGGCCTGCCGGTCGAGCTCGTCCGCGTCGTCCCCACGACAAGCGGCGGCGCGTTCGGCGGGAAGACCGACATCTCGTGCCAATGCCTGGCGGCGCTGGCCACCCATCGCACGGGCCGGCCGGTCAGGATCGTCTACAGCCGGGCCGAGTCCTTCGCGTCGACCACGAAGCGGCACCCCTACCGGATCCGGTGTCGCAGCGGGGCCACGCGCGACGGCGACCTCATCGCGCTCCAGGTCGACATGCTCGCCGACACCGGCGCGTACGCCTCGTTCGGCCCCGGGCTCATGGTCAAGACGTTCGCCTCGGCGACCGGTCCCTATCGCTGGCCGCACGTCGAGCTCCACGGTCGGGTCGTGTTCACGAACAACCCCACGGCCGGCTGCATGCGCGGACCGGGGACGACGCAGGTCGCGTTCGCCATCGAGTCGCAGATGGACATGCTCGCCGAGCAGCTCGGCATGGATCCCCTCGAGCTCCGGGAGCGGAACCGGCTCCGAAAGGGCGACAGGCTCGTGTCGGGCCAGGTTCTCGAGTGTGACCCGGCCTACGGCGCGACCCTGGATGCGATCCGGCCGCATTGGCTCGACGCGCTGGACCGGTGCGCCGAGCTCTCTGATCGGCCGGGCACGCGGCGTCGGGGGGTTGGCGTGGCATCGATCTGGTACGGCATCGGCGGCGGAGGTGGCGGCCCGACGCCCGGCCAGGATCCTGCGCTCACGGTCGGGCGGGGCCCGGGGCGCGCCGCGCTGGATCTCCTCGCAGACGGGTCGATCGTCCTGCGGACCGGGGCAGCCGACCTCGGCCAGGGCACCGCCACCGCCCTCGGTCTGATCGCCGCCGAGGAGCTCGGGCTGCCGTTCGAGCGCGTGGCGGTCCAGCTGGGGGACACCGCGACCTGCCCGGACGCCGGTCCTGCCGTCGGCAGCCGGGTGACCTTCTTCGTCGGCAACGCGGTGAGGAACGCGGCCGCCGACCTCCGGGAGGCGATCCTGGGCACCGCGAGCGGCCTGCTGGCCCGGCCGATCGGTGAGCTCGAGCTGCGTGACGGGCGCGTCGAGGTCCGTGGAGCCGCCGAGGGCAGCGTTCCGCTCGCCGAGATCGCCCGGACCAGGGCCGGCGCGAAGGTCGCCACCACGTTCGACGGCTACTTCGATGCCGACGTCCCCGCGTACAAGCTGAGCACCACGGCAGGCGAGCCCTACGCGATGTACGTGACCGGCACCCAGATGGCGGAGGTCGAGGTCGACACGGCGACCGGGGCGATCAAGGTCCTGCGCGTGGTCGCCGCCCACGACGTGGGCCGGCCGGCCTTCATCGAGGGCGTCGTCGGGCAGATCGAGGGCGGGATCGCCATGGGCGTGGGCTTCGCCCTGACGGAGAACTTCGTCCCGGGTGAGACCACGGGCTTCAGGCAGTACCGGATCCCGCGAACGCGGGACGTGCCCGAGATGGTCACGCTTCTCGTCGCCGGAACGGGCGAGCCGGCGGAGCGGCAGCTCAAGGGCGTGGCGGAGTGCTCGAACATGGTCGTCGCACCGGCCATCGCCAACGCGATCGCCCATGCGACGGGGCACCGCGTGCTCGATCTGCCCGCTCGACTCCCGCGCCGCGACTGACGCGGGGCGGATGATGCGTCACGGCCGTACTGTCTCGGGGGTGACCGTCGGCTCGACCCACACTCGAAGGGCGTGGCCACGTCCCTACTCCACCGGGGCGATGCTCAGAAACGCATCGACGTCCACGCGGGGTCTCCCGGGTGTACCGACGACCCGGATCTCCAGCGTGTGCTTGCCGGACGACGTCCACGACTGGACGTCCACGATCCTGCGCGCCGCGCTCGACGCGCCGCGCAGATCCACCGTGCGCACGTAGGCTCCGTCCACGTAGACGCGCGCCTGGCCGCGGGTCGGGCCCACCGCCGACACCCAGGCGATCTGCCGCCCGGTGAAGGTGACCCGCGCGGTCGCGCCGGCGGCCTGTGCGGAGATCGCTCGGCCGCCGTAGAACGACGGGGAGAGGCGAGGGATCCAGCGGCCTTTGCGGAGCACCGACGTTGACGTCTCCTGCGCCGCACCCAGGCGGAAGGCCGCCGCCGTTGACCACGCACTCGCGTTGCCGGCCCGGTCGACCGCCCGCACCCGGAAGCGGTGCACCTGGCCGGGGGCCAGCCTGACCGTCACGCTCGTGTTGACCGCCTTCGCGAGCGGCACGGACACCCACGCGGCCCCGAGGTAGCGCTCCAGCTCGTAGCCCGCGACGCCGAGGCCCTGGTCGGTGGCCGCAGCCCAGCTGACGCGGAGGGGGATCGTTGACGGGCCGAGGGCCGCCGCGGCGACGAGCGCGTACGTCGGGCCACGGGCGACCGGCGCGTACGTGTCGAGGCGAACGATGACCGTCGCTGTGCCCTGGATGCCACGCGCGGTCGCGGCGACCGTCGCCGTGCCCGCCGCTATCGCCGAGTACCGGCCAGCAGCGCTGATCGTGCCGGGCCCGTTCGCCGCCCACGTCACCTCGCCGTCCGCGAGTGCCACGCCGTTGTACGCAGCGTCCTGTCCCTTCGCAGCGAAGTCCGTGACCTCGCCCTGCCAGAGCGCGGCCGTCCCCGGCAGGACGTCGACGATGGCGAGCGGGCCGGTCGGCGCGGAGCTGAAGACAATGAGGCTGTTCGCCAGCGCGCGCTCATGGCCGTCCGATGGGCGGTTGACAACCGACACCTCGGGATCGCCAGGGAGGCGGACTGCCATGGTCGTCGAGCCGCCGCCATCCATGTTCAGCGCCTGCACGACCCCGCGCGACAGCATCAGCTCGGCCAGCTCCTCGAGGTCCACGCCGGTGCTGTAGCCGGACTCGCGACCGTCCACGGTGGCCATGACGAGATCGCCAGCAGCGGTGATCCCCAGCGCGGTCCGCGGGTGGAGCTCGTCCGCCTTGGCGGGGCGCGGAGAGATGTACGTTTGGCCGTCGCGCACGATGAGCTCGCGACCTCCGACAGCCTCGCGGACACTCTCCCACCCCGGCGTGATCGAGAGGGTGAGCGGCAGCGGATCGCCCGGCTTGAGCGCGTCGAGCGACGACCCCGCCGAGCCGTTCAGCACGACCGTGTCGGGCGCGATCGGGATGCCTCCGGCCGCCGGACGAACCTCGAGCACGACCGCCTGGTGCGTGCCGGTCGGGGTGAGCGGGAGCGCGACGCCCGCCAGCACGACGTCGGTGCCAGCGACGTCGTCCGGCGTCGCCTGGCCGAAGCGGGGCGTGTACAGCACAAAGCCCTGGTTCGTCCGCCTCTGGTTGATACGGTCGACCATCCGGATCGTTCCATCGGGCCAGGTGAGGTACGCGCTCACCAGGACGTTCCCGACGAGCGGGCGGCCCGAGAGGTCCATGCCGAACGTCGGCCGGGCCGTGCGCACCGCGGTTACCAGTTCTCCCGCCTGGATGTGGATCCCGTTCGGCGCGTACTGCGTCGGGCTGTCGTAGCCGCCCCACACGTCCCCGTTGATCGCGGCGACGGCGCGGTGACCCTCGCTCGACTTTCGGAGCGCCTGGCTGCTCGTCGTCTCGAGGCTGGTGATCCGATCCCCCGCGAGGGACGCCTCGAGGCTGATCTCAGGGGTTCCCAGGTCCACCTCGAGGACATGGACCGCCTGGTGACCCGAGCGGGTCGTCTCGATGCTTCCCCAGTCGTGCTGCACGCCGGGCGCGACAGGAGCTCGACCCTCCGAGACATAGGCGGACGAGACGGCCGCGAGGACGGTCGCCGGCCCCGGGGCGCCCGGGGGGAGAGAGCCCGGGGCGGCGGCGCCCGAGAAGGCGAGAAGGGCCGCGAGCGTCGCGACGGCCGCCGCGCGAGCACACCGGGGCGTAGACCGGAGGCGGGGGACCATCGCCGTCCATGCTATCGCGGGGCGCAAAGTGCGGTCCCGGCGGCACGAGGTGCGGGCCACGTGTCAGAGCTTCCCGCCACCGACACCGTAAGCGCGTGCCGGGGGCTGTCGTCAGGGTAGCGGACAGGTGAGCGCCCCGCCGACCGGCTGCTTCGGCAAGCGGGGACGCCGCAAGCGGTCAGGGGTGTGGCCGGTGGGCGGCTCGTTTCGCGGCGGCGTTCGCCTTCCCGTGGAGCTTCGTCGTGGACGCTCCGTGCGTCGTGGGCGCTGTCCCGGCCGTCGCGTCGGACGCCATCGTGCAGGACTGGGCGGCGATGCTGGTCGTGCCCGTCGTCGCGTCGGTGACCGTAGCGACGGTCACGACGAAGCGCGGTGTCAGATGAGGTCGGCGATCCCTCCTTGCCACTCGCCCATCCACCGCATGACCCCGGCGCCAACGACGGCGCTGACGACGCCAACCCCATCCAGGCAGACGCCGGCCCGCAGGGTCAGACGCTGGAACTCCGGCGCCATGCTGAGTCGGCCCAGCTTCTCGGGGTCACCGCGCAGAAGCGCGAAGCCGGTCAGGTCACCACCGTGGGCAGAGAGGATCACTGGCTCGAAGCTCTCGATCTCGCCTGCCTCCTTGAGCTTGCTCCAGTACGCGACGGCCTCCTCGAACACCTTGGCCGCCGCCGCTTCACGGCCCACGCGCGGCGAACCCCAGCCAATGAACAACGCGAACTCGGCCACTGAGAAGTCCTCCGAGGAACTCCGTTCGCGGGTCGGTCTCGCCAGTTGCTCGGCGCGGTCCCGGCGGCCAGGGTTTGGGCCGCGTGTCAGAGCCTCCCGCCAGCCGCCTAGCGTCGGCGCGAAACGTGCGGATTGCAAGGACCTATGTCACGGCCCCGGACGTCCGGTGCGCGTCTCAGCCGAGGAGAGCGGAGCGCCCGAGCGGGCCGATGGTCTTCGACCCGTTCAGCCCCGTGTCGCGTGTGCGAGCGCCGGTGTCTCGGCAGGCTCCGCGACCAATGGCGATGCCTGCTTGGTGCCCCGGGCGAGCTGAAGGCTGAACTCCCACGTCGGCGGCGGCGAGACCGCGACGTCGCCGAAGCCGGCCTCCTCCATCAGCCGCCGCGCGTCGGCCTCGCTCCAGCGCCAGAGGCCCCAGGCGTTCTTCGTGCCCGACAGGCTCGCGTCCTTGATCGGGAAGCCGAACGAGAGCACCGCCCGCCCACCGGGGCGCAGGACACGGTGCATCTCGCTCAAGGCCTTGAGGGGGTCGGGGACGTACTCGAGGAGAACGTACGCGGTCACGATGCTGAAACGGTCGTCCGGCCACGGCATCGCCATGGCATCGCCCAGGACGATCTCCGCCGTCCCGGCGGCGAGGCGGTCGGCGAGGCGCTGTCGGGCCATGCCCACGGGGATCTCCGATGCATCCAGGCCGGCGACATGCCGGACGTGCGCCGCGTGGCGCTGCAGGAACGCTGCCGACCCGCAGCCGACGTCCAGCAGGTCGTCGTCGGGCTGCAGGTCCAGCTCGCGGGCCATCGTCGCGTACGCCCGCCGGTGCTCGAACGCCATCTGCCACGTGAAGACCCAGCCGAGCGGGCCGCTCGGCAGCCCGACCGACGTGCGCATCAGCCGCTCCCGCCAGCCCTCGCCCGACGGACCCCTCGACCGGATCACACCGATGGCAACGCCCGCCACGGCCGCCGCCACTCCCACCGCCAGGAACACAAACCGGCGCATCGCAAGGCCCTCCAAGGGCATGCGCGGGTCGGTCTCGCCAGTGGCTCAGCGCGGTCCCGGCGGCCGGGGTTTGGACCGCGTGTCAGAGCCTCCCACGCGTACGTCCCCAACTCTTGCAGAGCCCCGCCGTCGCTGCCAAGGGGCATTGGGCCTGATCGGTCCCCGGGACGCCCGGTGACGACGGTGCCAAGGGCGGTCAGCGATCGAAGGCGAACCCGCAGGGAGCCGGCCCTGCGTCAATGAAGCTCTGGTTGACGTCGCTGCCGTCGAGGCTGGCCCGCCCGATCATCCTGCCCTTGTTGAACCGGCCCGCGTTGCCCCAGTACAGGTGGGCGCCGTCCACGGCCACCCCACAGGGAGCCTCGGCACTGGTGATGAACTCGTAGTCCACGTCGCTGCCGTCGAGATGGGCCCGCCCGATCGTCGAGCCGCGCCAGAAGAAGCCCAAGTTGGACCAGTAGATGTGGCTGCCGTCAACGGCCACCCCGCTGGGACCGTCGGCGCCGGTGATGAACTCCTGGTTTACGTCGCTGCCGTCGAGGTTGGCGCGGCCGATCGTCGAGTTCTCCTTCGAGCCCTCCGCGTAGTTGGACCAGTAGATGTGGCTGCCATCGACGGCCACCCCGCTGGGACCGTCGGCGCCGGTGATGAAGGTGTTGTTCACCCCCGTGCCGTCGAGCCGGGCCCGTCCGATCGTCGAGCCGTTGTTGAACCTGCCGCAGCTGGCCCAGTAGAGGTACGTGCCGTCGCTCGCGAGCCCGCAGGGAGTGTCGACGCCGGTGATGAAGCTGTGATCGACGTTGCTGCCGTCGAGGTTCGCCCGTCCGATCGACACACTGATCGCCGCGCCGCCCGGGTCGCCCCAGTAGATGTAGGGGCCGACGACGACCGGCGCGCCGGGGAGACCGCCAACCATGATGAAATCCTCGATCGCTCCCGTCCCGTCGAGGTTGGCGGCGCCGATCGACTTGCCCTCCGGAGTGACCCCGGAGGTGTTCGCCCAGTAGATGTGGGGCTGCCCCGGCGTGAGGGTCGCGCGAGCAACGGTAGCCGTCGGTGTGGCGGCTGCCGTCGAGGGGACGCTCGTCGCTGCGACCGTCGCCGCCGGAGGCGACAGGGATTCGCTCGCGGCGCACCCGCCCAACAGTCCGACGAGGGCCAGCCCGGCCATCACGCGCACCACAGACGTGCGCCCGTCCATCAAGAACCCCTCCTGGGACGCGCTCGCGGGTCGGTCTCGCCAGTGGCTCGGCGCGGTCCCGGCGGCCTGAGTGTGGGCCGCGTGTCAGAGCCTCCCGCCAACCGCTCAGCGTGGGCCGCGGACGCGCACCTGACCAGAGGCGAACGGCCCCCTGACGCGCGGGCGGGCTTGCCGCGGCAGAGGTTCCACGATCAACGCCACGCCTAGGCGACGTTGATGCTGGAGGCAGGCGAGGAGCTGGCCGCTGTCAGCCGGTCGCTCGGCCACAGCAACTTGAGCACCACCGCCGATGTCTACGCGCACCTCACCCGGACGATGCAGGACCGCTCCGCGGCGCGGATGGACGGCATCCCCGGCACCGGCTGAAGCCCGTTGTTGGTATTTCTGTTGGTACGGCCCGAATCAGAAGGCCCTCCGGGAGCCACCGGAGGGCCTCTTTCGTGCTTGGATTGATGGTCGGGGTGCCGCGATTCGAACGCGGGACCTCCTGAACCCCATTCAGGTGCGCTACCAAGCTGCGCCACACCCCGACGGCTCGAAGAATAGCAGACGGGTGGCCGGCGCCCGTCGCCTTCAGCCGGGCACGCGCGCGGGCTCGCCGGCCATCGCCGCGAGCGCCACCGGATCGCGGATGACGACCTCGTCGCGGGAGATGTCGACCAGCCCCTCCTCGTGGAGCTGGTGCAGGTTGCGGGTCACGACCTCGCGGACCGAACCGATGGCGTCGGCGAGCGCCTGCTGGCCGACGCGCACGACGAGGTCGGGTCCATCGCCGACGGTCGCGAGCAGCAGCAGCTGGCGGACCAGGCGCTGGCGGACGGTGAAGAAGGCCTGCTCGGAGATGTCGTCGAGCAGATGGTGGAGCTGCCGGGTCAGCTCCTCGGCGCAGGCTCGGGCGACGCCCGGATCCGTCGCCAGGAGGGCTCGCAGCGACTCGACGCGCAGGGCCACCACGAGCGAGCTCGTCATCGCCTGGATGCTCATGGGCGCCGGACCGCCGATCACGAGCGCAAGCCCTGCCACATCGCCGCTCCGAGCGTAGCGCACGGTCACCTGACGCCCGTCGACCGAGGTGAGGAAGACCCGCAGGAGCCCGTTGACGACGACGATGAGCCGCGGGCTCTCCTCGTCGCGATAGACGAGCGCGCCCGCCGGCAGGTTGATCCGGATGGCCTCGCCCAGCAGCCGTTCGGCTGCCTCGCGCGGAAGGGCGACGAGGAAGCCCCCCTCGAGCCCCGAGAGGGCCAGCTCGTCGAGCGCGCCTGCCTGGTGCTCCATCGTCCTGGCCGCGTGAGCGGCCGTCTGCGGGTTCCGGGTCGACCATACGCCGGACGACGGCCATCCCCAAGTGCCGGATGGGTCGAACCGTCGGTGCGCGCGTCGCCACGGCGCGTGTGACCAGCATCACGACCGCGGCGCACCCGCATCACTGACGTCCCTTCGCGGCCCGCGCATCCTGACGGCGTGGTCGGCGACGCGGAGCACCGCGGCCCGACGACAGAAGAAGGCCAGGGACGCACATGGTCGTGGCAGAGAAGGTCATCACGTCGGCCCACGCGGTCGACTACCGCATCGAGCTCCTGCCGATCCGGGACCACCCGGAGGCCCACCTCGCGGAGGTCCTCGATCGGCTGAACGAGATGGGCAGGCAGGGCTGGCGTGTCGTCAGCGTCGATCTGACCCACCATCCGTCCTACTCACCGGCGGCGCAGCCGAACATCCCGCTGCCCGTGCTGCTGGAGAAGCCGACAGGCGGCGCCCGGCCGGTTGAGTACCGGATCGAGCGCATGCCGTTCCAGGAGCACCCGGAGGCGCACCTCTCCGAGCTGGTTGAACGGCTCGCCGAGCTGGGGAAGCAGGGCTGGTGCGTCGCGAGCGCAGACCTCACCCACCACCCGTCCTACTCGCCGGCCGCCCAGCCCAGCACGCCGTTGCCGGTGCTGCTGGAGCGCGAGACCTGACGCAGGCCCCGCGTCACCCGGCGCGTCCACGAGGGCCCGGCCGCTGGTCGGGCCCTCGTCCTGTTGGGCCCTCGTCCCCATCCGCGCTCAGCGGCGGGTCGTGCTCCCGGGTCGTGCTCCCCCACTCCGCGGGGCGGAGCGCTTCCGCGGCGGTCGGTCGGCGCCGCGGTTGCGGAAGACCAGCTTGATCGGCGTCCCGTTGAAGCCGAGCACATCGCGGATCCGGTTCTCCAGGTAGCGCCGGTAGCTGAAGTGGATCAGCTCCGCGTCGTTGGCGAAGAAGATGAACGTCGGCGGCTCGATGGCGGCCTGGGTGGCGTAGTAGAGCCTGGGCCGGCGGTTCTTGGCGGCCGGCGGCACCTGCCGCGCCGTCGCTTCGGCAAGGAGCCGGTTGAGCTCCCCGGTCCCGATCCGCTTGCGCCGCTCCCCCCACACGTCCACCGCCATCTCGAGCACCCGCTCCACGCGCTGGCCGGTCTTGGCGCTGATCGAGACGACCGGGGCGAAGGACAGGAACGGCGCGTCGCGCCGGATCCAGGTGACGAACTGGTCGAAGGTGCGGTCGGTCTTGCCCTCCACGAGGTCCCACTTGTTGACCGCGATCACGAGGCCCTTGCCCGCATCGATCGTGTAGCCGGCAACGTGGGCGTCCTGGGCGGTCAGCCCCTCGACTGCGTCGACCACGAGCACCGTGATGTCGGCCCGGTCGATCGCCTTGAGCGCCCGCAGCGTGGAGTAGCGCTCCGCGGCGGGGCCCGAGGCGACCTTGCCCCGTCGCCGGATCCCCGCCGTGTCGACGAGGACGACCTCGCCCTGCCCGAAGGCGAGCCGGGTGTCGAACGCGTCGCGGGTGGTCCCGGGTATCTCCGACACGATGGCCCGCTCCTCCCCGAGGAGCGCGTTGAGGAGGCTCGACTTCCCGACGTTCGGACGCCCGACGAACGCGATTGTCACCGGCCCGGGCGGCGTCCCGTCGTCGAAGGCGTCCTCGTCGGGCTCCAGCCCCTCGGCCAGCTCGTCGGCGATCAGGTCCGCCTCGCGGTCGGCGGCGATTTCGCGGGCCTTGCGGGCGACCTCCGCCTCGCTCTCCGGCGGCAGCGCGATGACGATCTCGTCGAGGAGGTCGGCGACGCCCCGGCCGTGAGCGGCGCTGATCGGCCACGTCGCGTCCCAGCCGAGCGCCCAGAACTCGGCGGCGTCGAGCTCCCGCCTGGCGTTGTCGGCCTTGTTGACGGCGACGAAGACGGGTGCCGTCGCCCGCCGGAGCGTCTCGGCAGCCTCCTGGTCCGCCGGCGTGAGACCCGACGTCGCGTCGACGACGAAGACGATCACCTGGGCCTC
>Ga0315295_10004225_pt1 | contig 12232 bp, 6 predicted proteins | sample YL17G14_0_MG_FD_204453 | JGI IMG/M metagenome (GOLD analysis project Ga0315295, IMG submission 204453) | Sediment microbial communities from Yellowstone Lake, YNP, Wyoming, USA - YL17G14_0 | ecosystem: Environmental > Aquatic > Freshwater > Lake > Sediment | place: USA: Wyoming | collected... | reverse complement strand
GCGAAGGTTTTGGGCTTTAAGGCAAAACCATACTTCGAGTCATCTTCGGGAGCCGAGAACGCTCCCAAGGTTGAGTTTTAGTTGACTATGACCAAATCATTTGCGAGACTTCTGGCAGTATTATTGTTTGTCTTCATATTTCTTTTGGAAGGTTCGCGGGTTTTCGCCCAGTCGATTCCAAGCTACTCTGGATTTGTAAACGATTACGCCGGCGTTTTGACCTCGGACCAGAAATCCAATTTGGAAAATAACCTTAGGGATTATAACCAAAAGACTACAAATGAAATTGCGGTTTTGTTTGTCAAAAGCCTGGGTGGCGGAGATATAAACGATTTTGCGGTTAAGGTTTTTGAAAACTGGAAGATAGGGAAGAAGGGAAAAGACAACGGAATATTGTTTGTCGCGGCTATTGATGAGCGGAAAATGAAAATAGAGGTTGGCTACGGATTGGAACCGAATCTTACCGATGCCCAAGCAGGAGATATTATCCGAAATGTCATTTCGCCCCAGTATAAAGACGGAAAATATTATGACGGAACATTGGCCGCAGTAGATGCCATGGAAAACCAAATAAGCGGAACCGCCGCCCCTGCGGGTACAAGCTCAAGTTCCATGACCGGCAATGTAGTTTTCGTAATAATATTTATTCTGGTTTTCTTTTTTATCGCATCGCTTATTGTCGGAAGATTTGTTTTGGGATTTATGTATCTTCTATTGGGTAAGAAAGCATACACGGATCTAAAAAAGAGGCGCGATAAAAATTGGTTTTGGAAATGGCTTTTCTTCTGGAGTCTTTTTAGTGGGAGAGGAAGAGGCCCCGGCGGTTGGGGAGGGGGAAGTTCGGGAGGTGGCGGAGGAGGATTCGGAGGTTTCGGCGGAGGTTCTTCGGGCGGCGGCGGCTCTTCAGGCGGCTGGTAAGGACACGAGCGTTAGCGAGTGGACCCGCCGGGAATTGAACCCGGGCTTCCGCAATGCGAATGCGGTGTTCTACCGCTAGACTACGGGCCCTCGAGGCTACTAATTATAACAGAAGACAAACAACAAGAAGAAATTCTTTGGCTTTTAACATTAACGCTTAATAGACTCCTTGACTTTCATATAAGCCTGTTTTATATATTTTCCTAATTCCGGAAGCTTTTTCCCACCAAAAAGGATGAGCAAAAGTACCGCTATTATGATTAATTCTGTTGTTCCTATTCCTCTAAACACCTAAATCACCCTCTCTCTAAGACTACTGGACAAAAATCGCCGGTAGGCATCAAGTCACACGAGTTTTGATCTATCTAATATTAATGTAATTTCGAAAAGAATTACAAGTTGTAGTTACTCTATTCATCTGCATTCTCTTTCTGGATTTTTTTAGTTCTTTTTGAGCAAAGAAGAATGATAAAGATTAGTACACCTATAATGATTCCTTCAAGAAGACCTATATTTGGGGACACATATTTAATAATAGCTTTTAGAAAGATAGATTTCAATTAGAAATTGCCAATTAGCACACTCATGGGGTGGCAGGCGGAGTTGCTTCCTTCGGAAGAGTAATTGGCGGCTTGATATTTGAAGTCCCTGCTTTCTGCGGAGTGGTTAGATTGGTTGTGCTTTCGGTTGTTGTCGGAAGCTTCTTTTTAAGATTATCCAGCTCGGTCTGGGCAAGCTTGTAGTCTTCGGAATCCTTGACGACCAAGGAAAGAACCGCGTTCATCTCATCTATTGCTTTTTGAGTTTCTCCCTTGTCGCGGTAGGCGATTGCCAAGTTGTAGTGGGAATTGGCAAGGTCGGGTTTGGCAAAAGTGGCCAGTTGGAACACGCTTATCGCATCGTCGTAGCGACCCAGAGCGTAGTACACGCCCCCCAAAGCTATCCTTAAGTTGGGATTTATGGGGTCAAGGGCAACGGTTTGGGTATATGTTTGGACCGCAAAGGCGTCTGCTCCGGTTGCGAAAGGCATTATGGCCTGGTAAGTCCGGGCCAAAATTTCCCAATTGTCTGCCCGTGAGGGGTTCAGGGACACTGCCGCTTTTCCTTCGGAAATTGCCTGCTGGATAAGCTGGGTTATGGTTGAACGGTCGGTGTCGGTTATGTCTTTCTTTTGGGCGATTGAATTGGCCAGAGCCATGTTGATTTGGGAGAAACTGGAATGGTAGCGGTCCACATAGGGATTAATCGTTATGGCCTTTCTCATGAGTTCGTAGGTGGTTTTGCCGTCGTTTGCATTGAGAGCATCAAGACTATTTTTGAATGTCATCTCGGCATAAACCGCCTTATACCCCAAGAAGGCTACAAAAACTGCGCACGCCAGAATCGGGAGGGTTACAAAAAGAGCCGGGAGCCTTGAGGCAAGCTGGGAAGAAGAATCTGCCCCTGAAATATTCAGTTTTACCTTGTGTACTTGCGCGGAAAGACCGAAAAGGGCAAATAAAAGCATGTAAATGGCGGATATGGCGGGGAAGACAACAAGGAGAGCCAAAAGAAGAATAAGAGAAAGAAGACTTGCGTAACTCGCGAAGAACTTAAGTAAGCTTTCCTTTTGCGAAAAGCCGGCCTGGAGGAATTTGACCAGGCTAAACGCGATTATTGCCAGGGCGGTCAAGCCCAAAAGGCCGGTTTCCGTCATAAATGTAAGATAGAAATCTTTCGCGGAGGTGAATCTGATTGCCCAAGTGTTTGTTGAATTATAAGAAAGCGGCCGATAAAGGTTAAAAGCCGAGACAAAGTTGCCGGGGCCTACCCCCAAAATTGGTCTTTGCTTGACAGTTTCAACAAATATCGACCAGGAAGTTTGGAAAGAAGGGGAAAGGGGAGCCGTCGGTTTTCCCGGGAGAATCGTTATTGCGGAGAGAATCAAAACAAAGACCAAAACCAGCCCGGAAACTATTAGGAAGAACTTTTGAACCAATCCTCTTTCGGCCAAAACCAGGGAAAAGGCAATCGGGACAAGCGCGGCCAGAAATACAACTCCCGGTAGGGCTCCGCCCATGGTGGTAAAGCTTGCCGCCTTTATAAATGCTGGTAATTGCGGGATTTTGGCAAAAAATCCGATTGTGCTTAAAAGATAGATAAGCGAATAGGCGAGTCCGGAAAGAAAAAGTACGGCTCCTGCCGATTTCTTCTCACCAACGGTTAGCTGATTAATCAAAAAGTAAATCAGAACACCGGAAAGGATAAAAGTTGCGGTGCCGGGGACAAAGAAAGCATCTACTTTGTTCGGGGTTCTAAGAATTGCGGAAAGGATGACGGAAATTGCCAAAAGGGCAATTGGCCAATCGAAGCTTCCCAAAGAAATTTCTATGGCGCCCCTAAAAAAAGCCTTAATAGTCTTGAGAGCCAAAATTGCCAAAACTCCAAATCCGAGAAAAATTAATTTGGGTGTTTCGTAAGGATTGGCGAAGACGGGAAGAACCAAGAGGGGAGTAGCAAACAGGACTATATATAATAAATATTTCTCTAGGCTGTCTAGGAACTTTACCATAGCTATCTTTTATATTACCCCGAGCATCTTATGTCAACAAGAGGAGCTTAATTACGGGGCAGTTATGGCAGTATAGGTTGGATTTGTAGTACCGGTTACGGAAGTTGCCCCGACCGCAATTCTTCCAACACCTCCACCGCCCTTGCCGCCGGCCTGATAACTGGCGCCTCCACCGGCGGTGTTAGGTGCAGTTACAAGGTTTGCTCCCAAAGTTATTGTGGAACCCTTAAGAAAAATTGAACCGCCGCTTCCATTTCCCGCGCCCCCACCAGTGGCGTAATATGCGTCTGCGCCCACGGCCCCGCTGGCAGAGATACTCCCCGAAACCGATATCGTCGACGCGTATATAAGAACGATTCCACCACCGGCACCGCCGTTACTAATTCCTGAGGTTGTACCGCCGCCACCCGAACCTAAGAAAATTTTGGACAAATCGGCTATTCCATAAAAACCACCTCCACCTCCACCCCCAGACCCATATCCAGCGCAACACGATCCACCTCCTCCTTGACCAGTTGAAGAATTGGAAGTACCGGCAGCTCCTCCAGTGCCTTCGGAACTGCTTCCAGCCGCGCCTGCGTTTCCGCCCGCGCCTCCACTCGAACCGACATTTCCGCCCCCTCCGCCACCTCCGCCACCTCGTACCTCGGTCGTTCCCCCGGTTCCTCCTCCTCCGCCTCCAAATCCCTGTTCTTTCGATCCCCCTCCTCCTCCAGCTCCACCACCACCGTAACCGCCACCGCCTCCTCCTCCCGTTCCCCCTGTGCCTGCGGATCTTCCTCCTCTACCTCCTCCTCCGCCCCGATTACCCGCTGGGCTTACGGTAGTTCCTCCTGCTCCTCGCCCGCCTCCATTAGTGCCGGCTCCGCCTGTAGGATAGCCTCCGCTCCCGTTGTATCCATCGTAACTTTCTCCATTTTGTCCTCCGGAAGTATCGGCAACAGCCACTCCGCCCCGGAAGCCTAAGGCGTTTGCGTTGAAAGAACCATTGGCAGCAACCGTAACCGTACCGTTGGCGCTAAAGGCCAGAACCCCTCCTTTTACACCATTCCAGGCACTGGGTGTAACTGCGACGGTGCCGCTTGTAGCAACGTCTCCGTACTGAGGAACTCTTTGTAGCATTACCTTTTGGTTGGTTGTGGCTGTGCCGATGTTATCGTCTGTATTTGCAGAATCTCCATAATACTTGGTTTTATTGGAGGTAAAGTAGACGGTACTGCCCGAAATACTTTGGACCGTGAGGATTTCGTAATTGCCGACATTTGTATAAGAGTAGGGTGTTCCCGCGAGGTTAATTAAAAGAACCTTGTCATATGGGGAAAGACAGCCCGAGGAGACGGAAGAGGAGAGAGAGGCGGAATTTGGCCCCAAACTTGTTGCAGAGTAATTGACCGCATCACCTCCATCGGCGCAGGTTCGGCCGGAATGATTCCAAGTGTTAAGATTGGTACTCGAAGAAATGGTTACGCTACCATCGGAGCCGGTCCCACCGGAATTTGCCATTGAGGCATAGCGGCGGATATAGCCTGTAGCCGGAGTAGTTGACGCAGGCATTTGGAAAGCATAGTTAGCCACACTTTGTCCGCTTGCTTCATTCATTTTCCACCAAGCCAGAGGGCCCGTTCCGGAAGGTGCAGTCTTATTCATATCTTCCAGAATTTGGGAAGCCGAGCGGGCGTAATTATAGATGCGGACGTCATCAATTGTTCCGTCCATGAATTCTAGAGAACCACCATTATATGACCCGATTCCCATGCTTCCGATAGTATTTGTAATAGTGCCTGACGCAATTGGTGGAGTGCCTTCAGGGAGACCGTTTACATACAATTTAAGATTGGCGCCATCGTAAACACCTGCAACATGATACCAAGTACCTATTGTCGGCACTGTCGTGCCAACTATGGCTGGAGTTCCTGCAAGACCACAGACCAGGAAATAAAATTTGCCACCGTTTCCATAACCAACAGACAACAAGCGATATCCTTGCGTACAGTAAGTTTCCTTTGAAACGATATTGTAGTTAGTAGATGCTCCCGGAAGTGAATTTAATTTTACCCAAGCTTCGACTGTAAAAGCGGAGGCGGGATTAAGCGTTGCATTATTGGCTACGGAAATATAATTGCTTGTTCCGTTAAAACTTCTGGCATCTCCGTATTTACCGGCGACAACAGTTGTTCCTGTGGCCGTGCCGTTATTGACACTTGGATTATAAAGCCCGTCTCCATCCGAATCTTGCACCCAGAGGTTGGTTTCGGCAATTTGCGAGCCGGAAGTATTAATGGCAATTGAGCCTCCTGGTTTGATGGTGATGCTTTTGCCGGAATTTCGGGCCAGAATCTGGTCCGCATTTACTGTTAAAGTTGCCCCATTATTGATGGTCAAATTTCCATTATCGACCCCGTCGACATTATTGGCAAAGGTACAGCTGGAGGTTATGGTAAAGTTGCCCCCTAGGGGAGGGGAGCAGGTTGAGCCGCTGCTACCAAGAGAATACTTAACAGTCACGTCATTCAAAATCGGCGTATTCGTTCCGTTCCCTGTAAAGGCGATTTTGTAGTAGAAGTTTGCACCCGACCAGCCTAAGGTTGAGAGGCTAATTGTATTGTCGGCTCCGGTTGTTAAAGTAGCGGCGTTCGTCCAGGTTGAGGCATCCTGGCTAAACTGGATTGTAGCCGTAGTTCCGGTGGCGGAAAGATTATAAACGACTTCGTCGATACTGCTTATGGTCTCCGAAATTCCGGTTAAGAGGTTATTGGATTGGATAGTTGCCGAGGAGTAATAGGAACCGGCAGCAATTTGGGTACTGCTGGCAGAAGGGGAAGAAGTTCCACTCGTCGAAGTAATATATTCTACCCTTATTCTTCCCGCACCGCCACCACCACCCCCACCCGCATATGACTGGCCCCCACCGGAGCTTGAAGGGGCAGAAACCAGGGTAGTACCCATAAACACGCTTGAACCCCTCAGAAGAATTGAACCGCCGGAGCCGTTTCCACCTCCTCCTCTTGGATTAGCAGAAGCCGAGCCGGCACTTCCTGCCGCGGTGACACTCCCGGAAAGGTTAATGGTATTTCCCTGGATGAAGATTATTCCCCCTCCTGCGCCCCCACTCTTTCCTGGTGGGTCTTTGCCTGTTCCGGAAGCGCCGCCGCCCGAACCCAGAGAGATATCAGAAAGGTCGGCGATCCCATACATCCCGCCTCCGCCGCCCCCACCGGAGCCGATACCGGCGCCCCCTCCCTGTCCGGTTGAGACGGTTGTCCCCGCGGCCCCGCCGGTTCCAATAGAGGTTGTTCCGGCGTTTCCCGCACTTCCACCTGCTCCTGCTGAGCCTCCATCGGCTCCGCCACCACCGCCTCCACTACCTATTCCGGTATCTCCACCGTTTCCTCCGTTTCCGCCTGCGCGGTCCGAGAGATAAGAGCCTCCACCCCCTCCACCTCCACCACCTCCATAACCGCCTCCACCCCCTCCACCCGACTGATTATCGCCCTGGTCATTCTTGGTACCACCCGAACCGCCTCCACCGCCGCGATTACCGGCTGGGCATACGGAGGTACCACCTCTACCTCTTCCTCCACCATTAGTACCACAATTACCCGAATAGGTTCCTCCGCTTCCGTTATAACCGTCATAACTCTCTCCGTTTTGGCCTCCCACGCCTGCGCTGCCGCTTCCGACACCACCCCTATAGCCTAAACCATTTACACTGATGGCTCCGTACACTTTTACCGTTCCACTGGCTTTAAAGGCAACAATTCCGCCCTTTGCCCCGTCCCACGCGTTGGCGGTCAGATTAAAACCACCGTTGACAGTTACATCCGTATAATTGGGAACCCTTTGAATTATAATTTTTTGTCCAGTCAAATTTGCGTTTCCGCCTACGCCATAAGTTCCGGTTATGTTTGAGGTAAATGTGGCTACATTGTTGCTAACACTTTGAACAGTGAGAATCTCATAGTTTCCTGCATTGCCGTTATTTGTTGCATCCCCCTCGGTGTTTATAAGAAGGACGTCATCTCCCGCAGCAATTCCTGCTGCTGCGGCTATTCCAGCGTCAATTTGTATTTGCTGTTGGGTTCTTGCATAGTTATAGACTTTTACGTCGTCTAGATAACCATTAAAGTATCGAGTCGCGGTTCCAGGTCTACCAATGTACCCAGTGTTCCATAAGTTTTTCGTGAGCGATGCTGAAGTATCTGAGCCGAGAGAAGTGCCATCTAAATATAACGTTGCTGAGGTACCGCTAACGCTCACTGCCAAGTGGTGCCAGCTTATTGTATCAGTGAAGGAGCTTTGAATCTGAAATGGATTGCCGACGGAACCTACATCAGCATTATTTGCATCTCCCATATAGAAATTGATGACGTTGTCCGTAGGGGTCCATTTCCCAATTGAAAGGTGGATTTCCTGTTGGACTCCCCAGCCGTTTCCTGCTGATTCTCCTGCCCAGATAAGCATGCTACAACAGATAGTCGAGTTTGTCTTAAACCAAAGTTCGATTGTTAGATCGTTGCTTTGCAATAGGGAATAAGAGATGGGTATGTTGTCGCTGGTTCCGTTAAAACTTCGGGCATTGCCGTATTTACCCGAAACCACTGTGGTGCCCGAGGCGGTTAAACCGTTTGTGCTATTCATAGAATTAGCAACAGAGGTTCCTGATGATTCATCCGTTTTCCACCACGTTACGGGAGACGTGTCTTTGTTAGACACCGTAACAGTGTTCGTGCCTATAGCATCTACAGAATAGGTTATCCCATCCGCATAACTTCTTGCACCGGCAATTGTATCGGTATTGATATTTTTGTTGGCAGAAATTGTAATTGGACCATCGGCTCCGTCGCCGCCGATGGTGGGGGAGATTTTGAGAGCACCGTCGGTGACAAAATTTGATGAAGAAGTCATGTTGATTTTGGTGGTATCTATAAATGTGTCGGAAGAGCCGTTGGCGAGAGCCGGACTGACGGAGTTAAAAAGAATTAATACCGACCCACCGAGGGCGGGGAGTACCTTAATTAATAGTTTTCGTAGTTTTTTCATCTGAAACTTAAAGTTACTGTCCATTCGGATGTGGCATTTTTGGCCTTAATTGCGGCTTGGTAACGGTAATCGTAGCTGTCCTCAAGAGTCCAGGTTCCTTGCCAACTCCCGTCAAGATTAGTGCCGCTTATAAGTTTTAAAGGGTAGGTTTTTTCTTTATTGTCCGTAATCATATTAACCTCAACTTCACTGACGGGGGTCCCGTCAAGAGAAATCACTTTGACCGTTGCGCTTTGGCTGGCATTTTGGGCCGGGTCCAAAGGATCGATTACAACTTCGGTGGCTTTTGGTGCGCCGGTTTTGCTTCCGCTCACCAGATAAGTTTGTTTTCCTGAGGCTAGTGGTCGGGGAGAGGGTTTATAGGGAGACCAAATATTTTGTATAGGAGTTGGCTTTGGAAAGAGATTGGCGAGTTTACCCGTGCGAAGAAGGTAAAAATAAACTCCACCCAAAGTAACAGCGATGATTAAAACGATGATAAATATCCAGAAAATTAAAGGTGGCCGTTTTGTAGGCAGGTTATTTTCCATTACAAAATAAGTCCTATTAAGGGCTGTTAATCTATTAAAGATAGTACGAGGGAGGAAGTCAAGGCTTTTTTAATCTACAAATCCGACAAATCTGCAAATCTACAAATCAATTTCAAATGTTAGAATTGATAAATGAATAAATATTCAAATACAGATAAAGATATTCACGCACGAATTTATAAATTCACAATAAACTGCTTCCGAGAAGTGGTAAGAAAGATTCCCAAAACTACTGAGAATATTCCAATAATAAGCCAAGTTTCTTCTTCTTTGACTTCCATCGGAGCTAATGACCAAGAAGCCGATGCTGCAAACTCGAGGAAGGATTTTGTTGCAAAATATATGATAGTTAAGAAAGAAACAAAGGAGACAAAATATTGGCTGAGCTTTATTAGAGATTCTGCTCTAATTAAAGAGAATATAATTCAGCCTCATATAGACGAATGCCAGGAAATTCTTCTAATAGTAAGTAAAATTATCGAAAATACGAGGCGTTAATTTCCCCATTAAACCATTTATTTGTAGATTAAGTTATTTGTATATTTGTAGATTGGTTTTAGATAACCCCTCTCGCGCGGAGGGCTTCAATAACATTGCAAGGTTCAACTATTCCGGGGTCAATGCATTTATAAAATATCTTTTGGCCTTCTCGTCTGTGAGTAACAAGCTTGTTTAGCCTAAGGAGAGCCAAATGTTGTGAGAGATTGGCCTTGCGGATTCCTACTTCTTTTGCAATATCGTCAACCGAGCGCTCGCGGTCCTTAATACAATTTAGTACTTCCAACCGTTTGCCATTGGAAAGCACCTTATATATATCCGCATACATTTCATACATCTGTTTCGTCTGTTTGGTCATTTGAAACAATATTAAAGAACTACAAGAAAGCCGTGTCAAGTGGTATTTTAGCTTCGAGGTTATATTATTAGAAATTTTTGTGGTACTATAAAATTTCGGTTACTGCTTCACATCTATCACCCACCAATTGAAGGTCACATCCACATTTATTGAGTTGGAAAAGCCCACGGTAAAGAAGCCTGCACCCTTACTCTTAACATAGAGAACATTATTAAGAGTAAAGGATGTTGGCGTTACATACACTAATGTATAGTCCGATATAGAAGGATTCTTTATGGTAATCTCCGAGACTCCTGCGTTGATTATTGCTTGCCCCGCGGTTGCGTTAGTCGTTATTGTCCCGTTTATATCTGCCGACTGGGTAGCTGCTTGAGCGGCGAGAATAAACTTGTCGGCGGAAACACTATTGAACATAGCGGAACCGGAAGCGTCGATGGAAGCAACAGGAGAAGTATCTGGTATCTGGTATCTGGTATCTGGCCGGATTGTCAGGCCGGAAGATTCGACTGCGCCTGCAACATAGAGATTTCCTTCGATTTGGACATCGCCGTTTGTTAAAACTTTGACTTTGCCTGCCATAATTTCGACTGGAGCCATGGCAAGAGACTGAAGCGCCAAAGGAGCCGATAAAGTGTTTATAGAATTTATTGCTAATTGCTGATTGTTGATTGTTGATTGGAACACTAAATCAGAACCGACAGAGATGGAAGAAGAGACAGAAAGTAAGTTTATCGCTGCCTGATTTGTGACAAAGAGATTTTGGATATTAGCAATTGCCGCCGATCCTGTCGCGGTATTTGCGCTCCAAGTTGCGGCCTGCGCTAAGAGATTTTGGTCCTGTTCGACTTGATGCAGGAGATTTTGGATATCATCTAAGGTTGTCGATTTGATGTTGTCGGCATAAAGAGTGCCGGCAATGCTGGCACTACTTGTAACTTGTAACTTGTCACTAGTAACTTGCCCAGAGAAGCTGGCGTTCCCGGCAGTATCCACCGATGCTACTGCGCTTCCCGAAGCATTTTCTATTACCAAATGTCCAGAATCCGTTTTCTGCTGACCTATTTGAATAGCAACATCAGCCTGATCGGGGAGCGGTGATATCAAACGCGTTCGAACAGTATCAATATCCGCAAGGGGAGAAATAATCTTGCCGGTATTTACCACCTCGGCGATGAGCTGATTAACCGTTATTGCTCCGGCCCTGATATTTGCGGCGATTAGGTTTCCGAAAGCACCCAACTCGTCGATTATTTGTCCGGCCTTTGTCCGTATACTGTATACCCCCGGCTGAGGCACAATTTCAAAGTCTGCTAAGGAAGGAATTACCGGCGGTTTGACATCGCCGTTGGGGTTGACAATAAGATTTTCGTCCTTGATGTTGAATCCATTTACACCCTCGTCATAGTTATAGTTACTCCACGTAGCATAGTCGAATCTGGGAGCAGTCAGGCGATAAGAAACTGTCGTCGGCCTCGCCGTATATATGGAAAGTAGATAATTTTGAGAGTCTACATCATACCAGGCACGGGTGTCCCCGGCGGGGGAGAGGAGTACCACCATTTTTGCGATATTATCTTTAAGATTGGTTGCCTTGGAGAAAAGCCACAAATCGGAGCCGTTGGTAGCGTTTTTAAAGTCGATTGTTTGGCGGTAGCCAACGCCTGGAACATATTCGGCGGTTTGCACCGAACCGGTTGTTTCTTCCTTAACCCCGGTCATGCCGGACATGTAGGTAGCGTATTTGGTACCACCGATATTATAAACAGGGTCTACAGTTCCTACATTTATTTTTCCTGTACCGTCACCTGCAGTAAGCATTACTGCGCCACTTGAGTCACCGGGTCTTATTGTCACACTTCCGCTATTGGCGATGATGAATTTGGTAGAGTAGGTAAGGCCGGATGATGTAGAAGCTGTAAAAATATCACCGTTATTTTGTTGATTAACCAACAGTGCGGCCAGCCCGACATTTCCACCCGCTAAAGGGTTTTCAACAAGCCAGCTTCCTCCGGTGAGCTTGTGAACTCCTGTTGACGCAACTGCGGCATTACCGGTTACGGGATCTGCTGGAAAATCTATAACATCATTTCCTCGGTAGTCTAGTATCGTAAAGGCGGCACCGTTATTTGCTCCGTCGGCACTATCAAGATAGAGGGGACCTCTAATTTCCACTTCATGAGAAAAGAGAACCTGGTCTGAAGTTTGAGTGCTAAAATGGTCAGCGTTAGCGTTGCCGAAACGGGAATATCCCGTAAGAATTGTTGGAGTCCATGGAGTGCCTGCCTGCAAAGCTCCGGCTAAGATTGCGGATCCTGTGGCAGTTAAGACGAATTGGCG
>Ga0315295_10004224_pt1 | contig 12233 bp, 15 predicted proteins | sample YL17G14_0_MG_FD_204453 | JGI IMG/M metagenome (GOLD analysis project Ga0315295, IMG submission 204453) | Sediment microbial communities from Yellowstone Lake, YNP, Wyoming, USA - YL17G14_0 | ecosystem: Environmental > Aquatic > Freshwater > Lake > Sediment | place: USA: Wyoming | collected... | reverse complement strand
AGATATTATCAACGAACAGGTCGATGGTTTGCTGACCAGGTAACTACATGGAATTTCTGACAAATTTACTGGATAACACCACAATGCCGTGGCTTACGGCATTGTTGCTTGGTTTAATGACTGCTATAAGCCCGTGCCCGCTGGCAACCAATATCACGGCAATAGGTTTTATCAGCAAAGACCTTGAAGATCGTAACCGAGTATTCTTTAATGGATTATTTTATACTCTTGGCAGAGCAATTACGTACACACTATTAGCCTTAATCATATTCCTTGGAGCCGATCAGTTGAAATTTGGAGGCTTTTTTCAACGTTATGGCGAAAAAATAATTGGACCTCTTCTGATTGTAATTGGTTTATTCATGCTCGATATTTTCAGAATAAATTTTCCGGGATTCAGCAGACTGACAGCAAGATTATATAAGAAGAAGAAGAAGTGGGGTTATCTTGATGCTATTCTGCTGGGATTGGTTTTTGCACTCGCATTTTGCCCCTACAGCGGTGTACTCTATTTCGGAATGCTTATCCCTCTAACTGTTACCAGCGCTTCAGGATTATATCTGCCCATTGTGTTTGCAATAGCTACCGGTATCCCTGTAATAATTTTTGCATGGATTATCGCATATACAATTTCAGGAATTGGAGGTGTATACAACAAGCTGAAAAGCTTTGAACTCTGGTTCAGACGAATTATTGCTGTATTATTCATTTCAGTCGGTATCTATTATATAATAAGGGTTTACCTGTAATTTTTTTATACTCATATTTCGTGATTTTACGAAATATTAATTTTCAAATTATCTCATTTTCAAATTTTCAAATTAACCCATGGAACTCAGGAAAGAATTAAAAATACTTGCATGGATAGCGGCAATATTTGCATTTGCCTTCTTTCTTCCTATAGAAAGTACCCGCTTCAACACAGCCATTGCAGCCACTCTCGATCTTGTAAAATGGTATGCACGTGAACATGTTATTTTATGTCTCCTGCCGGCATTTTTTATCGCAGGGGTAATTTCTGTTTTCGTCAGCCAGGCATCGGTAATAAAGTATTTTGGTGCCCAGGCAAAAAAGTGGGTGGCATATACTGTAGCAGCCGTTTCCGGAACAATCCTGGCTGTCTGCTCATGTACAATCCTGCCACTGTTTTCAAGTATACACAAAAGAGGAGCTGGACTTGGTCCGGCAATAGCATTTTTGTATTCAGGACCCGCAATTAATATACTTGCAATTATACTGACAGCAAGAATACTCGGATTTGAGATGGGTGTAGCCAGAACTATCGGGGCCGTTTCTTTCAGTGTCATAATTGGTTTGATAATGGCATTTATTTACAGGAAAGAAGAAAAAGTAAAAAAGGAAGAACAGATGAATATTGCCCCTATACCTGAGAAACGACCAATGTGGCAGACATCAATGCATTTCTTCACTCTCGTTCTGATCCTTGTTTTTGCCAACTGGGGAAAACCCGGAGAAGGTGATACCTCAAGTACATGGTTCTACATCTGGAATTATAAATGGTATATAACAGGATTTCTCAGCCTTGTTCTGGGTTATAACCTCATTAAGATCCTTAAGATCAAATGGCAATGGGTGCTTGGTGCAGTATTAGTGACACTCTTATCAGTTTTCCTTTCAAATATGTTGATTGAAAGCGACAAAATCAGGCCTCTTGTACCAGTGCTGACGGGTATTATTGCACTTGCTGTAATCACTCTGAAAGATAAGAATGATGAAGAGAACCGGAGCTGGACTCTTGCTACATGGGATTTTGTAAAACAGATACTGCCCTTACTCGCAATCGGCGTTGTAACTGCCGGTTTTCTGCTCGGTTCAACACACGATGGCAAGGCTATTGCCGGTGTGATACCCAACGAATGGATATCAGCCCTGGTTGGAGGAAATTCAATTTTTTCCAACTTTTTCTCATCAATAGTCGGAGCCTTCATGTATTTCGCCACGCTTACAGAGGTTCCTATCCTGCAGGGACTGATTGCATCGGGAATGGGGAAAGGACCTGCGTTGGCATTATTGCTCGCCGGACCTTCACTTTCATTACCAAATATGCTGGTTATAAGGGGTGTTATAGGCACTCAGAAAACAGTTGTTTATGTAAGTCTGGTAGTAGTAATGGCTACAATTACAGGACTGATCTATGGCTCTATTTTTTAATCTTTAATATCATTCTCTATGGAAACAAAAAAAACACCTATGGAACTGCTGAAAGAATTTGCTCCTGAGTTTGCACAGCACCAGATGAATGACAAGACGCTTCTTTTCGAAAATGAAAAGTATCAGGCAGTCCCGAAAAAATACAAACTTCTTGCAGGCATCACAGCAGCTGCTGCTCTTGGCTCGGATACTTGTGTCAGGATGTGGGTTAAACAGGCAAAAGATGCAGGGATAACAAATCCTGAAATTGTCGAAGCAATAATGGTTGCACGATATATGAAGCAGGCAGTTGTGAATGACACTGTGGCGAATACCCTGCAATTGCTCTCAGAGAATAAATTACAGTAATCTGTCATAAAATGTTAGTCAGCGAATTAAGAACTGAATCAGAAAAGGCTGATCAAATATTAGGTTTAAACTCTTCACTGGTCGGAGTAAAATTTATCTTTAATGAAGCGGAGATGCCTTCTGAGATTGAAAAATTATCAGGCTATCGCTACTGCCAGGCATTGATGAAAGCAAGGCATGGAGCGCACGTGCTGCTTGATGCAGAAGGTATCGCATGTCCTGCGGCCGCCGCTGCTTTTGGATTCAGACAACTGCCTGAAGGGCTGAAGACCGGCAAAGGACTTGTCGGATTCGGAATTGTTAACGAAGAAGCAAACGGCAAGGCCATGTTTGAAGGCATGACTACCCTTCCACAGGGTAAGCTCAAATCATTATACCTTTTCCCACTCGAAACGGCAGTAATCGAACCTGATATTGTTGTTGTGGAAGACGAAACAGAAAAACTTATGTGGTTTGCACTTGCCAACCTTAATGTTACAGAAGGAAAGCGCGTTGAGAGCAGTACAGCAATTTTGCAGGCAACCTGTGTTGATGCAACTCTTATACCCTATGTGAAACAAAAGTTTAATATGAGCATGGGGTGTTACGGATGCCGCGATGCCACAGACATTGGTCCAAACGAAACGGTGCTGGGTTTCCCTTTGAAAGATTTTGAACCATTAATCAGAAATCTTGAATTCCTTAATCAAAAGGCAATACCAAACTCACGTGGGAAAAATGCCCTGGCATTACTGCAGCGTAAAAAAGCTGAAGAAATAAGTAAAACAGATCCGTTTAAAAATCAATCGAATGGAACAACTTAAACATCTCGATCCGAAAACCATTGAACTCGCAGGTATTGCAGCATCTATTGCAGGAGGTTGCCGCCCTTGCCTCGATTATCATTTTAAAAAAGCTATTGAGGTCGGTTGTACCATTGAACAGGCTAAAGAAGCTATTGAATTAGGCAAAATGATAAAGCAAAGGCCGATAAAAGATATTTATGAGCAAGCTGAGAAGCTTATTGAAAAAAAAGAAAAATGAAATTGTTGAACATATCAAAAATATAGCATAATGAAAAAAATCAGGAAAACATTAGCGCTTCTGTTAACCTTTACAGCGATAATCTTTAGCACAGGCTGTTCAGGCCAGACTGCAAACCCTGCAAACAAAACAAGTGCCGGTGCTGATAAGACCAAGTACAAAGTGACATTTATCGAACTGGGGTCGGTCAGGTGCATTCCCTGTCAGCAAATGCAGCCTGTAATGAAATCCATCGAACAGAAATATGGAAAACAGGTCAAGGTTGTTTTCCATGATGTATGGACTGAAGCAGGAGCTCCTTATGCAAAACAATATGGTATTGAAGCTATCCCAACCCAGGTATTTCTTGACAAAGACGGGAAAGAGTATTTCAGGCATGTCGGATTCTTCCCTGAAGAAGAGCTCATTAAAGTACTTTTTCAGAAAGGTGTCAAATAAAAAAACCTGTCCAAAATAATTACGGTATTTGCCGTCCTCCATCAAGAAGTCACCAAATACCGTATAATCTTTGTACTTGTAAAATATTTATTTTACTACAGCGTCCTTTGAATGGCATGTACCAGGGCAGGCAGCTGTTTGTACGCATTTGTGACTTTCCTTTTGCGCACCTTCTTTATGAGCCGCACAGGTTGCCGGATCGCATTTCCCGTCTTTATGGGCCACACAGGTTGCAGGGTCACAGTTCATTTCTTTGCACTTCTCAGGGTCGCATGCGGCAGTTTTGTTCCCGGGTGAGTGGGTACAGGCAGCTGAACATGGTGCAACAGCTTCTTTTTTAACTTCAGTTTTAGCCTTCTTTTTGTCCTTCTTTGACTCAGTGGCATTTACAAACAAGACAACCACAAAAGCCATGATTAATAAACTTCCGATACTGATTAATAATTTTTTCATATTTCTTAATTTTAGTTATAATCCAATTCAAAAATATATTAAATGAAATCTTCTCCATGTTAAACCGTGGTTAATTCGTGTTAAGCCGATGTTAAATCGTGTTTATCTATTCAAAAACTGCGTATTTTTGATAGTTATGCAAAGAAAAAACTTCCAGTTAATTCTGCTTATTCTTACAATAACCAGTCTGATCCTTCTTGTTGGAATACAGATCAGCTGGGTATTGAAATCGGCCAGAATGCAGGAGGCTCAGTTCAATCATACTGTAACTCTGGCTATGAACCGGATCGTTGAAAACCTTTCAAATAATCAGGCTATATGCAAGGAGATGAATAATTGCCTCCGTTCAGGTAAATCACATTCCTGCTTTCTGTTAATGAAAAACAGGATAGAATGGGCTTACCTGGATACGCTTATCAAAAACGACCTGAAGTATTATAATATCAACCTTGATTATGAATTTGATATAGTTGAAAAGGGGACGGATGTGTCTTTAACCTCAGGTGGTGAGACCTATATAAATGATGATCTTGAAAAGGTTCTTGAGCAGTCTGGCTATGAGTTAAGGCTCAGGTTTCCGGAGAAAAGTGAATTCATAAAAGCCCAGATCGGGTATATTTTTATCAGCTCAATTGCTTTACTTTTGCTTATATGTGTCTCATTTATAATAGTATATAAATTTTACAGACAAGAAAGAAAGCTAACCGGAAATATTATTGATTTTATAAATAATATGACTCATGAGTTTAAAACACCACTTACGAACATTGCCCTGGCAAACGGAATGATTTCAAGGAATGAGGTTGTTGAAAAAGATGAAAAGCTGGTTTCATATACAAAAGTTATTAAAAATGAGCATCAGCGGCTTAAAGAGAGGGTTGAAGTGCTTTTAAAGGCAACCATATCAGAGACTGAACAACCAATAAATCATGAACTTTTTGATGCTTCTGCTGAAATCAGGAATGTCGCTGATACTTTTTCTGTCCAAATAAATGAAAAGAAAGGATCTATAATTGTTAATACTTCAGGGAATAATTTTACCCTATCAGGGAATATCGAAATGTTTCAGATTGCAATAGGCAACCTGATTGATAATGCCATCAGGTATAATAAGAATGCGCCCTTGATTACTGTCAACATGGAATCCGCAAAAGATACTTTAGAGGTCAGGATTACTGATAATGGCATTGGAATTGGTAAAGAAAATCTTTCTCAGATTTTTGAAAAATTCTTCAGGATACCAACCGGAGATATCCATGACAATGAAGGATTCGGTCTTGGACTTTACTTTGTTAAGAATACAGTTTTACAAATGCATGGTAAAATCAGGGTTTCAAGCCAGATTGACAAAGGGACTACATTTACAATTGAATTCCCGGTTCCAAAAGGATGATGACAGAAAAAGAAAAGATAAAAATCCTTCTGGTTGAAGATGATATTAATCTTGGATTTCTGCTTGTTGATTTTCTTGAATCCAACAATTTTGAAGTCAAACTCTACAGAGATGGAGAAGCAGGATTAAAAGGATTTCAGTTATATCATTTTGACTTTTGCATTCTCGATATTATGCTTCCACTAATGGATGGATTTTCTTTGCTTGAAAAAATCAAAAAATATGATAAAAACATACCTGTTATGCTTTTATCAGCCAGATCTTTAAAAGATGATAAAATAAAGGGATTCAGTCTTGGAATCGATGATTATCTGACAAAACCATTTGATGAAGAAGAGCTATTATATCGTATTAAAGCAATATTGAACAGAACAAATCACTTTGCGGATTTAAAGAAAGAAGTTAAAACGGTTATGGTAGGCAAATATGAGTTTGATCAGACAAACCAGATGCTGAAATTTAAAAACAGATGCCAAAGGCTGACTCTGAAGGAAAGTAACATTATGGGTTTGCTTTGCAGTTCAAAAAACAGGATTGTGAAAAGAGAAGAATTAATGTTAAATGTCTGGGGTGATTCTGACTATTATACCGGCAGGAGCCTGGATGTATTCATTTCAAAATTAAGAAGTTATCTAAAAGAGGATGGATCAGTCAAAATAACAACAATCCCAACCGTTGGTTACATACTTGAAATAATAGAATAAATTTTCCGGACAATAGAATTAATAAACTATACTTTCTAAAATTTTAAAGATGCTTGTTCTTTCAATACTTACAATAGTGTGTCTGATAGTCTCCTTCCTGCTTGATTCCGGGAAAACATTGATTGGCATAAAAAAAGGATTGAAAATGTTTATTAAACTTCTTCCGGTTTTGTTATTGATGCTTGCACTTGTCAGTATTGCTTTATTTCTTATCCCTAACGAAACATTAGTTAAATATATGGGAGAAGCATCCGGGATTAAAGGTTGGTTAACTGCTGCACTTATCGGATCAGTAGCATTAATTCCTGGATTTATTGCATATCCTCTTTCCGGAATACTGATTGACAACGGTGTTGCATATTCAGTAATAGCTGTTTTTATAACAACCCTTATGATGACAGGGTTTCTCACGCTTCCGGTTGAAGCAAAGTTTTTCGGGTGGAAAGTTAGTGTGCTTAGAAATCTGGTAAGCCTCTTTGCAGCACTGTTTCTCGGATTAATTATGGGATTCCTTTTATGAAGAAAATACAGAAATATATATTCCCAATTATTTTTCTGATCTTAATCGGGTTATCATATCTGTTTGATTTCACAGCGGGAAAGCAGATTGGGATAAATTTCTGGATGTTTTTCAAAGAAATGATCCTGTTCCTCCCATTAATGTTCATATTGATAGGATTATTTGATGTCTGGGTTCCCCGCGAAAAAATCGAAAAACATATTGGTAGCGGGTCAGGATGGAAGGGAACAGGACTTGTCATTTTGCTTGCAACATTGCAGGCGGGACCTCTTTATGGCGCTTTCCCTTTCGCTTACATTCTTTGGAAGAAAGGATGTTCAATAAGAAATATCTTCATTTACCTGGGAGCCTTTGCCACAATTAAAATCCCGATGATAACATTTGAGATCGGCTTTCTGGGACTGAAGTTTTCTCTGCTTAGAACACTGATTACTTTACCGGTATTTATTTTGATCGGTTATTTCATGGAATGGTATTTAAAGGATAAGGATTTTGAAGTGAAACAACCTTGAAGAATTTGAAAATTTGAAAATTTGAAAATGAAATCAATGAGGAAAAATTATGAATAAATTCAATATTCAGGAAATATTGGCTTCTATGCAAAAGAAACCTTTAAATAAAGAAGTTTTCTGCACAACTGAAAATCTGAAAGCACAGGTAACTTTTCTGCAGGCAGGCAAAAGCATACCTCCCTGTAAAATGGATAATGATGTCCTCTTTTATTTTTTAACAGGTGAAGGATCAATTACTGTTGATAATGAAACAATCAGGATTATATCGGGTGATTGCGTGGTTGTACCCCATCAGGCTGAATCGAGAAGCATTTATGCATTGACTGATTTAGAGATACTGGCTGTCCAGGGAATAAAATAAAAATGTATTCTTAAGCCTGTTCGCTATAAAAATCCTATGCCACTAAAATCATGGTGAAAAGAGCAGTTACTTTTTCTTTCTTAAATGAGGAAAAATAAGAGGGATGAATCTCGGAATTTCTTTCCTGTAAAGTGCATAATCCGGATATTTCCCGATGCTTATGCTTTCCGTCAGCTGAGAGCTTCCTATAAATAACAGAACCAGCAACAATGGTCCCGCTATAGTAATATTGATCCATTTACCAGAGGCAGCGACACCAAAAAAGTAAAAGCTGATCCATATTGCCTGCTCGGAAGCAAAATTGGGATGCCTTGAGTATCTCCACAATCCCTCAGTCATAAATCCTTTTTTCAGGGATTCTTGATAGAGTTCACCTGTCTTCTGTCCATATTTTTTTATCTGGTGAAACTTAAAGAGCTGGTCATCTGCAATACTCTCTGTAATAAGAAATGTAATCATCAGAAGTGCTGCTGCAAGGTCAATTACATTCATCGATTTATCAGGATAAAGTGAAGCAAGCAACAGGGGAGATGAAAATAGGAATATCAGGATGTTCTGGTATAATGAAATAAAAAAGAAATTGAATAATCCGAATCTTAATCTGCCTTTCAATACATGATTTTCTCTCATTACTTTCCACCTGTAATCCTCCTCCCCCTTCCAGGGTATAATATTATATCCACCCTTCCGGCCGAAATTATAGCTCAGGCGCAAGCCCCAGAGGGTGATAAGAATAGCTATGATATATAGCCTTGGTGAAGGAGATGATGCCACCGTTATCCATCCATATGCTATTGGTAAAAGGCTCCAAAGCTTGTCTACCTGGCTGTAATTACGGGTTATTTCACTGACAACAAAACATAGCATGGCAACTACGGCCATAACAGATATCCAGGCAATAATAAGGCTCTGAATCTCTGCTGAGTGTCCAAATATCATAAAACGTGGGTTTCAAACTAATTATTAGATTGTTTTTTCTTTGATTCTACGGTTTTATTTTCTCAAACAAACCTATAAGTTTGGTATTATAGATCTCAGTTATCTGCGGTTCATGTTCACCTATCGGTTTTACCGGGATTAAATCAATTACCTCCTCAGGAGTCAGTCCGGATTTGTACAGAAGATGAAGAGATGCAACAATAGTCTGATAAATGGACTGTTTGCACTCTTCTTCAGTTAATCCTGTCTTCACTCCTATTCCTGCCAGTTCCTTCCACTGGAACCAGAAATATGTGGGAAGCATTGCCGACATGATGGCATAACTTTCGAGCTTTTCTTCGGAGACTTCAAATATGTGTCCCAGATTCTTAAGCAGTGAAAGCATCTCTCCTTTCTTTTCCTGATCAAATCCTGAAGCAAATGTCACAGGATTGAATCCTTCGTTGATATATGATGTGGCATTGGGAATCAATCTTGCCAGATTCTTTATTTGACCAAGTTTCAGTGACAGCTTCGGAAGATTGATCTTTGGAGCGAGAGAAATAACTATTGCCCCCTCTTTCACATCATTTTTTATCAGTTCAAGAGTATCCATAATCACCGGAGGATGAAGTGCAATAAATACAATATCCTGTCCGGCTGTACTTTTCGCATCAGAAGATTCGATGTCAGGAAATTGATCTCTAAGTTTTACAAGAACATCAGTGTTAGTGTCTGCTACAACAACCTTAGCGAATTTTACATTCTTATTCTTAAAACCCTCTAGAAGGATCTTTGTGACCCTTCCGCCACCGATAAAACCAATTGAGTTTTTCATTGTTAATATTTTTAAGAGTTTGAAATTATCTGATTACTTCTGAACTTCAGCTTTCAATATTCCGAATTGATCATTAATTAAATAAATAATTGATATCAGAACGCTTAAAACTACTGATAAATCGAAAACCGTATATGCGACTCTGACAAGCTGGTAAATCAAATCAAACTTAACCATCATCAATAAGCCGGATACAACAGAAAGAATTAATAACAGTGCCTGCAGCTTGCTTAATAATGAACCTGACGGGTTCTCTTTTTTCATTCTGATCCAGGTAAAAGCTCCGGCAATTAACGCAAAAATTGTTATTATGAAATGATTTGAGTCAAGTGTTAAACGGTCCGGCAGGACATAGCTTTTTACATCCGGTTTAAGAAATACAATAGCAAGCCCGGCAATCAGCAAGCCGTAAATGATCAGAAGATGTTTTGAGCTGACATGCAGGAAGTTTTGTTTTTTATTTACATAACATGCAACTGATAATAATACTGTCAATAGAAGAAAAATTATTGCCGGGTATTCAAATGATTTTACAATCTGTTCTCTGAATGCTGATAATCCAACCATAAAACCGCTCATTTTAAGCCTTTTGTACTGTGGTTCCATCACAGGTTTAGCATAATTATCAAAAGGATATTTTAGGACCTGTCCGTAGAAAATATCAGATTTGAAAGAATGACAATCCAAACAGCCATTGGTCCCCAATCCTGACTTGGCTGGGAATACATCATGACTGTATTTGTACACTGAAGCATAAGGCGATGATTCCCACGTTTCACTATCAAGCATTTTATAATCCTTTCCGTTCAGATACATCCTGTCATCATTTACCCATACAACCTTTTTCGCTGATAGGTCATATCCCAAATCATTCATACATGCAGTTACTGAATTAATAAATGCATCTATCTCCTCCGGAGTGTTAACTTCAGGTATGGTATCATGATTATTATCTGCAATTTTTGTCAGCTCCGGATATTTTGACTTATCTTTTCTGTGGGCAATCCACATGTTGTAAATATCCTTCTGTTTAGGCTGGTTGAGTCCAGTTTGGCCTTCTTTATAAATTCCGGGCCATGCGCTGTGAACCGCATTTACAGGGAAAATCTGCTCTTTATATTTTGCATACACCGGTACGAAGGGATCTGATGGCTGGTCTTTTGCTGTAAACATTGCCAGCTCCCCATAGTGGTTCCAGTAGTTCATGTTCTGGTCATAAAATGTCCACACATATTTTGGAGGAGGGGTAATTTTTGTCCCCGGATTATATATATCGCTTACCTGGACCAATGCAGATTTTACTTTTCTTTCAGGTATATGGCAAGCCTGGCATGAAAGCTTGTCAAGATGAAGGTCAGGCAGCCAGTTGTGCTTTACTACTGGTGCATTCAGATAACCAGTTGTATGGCAATCTTTGCATGTCCGCATTGTATTGTCGAGGTCATTTCTTACCCATCCTGACGGATCGTCACCTTTTCCAAACTGATGAATCTCTTTGCCTTTTATCCTGTCATCTACAGCCATTGATCCTGCAGCATGACAATCAACACATTTAAGTCCCTTTGCAATATGAACATCTGTAAACTCGGTGAAGGAAGATCCCCGTTTTTTCCATTGGGGTTTTGAATGGCAATTGAGACAGGTTTCATTCCTTGGTTCCCTGACAAGATGCATTGAGACTTTGCCATCTGCTCCAAACTTTGCCAGGTTATATTTTACTTTAATATCAACCGTATCTTTGATTGAACCTTCCACCGTTGCCAATCCGGAACCAACAGTTGCCATCCATCTGAAGTTGAATTTTGCAAGGTGTTCATTCCTGGTTTTGTAGTCATATTCAGGAAGATGACACAGATTACAATCAGCTTCAATCACACCGGAACGGTTCCAGTGCGCCTGAAAGTAATCACCGTCAAAATTATTAGTGCCCCCGGCTGTATATTTTAGTGAATCCATGTGTTTATCATATCGGAATCCTTCCCTGTCATATTCCAGTGGTCCGCCTCCCGGGTGGCACGTTGCACATCCATTTGTTATAAAAGTGAATGATGTCATGTCCATTTCTTTTCCTGAACTGTTGTTCTTCTTTGAAAGGTAATTATAAAGCGGTGCCGGAGAACACCAGTTCCCTCCATATAGACCAGGAGAAGATACCCATTGATACCTTTCAGCCAAGTTTCCTGAAGCTACTTCATCTTTGCCTTGCTGGAAATGAAATCCCTGAGTTATTTTATCATAATCGTGACATTTTCCGCATGTCTGCTTTGGTGAATATGGTTTTTCAGCATTAAGACCATGTACAGGATCGATAACATTACCATCTTCATCATAAAGATTAAATGGAGGGCATACACCTGATTGAGTTATTAACTCCCGGTCAGTAAGAAGAATTTTCTTACTTTCAGTCCTCATTGTGACTAATGATATTATAACCAATACTATGGCAATCAATAAAATCAGTACGAAAAGGTTTCTGGGCTTCATGACAGTATTAATTATGGTTTATTCTTTCGGTTTTCTCTTGCTTTAAGCTGGCACATACATGAACCGGAC
>Ga0315295_10004221_pt1 | contig 12234 bp, 11 predicted proteins | sample YL17G14_0_MG_FD_204453 | JGI IMG/M metagenome (GOLD analysis project Ga0315295, IMG submission 204453) | Sediment microbial communities from Yellowstone Lake, YNP, Wyoming, USA - YL17G14_0 | ecosystem: Environmental > Aquatic > Freshwater > Lake > Sediment | place: USA: Wyoming | collected... | reverse complement strand
CTTCTTCTCCTTCCGGCAGAGTTGGTAGCCCTGCGTCGCGGAAAAGATGCCGTCGCGGAAGTCGAAGTCCCATTGCACGTTCACAATCTTGCCGCCGGTGTTCATCGAACGCGCCTCGGACACGTCGAAGCGGTACTTCAATGTGCCCAGCCGGGTAACGCCGATGCGCGGAATGTCCGGCGGCAGGATAAACGCGAAGAAATCCTTGTACTTGTTGTGCTTCTTGGTTACGTGCGCCTTGAACTCGTCCCCGGCCAACGGCCACAGGCGGAGCTTGATAAACTGGATCGGCTTCGCCTCGCCCAGCTTCATGACTTGCTCGGCATAGGCCCGCGCCTTTGGGTCCACGCCCCAACCGATCATGACTGCCTGCCGTTCCTCCGGCTTCCGCGTCTTCATCACGGCCTGGGCGAAATTCTTCACGTCCGTTGCCGTGATCACGTCCGTCTCTTTCGGCCCGGCCACCCAAAGGAGTTCGTTGGCCTTCACGCCCTGAATGTTCGCGTCTGCCCCGGTCCACTTCCTTGCGCCGTAGCAGGCCACCACGAACGCCCGAAACTCGTCGGCGGAGAGTTTCGTCAGCCGGTTGATTTCGTAAATGCCCCAGTGCTCGACCGTGTAGCCGGTCAGCGGCATCCGGGAAGCCTCGATCGCCTGCTTCTTAGATTCTTCAACGGTGGTCAGCGTGTCGTTGCCGGCGATTTCGTCGAGGTCGAACAGCGTGTCGCTGGATTTTTCTTTCTTGTCCTTTTTCGCCGCGCGTTTGATGTCGTCCAAATTCGGGGCGAGAATCCGGGCAATCCGGTCGGCCGTAAGAGCCACGGCCACGCGGGAGATGTCGCACCCGATCCACCGCCGACCAAGTCGTTGGGCAACCGCCACCGTCGTTCCACCACCGGAAAAGAAGTCGGCTACCACGTCGCCCTTGTTCGACGACGCCTGCATGATTCGCTCCAGCACGGCCTCGGGTTTCTGGGTTGGATATCCGATTCGTTCGAACGACGACGTGTTGATGATCGGAATGGTCCAGACCGAACTCAGATTTCTGCCCTTGGCAACGACCTCATCCAAGTAGATCCGGTAGTGATGGCTCTTGCCCTTCCCAGCATGCCCCCAGATCCACTCGCGTCCATCATCGTCGCTGTGGACCTCCTGCTTCTTCATGCGCACGTAGTCCTCCCGTAAGATCGGCTCGGTCACCTCATTGAGGCGGTGCTCGGTGGAGCAAGAGTAGAACAGGAGCGAATCGTGTTTGGCGTTGAACTTCTGCGGCGTGTACATCAAGCGACCGGTATAGCACCACACGATTTCGTTCCTGAAGTTTTCGTAACCGAAAAGTCGATCCAACTCGACTTTCACATAATGGCTGGCGTGCCAGTCCAAATGCACGTAGATGCTGCCGGTCGGTTTCAAGAGCCGCTTCATCTCGTAGAGGCGGGCGTTGAGCCAGATGAGGTAGCCGGGCATTCCGCCTTCCCAGATGTCGGTGAAGGACCTGACTTCGTTCTTGTCGCCGAAGATGATGTTGTAGTTGCGGCCGGAAAAGAACGGCGGGTCAATGTAGATCAGGTCAATGCACTCGCTCGGAAGCATGCGCATGACGTGCAGGCAATCTCCGAAAAACAGGCGGTTCAGACCGTTGGGAAAGAGTTCGTCCTTCTCGTACCGCTTCCTGATGCCGGTCTCGACCGTGTCCACCAGTTGGAACGGCAATTCGATGCGCGGATAATGCTGTTCAAAGCGCCGCTCGTGGTCGTAGCCGAGCGGTTCCTCCGCCACCGGCACATGTCCGAACCGCGCCGGAATCTTGAAGAACGCCTTCTGTTCGGGAAGGGCAATCGAATACGCCGCCTTTCCTTCGGCATCCTGTTGGCTCTTTTCCGTGTCAGACATGCTCAACGTCCTTAGGAATTAGGGGGCACTTCTCAACATTTGAAAATCTCAGCCCCATTTGTTGAATGGTGAGACATTTTCCCTGGCTTCTAATCCTAGCATTTGCCTTGTGTGGTATAACGTCCATAATGCTCTAACAGTGCATCTTGTATCATTCATATGCCCTCTGCCATATAAGCGTCAAGCCTCATCAGCATGGAGAAGGGATCAATTGCATTCCCTAGGAATAGACTCCCGTAGAGAGCCACCTGAAACTACGGCCGCCATGTGCCTTTCTCACGAGAGGGGCGATCACCCCATCTTGGAGTCGAGGAGTTGGCCGCCAAGCACGTGCAGGTGCAGGTGCCAGATGATCTGGGTGCCGTCCGGACCGCAGTTGATGACCGTGCGATAGCCGGTCTTGTCGATGCCCTTGATTTTGGCCACCTCCTGGGCGGCCTTGAGCATGGCGTGCCACAATTCCTTGTCACCCAGCTGGTTGAGGTTTTCGATGTGCTGCTTCGGGACCACGAGGCTATGCACCTTGGCCTGGGGCTGGATGTCATCGAAGGCGTAGACGAGCTCGTCCTCGTAGACCTTTTTGGAGAGAACCTCCCCCTTAATGATCTTGCAGAATATGCATCCCATACATTACCTCCGCTTCATTTCTCGATTGCTTGCACCGCGGTCTTGATATCGATGCGGCCTTCATAGACGGCCTTGCCGGTGATGGCTCCGAAGAGGCCGGGTATGGCAGCCAGGGCGAAGAGATCGTCGAGGCTCGCTACCCCACCCGAGGCGATGACCGGTATGCTCACGGCCCGCACCAGGGCGGCGGTGGCCGCGATATTCGCGCCGGTGAGCATCCCGTCGCGGCTGATGTCGGTGTAGACGATGAAAGCGGGATTCAGCCCTTCGAGCTCGCGCGCAAGGTCGAAGGCGCTCTTCTCCGAGATCTCCTTCCATCCGCCCACGGCCACCCTGCCGTTCAGGGCGTCGATGCCGATGCCGGCTTTGCCGGGGTAGCATGCGATGATCTCCCTGGCTTTTTCAGGATCACTGACCACGATGGTGCCGAGGATGACGTAATCCACCCCGAGATCGTAGGCGCGCTGTGCGTCCTTGCTACTGCGGATGCCCCCGCCGAGCTCGATCTCCACGTCGACGGCGCGGCAGATGGATTCGATGGCCGTGAGATTCACCCCTTTGCCCTTGAGCGAGCCGTCGAGGTCCACCACGTGGATGCGCTTGACTCCGGCCTCCTGGAAGGAAAGAGCGACCGCGCGCGGGTCTTTGTTGTACCAGGTGACGGCATCGAAGGCCCCCTGGCGGAGCCGTACCACCTGTCCCTTGTGGAGATCGATGGCGGGGATGACGATCACAGTTCGAACTCCTTGATCCACCAGCTGTTGAAAAGGGTGTTATACATGAGGATATATACCTTGCCATCCGAGATCCTAACCTTGAAATACTCGTTCGGGTAGAAGCTCGGGTCCTTGTAAGCCGAGACCCACCGGTCAACCACTTCCTCCACCTCCACCATATTCCCGTTCACCTCTATCTTCTGCGGCCATCCAGGGTAGGCATTGGAATCGATGGTGAGGACCTTGGTGTGCGCAAACTTCATAGAACCTGTTTGGTGGAGGGTATGTCCTTTCCGGTGACGGTGAGAGCCTCCCTCAAAGCCCGGGCGAAGGCCTTGAAGCAGGCTTCTGCCAGGTGATGGGCGTTGCCGGAGGCAAAGACGCTCATGTGCAGGGTGATGCCGGCATTGCAGGCCAGCGATCGGAAGAACTCAGGCACGAGCTCAAGATCGATGTCGCCGGCCTGTCCGGCGAAGGCGGCGTCGCCGTGGATCATGAAGTAGGGCCTGCCGGATATGTCCAGGGCGACCTCGACGAGGCACTCGTCCATGGGGACCTTGGCGCAACCATAGCGGTTGATCCCCTGCTTATCGCCGAGGGCCTCCTTCAGGGCCTGTCCGAAGACGATCCCGATGTCCTCGACGGTATGGTGGAGACCCACATGGACGTCACCCTCGGCCTTGAGCGTGAGCCCGATACCGGCGTGTTTGGCAAGAGAGTCGAGCATGTGGGTCAAGAAGCCGGAGGGAATGCCGAGGTGGCACGCGCCCCCATCCAGATTGAGCGTTATTTCGATGTCGGTTTCTTTCGTCTTCCGGGAAATGCTTGCCTTCCTCATTATTTAGACCCCCGTCGATTGTTTAAATATGGCAATAGCTTTATCCATCATGGCGTTATCTGCCCCGCCTTGAGCGAAAAGGGCTTTGCCTCCTCCCCTTCCACCCGTGCCATCCATGATCTGCTTCATGATTTTGCCTGCGTCCCATGTACGAGAGGAATCTTGTGTCGTCATGATCATGAGTGTTAGTTTGTCATTTCCTGGCGATGTGAGTAACACAATCCCAGAACGAATCCGTTCTTTGATCCTGTCGCCCACCTCTCGCATCTGAGAGACATCTTCGGTTTCAACCCTCTTTATGACAACTTTCCCGGCAGTCCCATCGAGTACTTCTTCCCCGGAAGCTGCACTAACGCCGGTGGCGATCTTGATATTGAGTTCGCGGATCTTGTTTTCCTGCTCCTTGATGCGTGCCTGGAGGGCGGCAAGGCGGTCCATGATCTCGGTCGGGGCGCACTTCATGTGGTCGGCCATGCCCGCGACCATGCCGGAAAGCGCACGGTAGTGAGCCAGGGCTAGCCGGCCGGCATAGGCCTCGATCCGGCGGAGCCCGGCGGAAACGCTCGCTTCGGAAATGATCTTGACGCAGCCGATCTCGCCCGTGGACCTGCAGTGGGTCCCGCCGCAGAGCTCGACCGAGACGCCATCCCCCATGGTGACGACCCGCACCTCGTCCCCGTATTTCTCGCTGAAGAGCGCCATGGCGCCCAAGGCCATTGCCTTGTCCTTGGCCATGCTCTCGGTGGCGATAGTAAGATCAGCCAGGACGAGATGGTTCACGCCATCCTCGATCTGCTGGAGCTCCTCGGGAGAAAGCGCGGCGAAGTGGGTGAAATCGAACCGGAGCCGCTTGTCATCCACGAACGAACCGCTCTGGTGGGCATGGCTGCCGAGCACGTCCCGGATGGCCCGCTGGAGGAGATGGGTGGCACTGTGGTGTCGCATGATATCCCTGCGCCGCTCGTCGTGCACAGCGAGACGGACCGGCATACCTGGCTTGAGGCTGCCGCTTTCCACCTGCACCTTGTGCAGGATGACGCCCTCGTTCTTCAGGGTGTCGACGACCTGCGCCTTTCCACCGTCGAACGCGATGCTGCCGGTATCCCCGACCTGTCCGCCGGACTCGCCGTAGAAGGGGGTTGTATCGGCGATGAGAAAACCTTCCTTTCCCATACTTATTAAATCGATATCACTCATATCTGTGGTATAGAGTTTAATCACTTTACCTTGTGCTTCAAGGTTTTCATAACCAACAAACTGCGTGATCTCTGGTGTTTCAATCCTGGCTTCTGAGATGAGATCTGATGGATTTATGAATTTGCTGCTTTTACGCGCCTTCTCCCGCTGGAGCTCCATCTGCTCATCGAATCCGGCTTTGTCGATACCCAGACAGCTCTTACGGGCGATATCCTCGGTGAGGTCGACGGGAAAGCCGAAGGTGTCGTAGAGCTTGAACACGGCGTCTCCCGGGATCATTTCCCCGGGCCGCATCCCAAACATGGCATCAGCGAGCAGGGCGAGGCCCTTGTCGAGGGTGACGAGGAAACGCTCCTCCTCGTTGGCGATGACCTTGGCGATGAAATCGTGCCGCGACCTGAGCTCGGGGTAGGTGCCCCCCATCTCTTCGATCACCTGCTGGGCGACCCTATGGAGGAACGCGCCGGCAATCCCGAGCAGTTTGCCGTGCCGGGATGCCCTGCGGATGATGCGCCTCAGCACGTAGCCCCGGCCCTCGTTGGAGGGCAGCACGCCGTCGCAGATGAGGAAAGCGCTCGCGCGGGTGTGATCGGCGATGACCCGGATGGAAGTGTCCAGCTCAGGGTCCTGGCCATAGGGATGGCCTGACAATGCGGATGTGAAGCTGAGGAGAGGCAGGAAGAGGTCGGTCGCATAGTTGCTCGTCACCCCTTGCAGAACGGCAGTGATGCGTTCGAGCCCCATACCGGTGTCGATGCTCGGCTTCGGCAGCGGTATCAGGGTGCCGTCGGCGGATCGGTTATACTGCATGAAGACGAGGTTCCAGATCTCGAGAAACCGGTCGCAGTCACATTCCACGTTGCATTCCGGCCGGCCGCAACCCACGCTCGTCCCCTGGTCGAAGATGATCTCGGAACAGGGCCCGCAGGGACCGGTATCCCCCATGGCCCAGAAGTTGTCCTCGTCGCCGAGCCTGACGATGCGGTCAGCGCTGATCCCGATCTTGTCGGTCCACAACCGATGCGCTTCATCATCGTTGACATGCACGCTCACCCAGAGCCTGTCCGGGGAAAGGCGCATGACATTCGTCAGGAGATCCCAGGCATAAACAATGGCCGTCTCTTTGAAGTAATCCCCGAAGGAGAAGTTCCCGAGCATCTCGAAGAAGGTGTGGTGCCGTGAAGTTACCCCCACGTTCTCGAGATCGTTGTGCTTGCCGCCCGCCCGCACGCACTTCTGGGAGGATGCCGCCCGCTTGTATGGCCTGGTTTCATTCCCCATGAATGCCTGTTTGAACTGGACCATGCCGGCATTGGTGAAGAGCAGGCTGGGGTCGTCTTCCGGTATGAGGGGAGAACTCTTCACCACCGCATGTCCCCTCTCCTGAAAATAGGTGAGGAATATCGCCCTGATCTCAGATCCCTTCATCGCTCGTCACCGCCCAGGACCCTGTATATGGCATCGTAGGAGAAACCCCTGTTGGCAAGGAATTTCACCAAGTCTCGTTTTTTCCCTTGTTGCTTCTCCACGATCCTGGCTATTCTCATTGCCTCTTTCCATTCCTCCGGCAATGCCTTGAGCGCATGCTCGACCATGTCCTCCGGGATGCCCATCTGCGTCAGATGGTAGTGGATGTACGTATCCCCATATCCTCTGCTGGCCATGAGCTGGGCGCGGCGGAGGGCATACCCCGTATCGTCTAGATACCCGAGCTCGCCGACCCTGGCAAGGGCCGCATCAATGACGGAATCGGCTGCGCCTTGCCGTGCGAGTTTTTTTTTAGCTCGAAGGAGGATACGGGTCGCCTGGCTATCACAGCGAGACAGTAGCTCACCGCCTCATTCAGAGTCTTTGAACCTTTTACCATTCTTGGACATCTCCGACCGTACGAGTTCCGTCTCCGTCTCCGGCTCCGGCTCCTTGCCCTCGAACATATCCCACTTCCCGTCGCTGGTGCCCATGATGCCCTTCATCCTCAGGGCGAAGTCGCTCGGGTTGGTGGAATGCCGCAAGGCCTCGTGGTATTGGACGAGGTCGCTCTTCACCAGGGACATGAGCGACTGGTCAAAGGTCTGCATGCCGTAGTTCACCATACCCTGCGCGATGGCATCGGGGACCTCGTCTGTCCGGTGTTCATCGATGATGCACTCCCGTATGCGCGCCGTGGACACCAGGATCTCGCTGGCCGGGACCATGCCCTTGCCGTCCTTTTTCGGCAGGAGCCTCTGGGAGATGACCGCCTTGAGGACGCCGGCGAGCTGGAGCCGTACCTGGAGGTGCTGATGCGGCGGATATACAGTCACGATGCGCATGATGGTCTCGACTGCGTCGAGGGTATGCAGGGTGGAAAGCACGAGATGCCCTGTTTCCGCTGCGGTCAAGGCGATTTCGATGGTCTCTTTGTCCCGCATCTCGCCGACCAGGATGACATCGGGGTCCTGGCGCAACGCTGCCCGCAGGGCAAGGGCGAACGAGTTGGTGTCCGATCCCACCTCCCGCTGGTTGATGATGGATTTCCTGTCCCTGTGGAGGAACTCGATGGGGTCCTCGATGGTGAGGATATGGCAGTTCCGGTTCGTGTTGATATGGTTGCACATTCCCGCCAGCGTCGTGGATTTTCCGCTTCCGGTCGTTCCTGTAACGAGGACGAGCCCCTTCTGCTCAAGGCTGATATGCTTGACTATCTCGGGGAGATTCAGCTCATCCAGTTTCGGGGGATCGGTGGGCACGATCCGGAACACCATGCCATAGCTCCCCCGTTGCCGGAAACAGTTCACCCTGAATCTTCCAATCTGGGACAGGCTATAGGCGAAGTCGATCTCGTTGGTGGTCTCAAACTTGGCCTTCTGATACTGGTTCATGATGGAATCCGCGAAGGCGGCGATGTGTTCATTGTTGAGTTTCGGATAATCCCGCAAGGGGATGAGCGCCCCGTATCGGCGCACGATGGGCGGCAGCCCCACCTTGATGTGGATGTCCGAAGCCACAAGCTCGACAGCCTTCTTGAGTATTGAATCAATGTCCATGGTTTTTGTGGTCGCTTCCATATCATTCCTCTCCATAAACGGATGGACCCGGGGCAGCGCTCAAGAGCTTCTGCCGCAGGGCCTCATAGATCTCCCGGTGCAGCGTAGGGTTACCCTTGAGGTAGGCCTTGGCCATTTCCCGTCCCTGGCCGAGCCTCTGTTTGTTGTAGCTGTACCATGCCCCGCTCTTTTCAATGATCCCCATCTCAGGGTTCGATCCTACATCGAGGACTTCGCCATAGGAGGAGATCCCCTCGCCGAACATGATGTCGAATTCCACTTCCTTGAACGGCGGCGCCATCTTGTTCTTCACCACCTTCACGCGCGTTCGATTGCCGATGATCTGGTTGCCTTCTTTGATGGGTCCGGCATTCTTGATCTGGAGCCGCACCGAGGCGTAGAACTTCAGGGCGTTCCCGCCCGTCGTTGTCTCGGGGTTGCCGTAGAGGACGCCGATCTTCTGCCGGGTCTGGTTGATGAAGACCGCGCACGTATTGGTCTTCGAGATGGCTCCCGAGAGCTTGCGCAGTGCTTGGGACATGAGGCGCGCCTGGAGCCCCATGTGGGAGTCTCCCATGTCGCCCTCGATCTCCGCCCGCGGCACGAGTGCGGCCACGGAATCGATCACGACGATATCGATCGCATTGGAGCGCACCAGGGTCTCGATGATGTCGAGGGCCTGCTCCCCTGAGTCCGGCTGGGAGACGAGGAGGTCATCGATATTCACCCCGAGGTTCTTGGCATAGGCGATGTCGAGGGCGTGCTCGGCATCGATGAATGCCGCCGTCCCGCCGGAGTTCTGGGTGGAGGCTATGCAGTGCAGGGCCAGGGTGGTTTTCCCGGATGATTCGCCCCCGTAGATCTCCGTGACCCTACCCCGCGGCAACCCGCCGATGACCAGAGCCCGGTGGTCGAGCAACAGGGACCCGGTCGATATGACGGGGACATTCCTGCTGATGGACTCCGAGCCCATGCGCATGATCGTCCCTTTCCCGAAGGACCGTTCAATCCTCGTGATGGCATCTTCCAATGCCCTCTTTCTTCCCTCTTCCATACATCCTCCTTTACGGGCCGAGTCGGCTCACATGGAGTACGGTATACCGGGCGCCTTCCCGCAGCAGCTCGCTCCGGTAGAAATGGCCTTCCGTTACCGCAAAGCCAGCCTTCGCCATTTCCATATCAAGCTCTACCACAGATGGAAGCTTTAGTCTACCCAACGTGATATGCGCACTAAAGGGCCTGGTCTCCAAAGGGATGCCAAACCTGGAACACAGCCGGTCGACACGTAAGGCCACCTCTTTGAGCCTATCCGTATCCCCGCTGAGACCGGCCCAGATCACCCGTGCCTTCTTCTGCGAGGGAAAGGCACCCAACGTATCGAGCGCGAAATGCAGTAAAGGGAAACGGCCGAAGATCTCATCGAGTCCGTCAGCTATCGGTTTGACGAGGCGCTCCTCGATATTGCCGAGGAACTTCAAGGTGATGTGCATGCCCTCCGGCCTGATCCATTTCGCATCCGTGCGCTTTTGCAGGTACGCGATGGCATCCTGCATGCTGTGCTTGATGTCATCAGGCAAAGGCAGAGCGATGAAGGTCCTGATCATAGATCAACAACCTCAGCATATAGAGGGCGGCCTTGGCGCTGATGAGCTTGTTTCCCGCCCTGGTGAATGCAAATTGATGTTTCACAGCCAGGTGTTTCTCCCTTGACCCAACCGCGATCCAAACCATGCCGACGGGTTTTTCCGCCGTCCCCCCCGTAGGCCCGGCAATACCCGTGGTGGCGACCCCTACATCGGCGCCAGTGAGGTCGAGCGCGCCTCGGAGCATAGCCTGCGCGACCTCCTCGCTCACCGCGCCATGGGCCTTGATCAGATCTTCCGGCACCCCGAGCACCTTGGTCTTGACATCATCACTGTATGCCACAATCGAACCCCGAAAGTAGTCCGAGCTCCCGGGGACTTGGGTGACGAGGTGCCCGATGAGCCCGCCCGTGCAGGACTCCGCACTGGCAAAGGCCAATCCCCTCTGCTTTAGGAGAGCCCCGAACGTGGTGCTGAGATCGAGTTCCTCCAGGCAATGCCGCCCAAGGATCTCCCGGATCTTTGGCTCGCTATTCACGGGGGCCACCAAGGTGATCTCCATATCCTTGGGCAGAAAGCCGCACTGCTCGGCAAGCGACCCGAGCCTCTGGGCGATCTCCACTTCCCGCAGGCCGAAGACGGGGATGTCCACCATTGCCTTCCCCTTGTCCGGAAACTCAGCGAGGAGATTGCTGAACATGGCCTGCGCCTCGGCAGGTACTCCCGGCAGAAATACAATCCGCTTGCCCCCGACCGTCAGATCGATCCCCGGCGCGGAGCCCACGGGATTGTCGATTGGAATTACCCTGCTTCCTCCTTGTAAGGAAGTGACGGCCATATGGGTCGTGTCATCCGGCGTCATTCCGAGCCCTCCCGTGATCACGATGATGTCCGCATCAAGGGCCGTGATGGCTTTTACGAGTCCTGAGGGCTCATCGGCTATCATGCGCACCTCTCGCACTGCTATGCCCTTGGCCCGGAGCATGGTCGCAAAAGGCTGCACGAGAGCGTCCTGGCGGAACCCTGAGAGCATCTCCGAGCCGGTGATCACGAGCGCGGCAATCATCGCACCATCCCCAGGACCTTCATGATCTTCAGTATGAGGGCGCTGAGCAGGCCTGCTGCCATGTCATCGGCCATAATCCCGATCCCGCCATGGAGACCCTTGTCTAGGGTCCCCACCGGCGGCGGTTTCACAATATCAAAGACCCGGAAAAGCACAAAGGCATACAAGATATCTTTCAGCCCTTTCGGTCTCCCGGCAAGCGCCAGAAGCATCCCTACCACCTCGTCGATGACCACCCTGGAAGGGTCCCGGCCCCACTCTTTCTCCATGGCCTCCGCCGCCTGCACGCCAAGCACGGCAAAAACACCCACAACGATGAGATACCAGGTCAAGGAGAGCCCCCTTATGATGAGAAAAAGGGGGATGGTCGCCATGCTCCCGACCGTCCCGGGGGCGACGGGGAAATTGCCAGCACCCAAAAAGGTCGCGATAGAGCGGTAGATCCCTGTCATGGCTTCCCAGTCTCAAGCCATATCTTGAAGCTACTATGCATGCGGTCAAGGATACCATGCGGATAGACAAGTTTCAAATAGTAATGCTTTTGTCACGCTTTGCAAAAAAATTGGGTCCCCCCGTCCCCCCTGAAAATTCAGGGAGGCTGATGATTTTGAGATTTAAACAGCCCCGTATAGCTGAAGGATTCGTATTGATCATATGCTACTTATGCGCTAAGAAAACTCGGAACAGGGAGATTGGGCCATGACAGAATGTACGATAAAGGATTTCCCAGGACATATCGGGGAGAAGGTCACCATCAAGGGCTGGGTCCCAAACCGGCGCTCGAGCGGTAAAGTCTCGTTCCTCATCCTGCGCGACGGCACCGGGATCTGCCAGGTCATCGCCGATCGAGAGACCTTCGGCGACTTCTATGAGGAGATCAAGAAGCTCCCGCTCGAGTCTTCCGTTATCGTCACCGGCAAGGTGGTCAAGGAGGACAGAGCGCCAGGCGGCTTCGAGCTCCATGCCAGCAGCCTCTCCATCGTCCAGGAATCCGAGGAATTCCCCATCGGCAAGAAGGAGCACGGTCCGGATTTCCTCCTGAGTCATCGGCACCTCTGGCTCCGCTCTCCCCGGCAGATCGCCATACTCCGGGTGCGCGACGCCCTCGTCCGTCACGTCCGTGAATACTTCTATAGGAACGGCTTCACCCTCGTGGACACTCCCATCTTCACCACCACGGTTGGCGAAGACTCCACCAACCTCTTCTCCGTGGACTACTTCGACCTCGGTAAGGCCTACCTGGCCCAGACTGGGCAGCTCTACCTCGAGGCTGCCATCGCCGGCCTCG
>Ga0315295_10004220_pt1 | contig 12235 bp, 12 predicted proteins | sample YL17G14_0_MG_FD_204453 | JGI IMG/M metagenome (GOLD analysis project Ga0315295, IMG submission 204453) | Sediment microbial communities from Yellowstone Lake, YNP, Wyoming, USA - YL17G14_0 | ecosystem: Environmental > Aquatic > Freshwater > Lake > Sediment | place: USA: Wyoming | collected... | reverse complement strand
TAATAACACCGCGCCACGTTTGATCCCCAAAGCTCGAGCGATGGGGGCTGAAGATGCGACAGCTTGGATTTCACAGCGGGAATTGTCTGTGGCTAGATCACTATGATGGAGAAGAAGATCTAATATTGAACCTTTGAATTGTGCATTAAGATCTTCATTGGTAAGTAAGCCCCTAGGTAGAATGTCAACCAGATAAGCGACCGGTTGGGTTTCAACCAGGATGACCCGTGAAATGGCCAATACCTCTATATTTTTCTGTAACCCCAGAGCATCAACCTCATCAGTTTTTGCTACACGGTGCGAAATATTGAACTCCCCCATCGAGACTGGCAAACCAATTCTTTTAGCCATCCTCTCAATACTTTCCAGCGACTCTAGCCCGGCATCGATCACATGGCGTGGATGCATAACAAAAGTCCCCACCCCTTGGCGACGGAAAACCATACCTTGGGTTTCGAAAGTTCGCATGGCCTCGCGTAGACTGGCTCGGGAAACGCCCAATTGTCGTGCCAGTTGGGGTTCAGATGGCAAACGCCCGCCGGGTTGGGTTTTGGCTATGATTTGAGCTAAGCCCTCGTGTAAATGTTGAGAACGTGAGAGATTTTCAGACATAACAACCATTCTGTTCGTCTTTCTACTCATCAAATAGCGGGATAAAGTTATATTTATTTACGTCCACCAGACCTTTATCTGAAATCCGTAATTCAGGAATAACCACTAAGGCTAACAGGCTAAGTTGCATATTGGGGTTATTCAAAGTACAACCACAGGCTCGAAATCCATTAAGCACACTGGCAGCTTTCTCAGCAACTGTTCCAGCTTTTTCATTGGACATCAAACCCGCAATGGGTAAATCCACCAGACCAATAACTTTTCCTTCTTTCACCACAACCTGACCACCATTGACCCACGCTAGTTCATTGGCTGCCAGTGCCATATCCGCCTCATTTGTGCCTACTACAACCATATGATGGCTATCATGAGCCACCGTGGAGCCAACTGCGCAGGGCACATTAAACCCAAAACCATTCACTAGACCAATCTGAACCTCCCCTGTCCCATGATGACGTTCAACCAAAGCGATTTTAGCCAGGTCGATGGGAATGCTGAGCTTCACCTCCCCATCCTGAACCGCAACTTCCATTTTAAGGTGGCGCGTGGGTGCTTGGTTTTCAACTATACCAATTACATTGGCTACAACTTTGGGTTTGATAGGAGCTTTCAACTGGAAGTTCTCCGCACTTAAGGAGTGTTTCAGATGGACAGAATGGGTTGCCCAATCAGGATAAAGGAAAGTGGGTAAATCAATGACCAATTGCCCATCTTCCGCCACAACCTGGCCTTTGGCGATAACCATATCAGCTTTAAACTCAGGGAGATCTCGGCTAAGAATAATATCAGCGTATCTTCCTGGGGCAATCAAACCGACATTACGCGCCACACCAAAATGAGTAGCTGTATTGAGGGTCATCATCTGGATGGCAGTAACCGGAGGCACCCCTTGGGCAATCGTATATCTCAACACGCGATCCATATGCCCTTCATTAATCAGCGTTTCAGAATGAGAATCATCCGTAACCAGGAGAAAATGGCGAGAATCTAATTTCAACTCAGTGATCGCCCGTACCTGAGCCGCAATATCATACCAGGATGAGCCTAGGCGTAACATTGGCTTCATACCCTGGCGAAGTCGGGCAATTGCATCCTCCAGGCGGGTGCCTTCATGATCGTCCTCAGGACCACCGGCAACATATCCATGGAAAGGCAGTCCAAGGTCAGGAGAGGCATAATGTCCACCAATGACTTTACTGGCCTGGCGTGTCTCTGCCATCTCGGCATGCATCTTTTCATCACCTGAAAATACACCTGGAAAGTTCATCATTTCTCCCAGACCGATGATGCCATCCCAACCCAAAGCCTCTGCTATCTCCTGCGGACCAAGACCAGCCCCAGGCGTCTCCAATCCTGGAGCTGAGGGCACACAAGACGGTATCTGCACCCAAACATGTATCGGCTGTACAGCGGCTTCCTCCACCATCAGGCGTATCCCTCTAAGTCCAAAGACATTGGCGATTTCATGTGGATCGATAAACATACCTGTAGTACCGCGTGGGGCTACAGCTCGCACAAACTCGGTCACCGTAATCATGCCTGATTCCACATGCATATGCCCATCGAGTAGGCCAGGTACCAGGTAACGGTTATCAGCCTCGATCACTCTTGTATTCTTACCAATGGTATGAGAAGCATCCGAATCGACAAAGGCAATGCGACCATTTATTACAGCTACATCTATTCCTGGAATGATTTCTCCTGATTGGACACTCACCCAACGTCCCTTACGAATCACCATATCCGCAGGTTTCCGTCCCATAGCGACATCTACCAAGGTACAGCTAAGTTGTGCATAAAAATCAGCAGAAACCATACATCCTCCAGCTTTTCAACCTTCCAATAATCTCTTCGCGGCTTTATTGTGTTGTGCAATTAATGAGGATACATCCACGGTCACCAATTGCCCCTCTTTAACCACAAAGTTGCCCCCTACAACCGTGTAATCCGCCTTTACAGGCGTACAAAACACAAGGGCTGCCAGTGGGTCATGCATTGCCCCGGCATATTCTAAACGATTGAGATTAATCGCAAAGAAATCCGCACATTTGCCCAGCTCTAAGGAGCCGATATCCGCACGTCCAAGAACCGCTGCCCCGCCTCGCGTAGCCATCTCAAATGCCTGGCGGGCAGTCATAATATTCTCATGACGGCTTGAAAGTGAGGCGCCCCTCAACCCGGCCCGGACACGCGCAACTAACATTGCCTGACGGACTTCCTCCAGCATATGCGAGCCATCGTTGCTGGCGGAACCATCCACCCCAAGCCCGACTTTAACGCCAGCAGTAAGCATATCCATGATAGGGGCAATGCCAGATGCCAGGCGCATATTTGATGTTGGGCAATGCGCTACGCCGCAGCCCGTGGCAGCATAAGCCAATATTTCCTCAGGGTTGGCATACACCGAGTGGGCAAACCAAACTTCCTTACCGGCCCAGCCCAATTTTTCCATATAGGTGAAGGGGCGGGAACCGAATTTCTCCTGGCAGAAGATCTCTTCATCCTGAGTCTCAGCCAGATGAGTGTGCAAACCAAGCCCATATTGGCGTGCCATGGCTGCGCTCTGAACCATCAGGTCAGCTGTGACAGTAAAAGGTGAACATGGCGCTAAGACGATCTGAATAAATGACCCTGGGCGCGGGTCATGATAGGTTTCGATCAGGCGCTGTGAATCTTTCAGGATGAAAACCTCATCCTCAACCACAGAATCGGGTGGCAGACCACCCTTACTCTCACCCAGGCTCATCGAGCCGCGGGAGGCCTGCAAACGCAGTCCCACCTCTCTAGCAGCGTGGATCTCATCATCCAAACGGGAACCGTTTGGAAAGATATATAAATGATCTGAGGCCGTTGTGCAACCAGAAAGTGCCAATTCCGCTAGTGCGGTTTGGGTCGATATGTGAATATCCTCTGTTGTCATGCGTGCCCAGATTGGGTAGAGGGTTGTTAACCACTGGAACAGATTGGCGTTTTGAGCAACAGGTATAGCCCGGGTCAATGTCTGGTAGAAGTGATGGTGGGTATTGATTAAGCCAGGTAAAACAATATGATCTTTTAAGTCAAGAACATCATCGGCGGAGTCAGGCAGTTCGCTGGTCTGCCCAATCTGGACGATCATCCCATCTTGAATAAAAAGACCACCATCGGGAATTTCCCGACGATGGTCATCCATAGTTACCAAGAGCTTACTATTCTTCACCAGGAGTGTGGTCATATAAATTCATCTGAAGTATACTTTGTGCTTAATATAACTATTGCAAGTGTAGCAGAGATTATTAATAATGTCAATTGTCAGACAACAAAATGTCTGACAATTTTGCTGCCCTAACGGTGTTTTTTAACAGCAAGGCTATTGTCATCGGTCCCACCCCACCTGGCACAGGAGAGATTGCCCCAGCCACCTCTTTCACTTCCTCAAAGGCCACATCACCAACCAAGCGATAACCGCTTTTCTTTGTAGCATCTTCAACTCTGTTTGTACCAACATCAATCACAATAGCACCTGGCTTCACCCAATCACCGCGCACGGTCCCAGCTCGTCCTATCGCTGCGATCACAATATCCGCTTGGCGTACCGCCTCCGGTAAATTTATAGTGTGTGTGTGACAAATCGTAACAGTGGCATTTCGGCGCACAAGCAACAACGCCACCGGCATACCCACAATATTTGAGCGACCTAACACCACAGCATTCGCCCCGTCAAGTAGGGCGCCAATATGATCAAGCATGTATATCACCCCTGATGGCGTGCAAGGAGTGAATAAAGGCTCGCGTCCTTTTTGAGCTAAGCGGCCAAAATTGACTGGGTTAAGTCCATCGACATCTTTATTTAAACTTATGGTTTTTAATACCCTTTCTTCATCCAGGCCGCTGGGTAACGGCAGTTGTACAAGAACGCCGTTCACCCGTGGGTTGGTGTTCAGTTCAGCCACTAGGGACTCTACTTCATCCTGTGAAGCAGTCTCTGGTAGTAAATACCCGAAGGATTCGATGCCTACTTGTTCACAGGCCTTGTGTTTCATGCTAATATATACATGAGAAGCGGGGTTTTCACCTACGAGGATAGTGGCTAACCCAGGTCGAGGTAAGCCAGCCGCAACCATTGCCTGGACATCCGCTTCTACAGCCTCCCGAATTTGTTGTGCAAGTAATTTCCCATCGATGATTTGAGCAGTCATCTTTCCTCCTTAACCTATTTATATTCCCTGGTTTCTATATATATTACCTTAGAAAGTGGGCTACGCAAATACATGTTAAAATATAATTGGCAATAAATACATTCGATTAAGGGATATGCACCCTCTGCCGGTCAGGCCAGGGCTGAACAATTAAATTTTAAACCGGGAAATTATCAACCTGATGATGAAGATTCAAAACCTTTCTGAAGAATATATCCGCCAAAAGCTGGAGGAATTCTACCCCAGTCCCGGTAATTTTCTATACCCGGCGGCCACCCGAATTGGAGAACTTCAGCCTTCAGCGGTTCTCATGCCCTTATTCCAAACCAACGGTTCTTGGCATTTGCTATTCATACGCCGAACCGCCGTAACTGGAGACGCTCATAGTGGTCAGGTAGCTTTTCCGGGGGGTAGATCCACACCCGGCGAGGCCCGCCCAGAAGTGACCGCACTCCGCGAAACCCAGGAGGAGATCGGCCTGCCTCCACAAGAAGTGGGGATTATTGGTTATCTCAACCAGACCCGTACCGTGACAAACTATATCATATTTCCAGTTATTGGTATCATTCCATGGCCTTATCCACTTAAATTATCGCCATTAGAAGTCAGCCGGGTATTCACTATCCCATTGGAATGGTTAGCTGAACCGGGTAATTTTGACCAGGATTACTACACGCTGCCGGCTAGCAATATTACGATACCAGTCATTCACTTTAAGCCTTATGATGGTGAGATTTTATGGGGGGCAAGTGCCAGAATTACTGTAGACTTTTTAATAATCCTTCAGGCTATTTAAAAACCACAAAATTTGTCCCGTCAGGCAATCACCCGGCGGGACTTTTTTCCAAGCCAGTAAAGGGTAAAAACTTATTTCTTTTCTTCTTCCTCTTCTTCGCCCTTTCCTTTTTCGATGACTTCAGGTTCGGCCTCCACCTCGACAGGCGCTTCTTCGACCACCTCTTCGGCCATCGGAGCAGTGACATGCGCCACTAATTCATCCAGGTCGCTCAATAAGGTAACGTTCTCAGGCATGATAATGTCGCGCACTGCAATCATATCTCCAATTTTTTCAAGCCTGGAAACGTCAACCTGGATGACTGATGGCAAGTCTGCAGGTAAACACTCAATTTCAAGCTTGCCTTCGCCTGTCACCAGGATGCCACTTAACTCCTTGACCGCCGGTGGCTCACCGATTAACTCGATACGGACGGTGGTGCGTAATTTCTCATCCATTGAAATACTCTGGAAGTCCACGTGTAACAGGTTGCCATAAATGAAATCACGCTGTTTTTCTCGAACTAGGGATGGGTATTGTTCACCATCTACATCCAGGGTGATCAGATCAGAAGAGCCAATCTTTGCGAGACTGTGGCTGCTATTATGCATATCCAGCAACAGGGGGATTGGCTCTGCCAAATGCTTTCCATAAATAATAGCAGGTAGTTTTCCCTCTCTGCGCAATGCTTTAACCTGTTTCCCTTTAATAGTCCTTCTTGTTGCTTGTATTACAATCTCTGGTTTCATCTTTATCCTTCCTTTGAGCGCATTTTACTCCTTTTATCTGGATTCAGGCGCCCTTTATTAATGATAATACCGGTCTCACTGGAAAATCAACCTCACGACGATCTGCGATGGGTGAAAAATTGTTTAAATATAAGCATAAATCCAGCGCCAATCCCGGCTGCCAGGCCGGCAAACAATGCTTGGCGTGTGTTTAAATACGTCTCGACCGAGCCTTCAACATTGCCGGCGAGTAAAATCACCGAACGTACAGGACCGCCATGAATCTCCTGCGCGACTAAAACATTAGCCTGAGTATCTTGCACATTGGCGGTATTGGTGATAATTACCCCCGCCAAAGCATCCTTTATATTAGCGTTTTGGGTTTGAATCATAATCGCGGCGCTATCGCTGAAATCCAATGTTCCAGTTTCTATGATCCCCGCAATCCCATCTGTAAAGGTTACATGTTGGGCAACGATCTTCGCAACACCTACATCTACCGCATCAATCTGATCCTCTTCCATGAATTTTCTCCACAAATAGCAAAAAAAGCCGCCTCCTAATACCAGGAGACGTCTTGTCTCTCATACGCTCCAGATTGTAGCCTCATTCTAGAATTTCGTCAATAGCTTTTCAAACGGGTTTTAGTAAATCAGTATTATTCTGATCCTGCAAATTGACAGTTTAGAGGGCTGGTTTGAGTCAAGAGAGTTGTAAATTGTGCTATATACGCCTGTGGATCAGACAGGTCATTTAGATGGGTTAACAACAATTTTGCCACTGCAGTCAAATCAACGCCATTGGCTGCAAGTTGATCTCTACGCTGACATATAGCATTGATCAATTCAACTTGATCATTGAAGGCAGCTTGAGGATCCTCCCAGGGAACGACCATCATTTGGGTGATCTGCATGCCATCCAGGTTTTGCCCTTCGAAAGTTACGCCCCCAAGCGAATCAACCAGTTGCACAAGCAAAGACTCGTCAAGCATTAAGATTCCATTCCAGTTAAGCTGGTACTGGTTTTGTAAAGCCACCAGAAAATCCTTACCTGGTTCGAAATTGGGTCCGACCTGGAATTGCTGCACAAGGGTCTGCAAATTTGGTGATCCTGCCTGCCCACCGACAGGATAAATCACAATCCAAAACAAGCGCGGTATTGAAGGGTGAAAAACTACTAACCATACTGACCTTAATCGGGGCTGAGGGGATGATCCTACCTCTTGAGAACCGAACCTAAAACTTACCAATAATAACCTTATTTCCGATAAGGTCTTTTGTTTTTGTATCGGCGTGTTCAAAAATGAATTGTTGGTCTCTTCCACCAAGCTGGTTGGAGCAGATTTAGTCAAAGCAAACACACTCGAAGAATCGGGAGTGTCTCTCTTAGCAAGTAAGCCTGCCTGGAATCCCATCCACAGGCAGGCCAATATGACCACCAACAATAGCAAGAGTCGCCGGAGAATCACATTCAGGGTTTCAAGGCTACAGTTAATATCATCTGTTTCAACCGCCTGTTTTGCAGAGAGGCATTTGAATTCTCGTGAGATATCGTAATCAGGCGCTTTAATACTTCAAATACTGGATGGTGGATTGCGCCGAGCTGCACCAAACTGCTACATGCACCATTCTGTGAGGATTTTTTAGGTAGATTCATACAATTGTAAAATGCCACGCCGATGTATAACTGTGATCTCATTAATTGGTAGGCGTCAACTAACCATTGGGCTTGAAGTTCCGCTGAAGCATTTGATGAATTGAAATCAACCGGCATAGAAAAACCCGTTACCCAAAGATTGCCTTCAACCTGTTGGTTTTTCAACATAACCTGACGTAAGTCTTCGTAATGGCGGAAAACCCGGCGTTCATTTCCTGAAGAGGCTGTCATCAGGTTGCTATCGATAACCTGTAGATAAACCCCAACAGTTGATATATATGACTTGGCGCCGGCATCATATAGACCCTGTAAAAATTTTAAATCATCTATCTCACCAGGAATTGAATTGGAACTCCCAGGTGCCAAACCTCCAACAACTATAATAACGGAATGATCCAATGTTTGCAAGGCTGTTTGGGTTTTTACTAAAACAGTCGTATAAGCCATAGGATTCGGAGGTGCACCCCAACCATGGACTGTATTTGCCCCGGGAAAAAGTTCAATAGCAAAGATGGTGCGAGGGTATTGGCTGGCCAAGTTATATACTAATTGAGAAGTTAATTCTGGGTTTGGACCCTGTCCTGTCATAGCCCAACCTGCAGGATTGGTTATGGACACTAGGACTGAAATCCCATAACGTTCAGCCAGCGCCATTGCCTGTTCGAAAGAAGCTAAATCCGGATCAGTATTTGCATCTGGCCAGATTCGTTCCCAATTGAACTCCAGGGCAACCCAATCCAGGCCTAGTGTCCTTGCTGCCAGGAAAGATGAGGTAATATCAGATCCCCAAATATCAAGCCGGGCGCCAAAGCCAAACTCAACTGATCCAGGTACTCCCCGGACTCCAGGAACCTTCATAGGGTAGGCACTGGTAGCTAAAAACATCAACAGGCATCCCAGCAAACTGCAACGATACTTCATGGCATTCATTCTTTCGATTGATATAAAGTCATCTATATATTTATATGAAAAGAAGGGTTAAGACCAATCCTAGCCCGAATGCAACTCCCCCGAGAACTAGCGTCCTTGGTAGGAATTGAGTACGCAGATCTCCATTTAGGAGGCGGTAGATAGATTTTATTAATAGGCGTGTGTGGAAAGATTCACTCATCAATATTGTCAAGCTTTTCCAAAAATGTAGTTCGATTTTTTCCAAGGCTAAGTTAAGCATGAAGACCTCATGATCTAACGAGATGTGGAAACCCGCAGTATTTCACCTTTCTGGTTGACAATGACGCGTACACTGCGTGGGATGGCTGTACCCTGAAGACTATGCGCAGTCTTCTGAAATGTCACCAGGTATGTCCTTTCCGGTAAAGTTGATTTTGACTTTGAGACCGGCCTCTGTTGCACCCGGGGTTTGCTCCCTGCAATATCAGGAAATCGTTCATATATGTACTTTGTGATTGTTTTTATGGCTTGAGGGGTAAGTTCCATTTTAGACCTCACTCAATAAGACGGAAGATATCAACTAAAACGCCTTCGTCGTAAAAAAGCCGGAATATCTAGGTCTTTAGCTTCAAAGCCTAGATTAGCTTCAACTGGTACTGTCTGGCAATATTGAGCTGCAATCTGGACTGGTCTTGGCACAGCTTGGTTTAACCGTTCCGCACCCGGTAAAACATCTTCCAAGGATTTTCCACCCAAGCCGGTAACAATCAGAATCGCCTGCACCCGGTTTTTCATACAATCATCATGGACGACGCCCATTACGATTTCCAGTTCAGAAGCAGCCTGTTCTTGTAAATAATTAAGTGCCTGGGTTACTTCATAAAGAGTCAAATCATCTCCACCGGTGAAATTTACCAAGATACCGGCAGCATGATCTAAAGTTACACTTTCTAATAAGGGGTGTTTCATCGCATTTTGTACAGCCCGTCTCGCTTTATCTTCTCCCTCCCCCTGTCCTATAGCAAGAAACGCTCCTCCCCCCATCTTCATCAATCGTTGAATGTGAGCAAAATCTACGTTAATCAGGCCAGGTTCGGTAATTAATTCGGTGACACCCTGGACAGCCTGGCGAAGCACATCATCAGCTACTCGAAAAGCCACATCGATTGAGATATTTCCCCCTTTAACTTCCATCAATCGATCATTCGAAATAGCAATCATTGTATCTGTGTGAGGGCTAAGCCTGGTCAGTCCTTCGTTTGCATTTTTATAGCGGCGACCCCCCTCAAAAGAAAAAGGGGTTGTCACGATAGCTATTGTCACCGTTCCATGCTTGTGGCAGATTTCTGCTGCCACAGGGATTGCACCTGTCCCCGTCCCGCCACCCATGCCAGCAGTGAGAAATACCATATCAGCTCCAGCAAGAACAGCCTTCAACTCTGCACTGCTTTCAAGCGCAGCCGCCTGTCCAACTACAGGGTTACCACCAGCGCCCAATCCTCGGGTTAATACTGGACCAAGATGGACCTTGGTAGGGGCCTGAGATTCTTTCAGAGCCTGGAGATCAGTATTCGCTGCAATAAATTCGATATCTTTTAAGCCAAGCTCAATCATACGATTGATCGCATTACAACCACCCCCTCCTAATCCAAGCACCTTGAGTACAGGTTTACATATACCCCAATTCAGGTTTTGGCCATTTCCGCTGGAAGATGATAGTAGATCCATAAAGGCACCTCTGTTCGCATAAAGTGTATAGCTATCACATTTGTCATCATAACGTTGCTAAAAAATGTGCAAGTTCCGTACCTGATCCACTCAGATGAACTACTCTACAACCTGCTGCGCGTAGCTTTTGCACCCTTTCTTCAGGGAACTCATACCCTTCACTGATGATAGTTACCTGCCCAGCTAATAGTGCCTCTTCATCCGAAAAACCTATCGTTGGAAAATATTTCATGACAAATGGACGGATACTATCTAAATAAAATTCGGTTTTACCCTGATCCTTAACCGGCAGGAGCACATAATGAGCAATCGGTCGATTCACTTCCAGCGAGGCTGATTTATTAGTTGAGGTTTCTATTACAGGTGCAACTTCAACCGGTGATGGGGCACTCAGCTTTGCACGCTCTGACTGCAACTGGCGTAACATACCAACAACAGGTAAGGTCTGACCCTCAGGTTGGTACCAAGCTTGAACGCATTGAGGGTTATCCTGAGTAGTTGCCAGAAGCCAAAAATTACAGGCCTTAATCTCATCAGGTAATGGGTCTGAGAAGGGTAGCTGAGGCATTCCGGACGCCAGTTGCGCCAGGATAATGTTCCTCTGGGCATGCTCTTCCGCTGAGATTTTCCATTGTTCCTTCGTTAGAAACATGCCCGGGCTACCCACACTGAAAAGCATAATTGGTAGAGCCTTACCCAACACCGCCTGTGTAATCGTGCGATACCAATCGTATATACAAAAACCACATTGATCTTGTTCTTCTGGAGGGGTTTGATAAGGCCGGGCACCAGGCCAGCGCTCCGGTCCGCCCATCCCCCATTCCAGGGATTGTTCACCTGAAGCTGCATATACACCAAGGATAAGCTGGTCGAGTAAACGAGTTTGGTTCCGCTGCAGCATGCTTTCTAGAGCTGCCCTCAAGAAAGCAGTATCCCAATAATCACCACCGGGTTCAAGTGGAGGGAAGATTGGAGTGAGACCGGCCTCAAGCAATCTTTCAGCCAATGGCAGATAACCATCAAGAAAATGATCTACCAAATTTGTCTGAGCCCATGCTGCAGCTGTCCAGGCATTCCGGCTGTTAGGCCGGTCAAATAACATCACATAGCGAACACCCCAACTAGCATAGGCGCTAAATAGCGTAGCAAGATCATCCGTATCAGTTATGGGATTCAAGTGGAATGTGAAGTGGAGGATGGGTTCAACCCCCGCTTGAAGCAGCCCACAGATAAAATCCTCAGGAATTGCCCGGTCAACCGGTGCTGAAAGGACAATCCAGGAAATCCCCAAGGAGCGCAACTCAGGCAACCAAACGCGTAGATCCATATCACGGTAATGCAGAGTATCGGGGAAATAGTGTAATCCAAGTCGAGTATTGGAGAATTGTAAGTTCATCATAAGATACCTCACCCTGTTCTTTCACTTCTGGTCTACAAAGAAGATGCAAGAGATATGCCAATAACATCCGGGTAGAACATGCTATAATCTAAGAGAATATGATTCTTGTCACTGGTGGTACAGGATTTATTGGACAGGTGTTGATTCAGCATCTGGTTGAGGCTGGACACCGTGTCCGCACGTTAGTCCGCCCATCATCTCAATCTCCTAACCTTCCTAAAGGAATACCTGTAGAAGTAGCTGTGACCAGTTTAAAGGATGAACGTGG
>Ga0315295_10004218_pt1 | contig 12241 bp, 6 predicted proteins | sample YL17G14_0_MG_FD_204453 | JGI IMG/M metagenome (GOLD analysis project Ga0315295, IMG submission 204453) | Sediment microbial communities from Yellowstone Lake, YNP, Wyoming, USA - YL17G14_0 | ecosystem: Environmental > Aquatic > Freshwater > Lake > Sediment | place: USA: Wyoming | collected... | reverse complement strand
AGACCACATTTGGAGGCAAGGCTGGTCTCGATACGCTGCAAAGGACGCAGCTACTCGACCAGCGGATTCAGCAAGGTATGCCTATGATCCCACACATTGTCACCTTTGGCGAAATCATGCTGCGGCTCTCGCCTCCGGGACGCCTGCGCTTCGGACAGTCGCGCAATTTCGACGCCCTCTACGGCGGAGGGGAGGCCAATGTCGCCGCCTCGCTGGCCAATTTCGGCTTGACCGCGGATTTCGTCACCCGCCTGCCCGCCAATGACCTGGGCGAGGCCTGTCTGCAGTTCCTGCGCCAGTACGGCGTCGGCACGGAGCACATCCTGCGCGGCGGGGACCGGCTGGGCATCTACTTCCTGGAGAACGGGGCTGTACAGCGCGGCAGCATGGTGATCTACGACCGGGCGGGATCGGCCTTTGCGACCCTCGAACCGGGTGCGGTGGACTGGAAGAAAGTCTTCCAGGGAGCAACCTGGTTCCACTGGACCGGCATCACCCCCGCCGTCTCGGAGGGCGCTGCGGCCGTCTGCCTGGAAGGCGTCAAGGCTGCCCGCGATCTCGGGTTGACCATTTCCTGCGACCTGAACTACCGTGCCAAACTGTGGAAGTGGGGAAAATCCGCGGGGGAGGTGATGGCAGAATTGGCCGCGCTATGCGACCTAGTCGTGGCCAACGAGGAGGATGCTGAGAAGGTCTTCGGTATCCAGGCTCCGGATGCAGACATCAACGCCGGCAAGGTGGAGGCGGAAAAATACATTCCGGTTTGCGAGCAATTGTCTGCCCGCTTCCCCCGCCTGCAAACGATCGCCATCACCCTGCGCGGCTCGCTTTCGGCCAGTCACAACATCTGGAGCGGTGCGCTCTGGAAGCAGGGCAAGTTCTACACTGCCTCAACCTACGACATCGCCGACATCGTCGACCGCGTTGGCGCCGGGGACAGTTTCGCTGCCGGACTCATCTACGGCCTTAACCAGTTCGGTGAAGACCCGCAGCGTGCCCTGGATTTCGCCGTGGCTGCCTCGGCGCTGAAGCACTCCATTTTCGGTGATTTCAACTTGACGACCGTGGCGGAGGTCGAAGCCTTGGCCGCCGGGAATGCCTCCGGACGGGTCAGCCGGTAGATAGAAAGGAGTTTTCCATGGCCAAATACAGTCGTCTGAAAGTCCTCACGACCATGATCGAGACCGGCCTCGTGCCTCTGTTTTACCACGACGACCCGGATATCGCCTCCAGGGTCATCAACGCCTGCCTGGAAGGCGGGGCGCGCTGCATCGAGTTCACCAACCGCGGCGATGGCGCCCACCTGGTCTTCGCCGAACTGATGAAGCGCTTTCGTGACAACCAGGAGCTCATCCTCGGTGCCGGGACGATCCTAGACCCGGCTACCGCCGCCCTCTTCATCCAACTCGGCGCAAACTTCATCGTCGGTCCCAACCTCAATCCGGAAGTGGCACATCTATGCAATCGGCGGAAGGTTTCCTACACGCCCGGCTGCGCCACCAGCACCGAGATCTCGAATGCCGAGGAACTCGGCATGGAGATCTGCAAGATCTTCCCCGCCGGGGAGCTTGGCGGCCCTGCATTTGTCCAAGCTGTGAGGGGACCCATGCCGTGGGTCCGCCTTATGCCCACCGGGGGTGTAATGCCCGAAAAGGAGAACGTCACCGCCTGGATCCAGGCCGGGGTGGCCTGCTTGGGGATGGGCAGCAAACTCATCTCCGCCAAACGCATCGAAGCGGGTGACTACGCCGCCATTACCTCCGATGTGAAGCAGATTTTGGAGTGGGTCCGCGAAGCTCGCAAAGGAGTTTCCGGCATCTGAAAGAGCGGGGAAGACTCTGTCATTGGCTACCCATCACACGGGGCTGCTCTTTTCTTCACTATGTTATAATGTATATACAAAGAAAAGAGACTCGCAGCATGTCCCTTCATGTAGATTCCACCAGCCCCATTCCCATTTACCACCAGATCCGCGAACAACTTCGTAAACAGATCACAAGAGGTCATCTCAAACCTGGTGACCCTCTGCCGACCGAAATGGAAATATGCTCCGAATGCGGCATCTCACGCATGACGGCGCGGCAAGCGCTTGTCCAACTGGCCAACGATGGACTGGTTGTGCGCCAGCGCGGCCGCGGTACGTTTGTGGCTACCCCCAAGGCGGTGCTACCCGATGTCCAGGGGATGGGCATGAGTTACACCGCGATCATGGGACAGGCCGGGATGAGCGCCGGGGCACGCATCCTTTCGCAGGAAGTGCTTCCTGTACCGGACGAGGTGGCCGCCAGCCTGAAAATTAATGCCGGGGAGAAAGTGGTCCGCATCGTACGGATGCGCTTGGCATCGAACGAAGTTATGTCGCTGGAGACATCCTACTATCCGTATAACCGTTTCCCCGAACTCGCTAATGCCAACCTGACGAACGCAAGCGTCTACCAGTTTCTGGAAGATCGGTACGCTATCACTCCTGCCTACGCAACTGATACGCTCGAGATTACCACTGCCGGGGCGTACGAGGCAGAGAAACTGGAAATCAAGGAAGGTGGCCCCATCGCCCTGGTCACCACCGTCGCTTGCCTGGCGGATGATACCCCGGTAGCTTACACCCAAACGGTCCATCGCGGCGACCGCTTCCGGTCGGTAATCCGCCGCTTCCGCCAGTAAATGGGTTGATCCCAGGAGGTGAACATGCCGTACGGCTGCTGGGGGAAAATCCTTTTCGTCAACCTTTCCACAGGCAGCATCGAAGTGGAAGAGCCGCCTGTGGAAATCTATCGCCGTTATTTGGGGGGATATGGTTTGGGCGTCCATTACCTGGTTCAACGCATCCCCCCTGACGCCGACCCGCTCGGCCCGGACAATATCCTGGCCTTCCTACCCGGCCTGTTGACCGGCTCCGGTGCGCAGTTTAGCGGACGGTTCATGGTTGCTGCCCGCTCGCCCCTGACCGGCGCCTGGGGCGAAGCCAACTGCGGTGGAAATTTCGGCCCGGCCCTGCGCGGCGCGTGCTGGGATGGGCTGTTTATCTCCGGGCAGGCCGCGAATCCGGTCTATCTCTACATTGATGAAAAAACCGTCGAGATCCGCGACGCCTCCCACCTTTGGGGATTGGAGGTTCGCCAGACGGAAGAATTATTGCACACGGCAGTTGGCAAAGACGCGAAGGTTGCCTGCATCGGTCCGGCGGGCGAAAAACTGTCGCTCATCTCTGGCATTGTCAACGATGACAGCCGCCTGGCGGCGCGCTGCGGGGTGGGCGCGGTCATGGGGTCGAAAAAACTCAAGGCTGTGGTGGCCTGCGGCAAGTCCCGTCCGCCGCTGGCCAACCCACAAGCCTTCAAAGCCGCTACATCCGCATATCTCTCGATTTTCCGTCACAAGCCTTCCAAATTATCGGCGCGCATCCCCACACTGATGACCCGTTTGCTCCCGTTCATGCGCCGTTTCCGCGCCCGGCCAAGCGGCGGGCCTCAAGACATGGTGATCGACTCATATCGCCGCTATGGGACCTCCGCCGGTACCGCGATGATGGTCGAACTGGGTGATACGCCGGTGCGTAACTGGACCGGGATCGGCTACCGTGATTTCCCGCTCGAACTTTCCGAGGGCTTGAGTGATCAGGCTGTCGTTCGCCCGCTTGTACGACCCTATGCCTGCCATTCCTGCCCGGTGGCTTGCGGCGGGATCGTGACCCAACCGGACGGAGGTATGGGCCACAAGCCGGAATTCGAAACACTGGCATCCTTCGGCCCAATGACGATGGTCAGCGATCTGGCGGCGGTCATGCGCTGCAACCATATCTGCAACATGGCCGGGCTGGATACCATCTCGACCGGCGGAGTCATCGCCTTCGCATTGGAATGCGCCGAAAAAGGCTGGCTACCGCCGGAACTGGCGGATGAACTGCCGCTGAAATGGGGGGATGGCGCTGTTGTACTCGAACTGACCAGGCGTATCGCTGCCCGGACCCCCGGCCTGGGCGACTGGCTGGCAGATGGCGTGCAGAAGGCCGCACAGCGCCTCCGCCCGGAGGCTCAAGCAGCCGCCATCCATGCCGGCGGACAGGAACTCGCCATGCACCGCGGCATTTATGAACCCGGCGTAGCCGCCGGTTATGCCCTCGATCCCGCGCCCGGCCGGCATACCTCCACCAACGCCGGCCTTGCCTCGGTGGTTTCGTTTTCATCCTACTTCGCCCTGCATGGACACCGTCCGGCGGCGCGCAATGATTACGCTGGGAAGGGAGTCACGCAGGCGATCGCCATGCCGCTCTACCGCGCCTATGATTCCCTGGGCCTGTGCCAGTTCGCACTGCTGATGGGCCAGCCTCCTTTCCTGGAATGGCTCAACGCTGCCACTGGCTGGGGAGTGGATGAGACCGAGTTTTTCCGGATTGGCAAGAGGATCCAGGTATTACGCCACGTATTCAATGCCAGACACGGACTGCCCGCTCAATTCACTCTGCCTGCCCGCGAGCGCGGCGACCCACCGCAGCCTGTCGGTCCGGTGGCGAACCGCACGCTGGACATGGAATCCATGGCGAGGGCCTATTTCGAATTTCTTGGAATTGACCCGCAAACGGGTCTCCCACTGCCGGAAACAGTGCAAGAGTTAGGTCTGGATGGGGTAGTCCCGGTTCTGGCACGGGACATCATAGCGCAGGATCCACACTGAATATTCTGAAAGGAGGAATCATGTCATTCTCTCTCGCAAGACTCATCCAGGAGCGCCAGGCCGACCAATATGACCTGCACAATAAATACATCAGTCCGCATATGGCGCGCGTCCAGCAGATCATCGGCTTCGACAAGATCTACACGCGCGGCGAAGGCGCTTACCTCTGGGACGCGGACGGGGTCCGCTACCTTGACCTGCTGGTCGGGTACAGTGTCTTTAACCTAGGGCGCGACCATCCCGCTGTCAAGCAGGCTATGATCGAATATCTCAACCTCAAACGGCCTACACTGGTAAAAATGGACTGTCCGCTGCTGGCCGGATTGCTGGCGGAGGCACTGGTTAAACGTATGCCGCCGGGACTGGATGCCATCTTTTTTGCCAGCTCTGGCGCGGATGCGGTGGATACCGCCATCAAATTTACCCGCTACGCCACGAAACGGCCGCGGGTCGTCTTTCTCGACCACTCCTTCCACGGACTGACTCTTGGGACGCTTTCCATCAACGGCGGGGAAGGTTTCCGCAAAGGCTTCGAGCCGCTGATTCCCGGTACGGCCATGGTGGTGATGAACGACCTGGAAGGCCTGGAAAAGGAACTGCGCAAAGGTGACGTGGCCGCCTTCATTGTTGAACCGATCCAGGGGAAAGGCGTATATATCCCGGAGGAGAACTATTTACCCGAGGCGCAGCGTTTGTGCCGCAAGTATGGTGTCCAGTTCATCTGCGACGAAGTCCAGGTGGGGCTGGGACGCGCCGGCAAGTTCCTGTGCAGTGAGCACTGGAATTTGGAACCTGATATGGTCACGATTGCCAAGTCGCTGGGCGGGGGGTATGTACCGGTCAGCGCGGTCATTATGCGGCGTGAGATCAATAACAAAGTTTTCGGTCACCTGAAGCGCGCCCAGGTGCACTCCACCACCTTCGGTCAGAACGATATGGGCATGGCCGCCGGGCTGGCTACCCTGCACGTTATGGATGAAGAGAAAATCGTTGAACGTTCCGCCAGGATGGGAGCGAAGCTGCTCGCCGGGCTGGCCGCCCTGAAAGACAAGCATGAGATGATCGCGGATGTACGCGGCAAAGGTCTCATCATCGGCATCGAATTCCGCCCGCCGCGCAACCTCGGCCTGCGCGCTGCCTGGACGGCCATCGAAGCCGCCGAGAAAGGCCTTTTCACCCAGTTGGTGGTCATGTCCCTGATGCGCGATCACCATATGATGACCCAGGTCGGCGGGCCGGGCGTGAACATCGTCAAACTCCTGCCTGCGCTCATCATCGGCGATGAGGAAGTGGACGCCATCATTAAGGCTTTCGACACGATCATGGATGAGACCAAAAACCTGAAAGGCCGTGTCTGGGCCACGAGCGGTGAACTCATCAAGCAGGCCATGAGTGGATGAGCGGATGAATTCAGCGTTGGATGATGTCCGCTATCTGGCAGGGACCATCGGTCCGCGCGGCACCGGCACGACCGCCGAGGCGGCCGCCGCCGATTATGTCGCGCAGCGTCTCGCGGACCTGGGGCTTACGCCCGAAAAACATGCAATTCGCTCGGTCCCGAGCCAGAACATCTTCCCCATCGCTATCAGTCTGGTGGCGGTTCTGGCAGCTCTTGTCTATCCCCTCGGCTGGGCAGTGACGCGCTGGCTGGGCGGCCTGTTCAGCCTGACTGCGTGCTGGCTGCTCTGGCAGACCATCCGCAATGCGCAAATCAACCCGTTGATGAAACTTCTTCCGAAGGTGAACAGCCAGAACATCGAAGCGCGTCTCGAGCCTAAAAATGAACCCTGCAGGAAGGTTGTCCTGCTTGCGCATCTCGACACCAACCGCTGCCGCCTGGTCTGGCAATCGCTGACGGTGCGCAGCATCGAACCGATGACCTGGCTGACGCTCGCCATCCCATTTTGCATGGGCATGTTCTACCTGGCAGGCGCTGTCCTGGGGGGGATGCTCTGGTGGTGGTTGTCGCTTCCGCTGGTCGCCTACGAACTCGGTGCGATTGTCACCCTCATCCGGGATGACCGCACGCCTTATAGTCCAGGTGCCCACGATAATGCCGCCAGTGTGGCGGTTGCCCTGGAAGTGGCGGCCCGTTTGTCAAGAACGCCGCTTAATAACACGCAGGTCTGGTTTGTTTTCGACGGTGCCGAGGAGACCGACCATGCCGGGACTCTCGACCTGCTTCACCGCCGCGCTTCGGAATTGCGGGAGGCATCCTTTTTTGGTCTTGAGGGACTGGGCAGCGGGGAACTTGTCTACCTGACGCGGCAGGGCATCTGCGATCATTACCGGCCCAGTGCGGACCTGTTGGCCGTGGCTGAATCGGTTGCCTCGGATCACCCGGAGTTCGAATTTCACCCCGCGATGATGCTGGCCGAGGATGACGTTCGCAGCCTGCGCGGGCGCGGGTATCACGCCATCGGCATCGCCGGACGTGACCCGCAGACCGGCATCCTGCCGCGCTGGCACCGTCCCGAGGACACCCCGGATACCGTCTCAGAGGAGACCATGCAGCGTGCGGCGGATATCTTGTGTGCAATGTTGGAGGAAATGGACCGATGAAAGCCTTTGTTACCGGCGGGACCGGTTTTGTTGGCAGCGCGGTCATCCGGAGACTGCTCGCTGCCGGGCACGCGGTCCGCGCCCTGGTGCGGCCCGGGACAAATGCCCGGATGCTGGATGGATTATCCATCGAGCGCGTCAGTGGCGACCTGAGCGACACATCCATCCTGCAACGGGCGATGACCGGCTGCGAGTGGATTTTCCACGTCGCTGCATTGTATGCCTATTGGGGCTACACCTGGGACGAATTCTACCGGAGCAATGTGGAGGGCACGCGTCACATATTGGAAGCTGCTGCCAGGTCCGGTACCCAGCGCATCGTCCATACCAGTTCGATTGCCAGCCTGGGCATTCCGGGCGATGGGACCCCCGGCACAGAAGAAACGCCGGTCACGATCAAGGATATGCTCAGCGACTACAAACGCTCGAAATACCTGGCCGAAGAAGTCGTGCGTGAGTTTGTCAGTCAGGGCCTGCCGGTGGTGACCGTCAATCCGGCCGCGCCGGTGGGCGTAGGCGATCACAAGCCCACCCAGACCGGCAAGATGATCGTGGATTTCCTGAATGGCAAAATGCCCGCCTACGTTGATACCGGCTTGACCATCGTGGATGTGGAAGATGTGGCCAATGGGCATTTACTGGCCATGGAAAAAGGCAGGGTTGGCGAACGCTACATCCTGGGTGGGGAAAACCTGTCGCTCAAGCAGGTGCTGGATCTGCTGTCCGAAATCTCGGGCAGGCCCGAGGTTCGGGCACGTATCCCATGGTTCGTGGCGCTGGCCTGGGCTTACGTGGATACCGGACTCGCTCGCCTGGATCCAAAACATATCCCGGCCGCCACACCTGCTGCAGTGCGTGTATCCGTAAAGAAAGAATATTTCAGTTCTGCCAGGGCAATTCGTGACCTTGGTTATTCTTTTATTCCCGCCCGTGAAGCGTTGCGCAAAGCGGTTGAGTGGTATTGTGCCAATGGTTATGTAAAGCAGGTGACTCTCATATGACAGATTACATGGAGGCTTTATGGCAAACAAATATCTGATCGGTCTTGACGTGGGTGGCGGGGGAGGGCGTTGCCTGCTTGTGAATGTCGAGACAGGTGAGACCGTCAGCGTTTTTCACGCCTGGACGCTGCTCCCCGATCCGCAAGCCGGGGGCTTCGCTTACAAGTTTGACACGGACGCCATCTGGCGCGCGTTGGGCGATGCAACGCGGGAAGCGCTCAGGAAAGCGGGGGCTGACCCGCAGGAGGTGGCCGGCATCGCTGCTACCAGTTTGCGCCACGCGACCGTTGTCATTGACCGGAAGGGCGGCGTGCTCATGGCCGCCCCCAACCGTGATGCCCGCGCTGCCGAACAGGGCATGCAGTTGGCCGCCGAGCGCGGCGAGGAACTGTACCAGATCACCGGCCATTCTCCCAGCCCGGTCCTCACCGCCGCCCGCTTGCTGTGGATGAAGGAGACTCGCCCGGAAGAGTTCAAGTCAGCAATGGCCGCCTTGAGCATCAGCGACTGGGTCGGCTACATGTTGAGTGGTGAACTTGCAAGCGAACCCGCCCAGGCCGGGGAGAGCCTGCTCCTTGACCTGCACACCCGTAAGTGGGCAAGTGGTGTGATCAAGTCGCTGGGACTGCCGGAGAAGCTCCTGCCGCCGCTCAGGAACGCCGGTACTCGCCTCGGTAAACTGACCAGGGAAGCCGCTGCCAACCTGGGGTTGGTTCCCGGCATCCCGGTGGCGGTCGGCGGCCCCGACACGCAATGCGGACTTCTCGGCTCGGGCGTGGTTGCCGCCGGGCAGATCGGCGTGGTTGCCGGGACAACCACACCGGTGCAAATGGCGATGAACAATCTTGTCATCGATCCCGAAATGCACCTCTGGACCGGGCTGCATGTCATCCCTGGTCTGTATGTACTGGAAAGCAACGCCGGGCAGATGGGCTCGACCCTGGACTGGACTGCCCGCATGATCCATCCCGACACACCCAACCCGGTTGCCATGCTTGCCGCCGAAGCGGAAGCTTCCGTCCCCGGCGCCAACGGCATCCACTCGACCATCGGCGCGGCAGTCTTCAACGCCTCGGCCATGGAGCCGCCTGTGGACAACCTGACCTTCTCGTCTGTAGCCGCCCGTCCCGGCGATGAAGGCCGGGCCGACGTGGCGCGTGCCATTCTGGAAGGCATGGCATATGCGGTGCGTGCCAACGTCGAACCGATCCTGAAAATCTCCGGTGGGGCGCTCACCGAAATCTGGCTCAGCGGTGGCATCACCCGCAGTACTTTGTGGACCCGGATCGTCAGTGATGTGCTGGGCTGCCGGGTGCACGTCAGCGCTTCCGCCGAGGCCAGTGCCGTGGGCGCGGCCATTTGCGCCGGGGTAGGTGCTGGTCTCTTCCCGGACCTGGCAGCCGGCGCCAAAAAACTGGCGCGTACCGCCCGCGAGCACCAACCCGGAGCGGATTCGTCCGCCTACCAGGCCTTTTACGCCGACTGGCAGTCTCTGCGCCAAGAGCGCCGCCCGGCTGATATCGTTGCCGTCAGCCAGTTCACCGCGGCCATGATGGCTGGTTTGTCTTTCAACGAGACAGGGGGTGGCGCGGCATCCGCTTCCTTCAAGCCGAAGATCTACATCAGCGCCGAAGTGGATGAAGCCGCGCTGCAAAAACTGGGCGAGATCGGCGAGGTAACCTACAAGCCCTACCGCACCGAAGGCATCCTGCTGACCGGCGACGACCTGGTGCAGACGTTGAAAAATTATCAGGTCTTTGTCACTGAAGTGGATATCGTGGATGCCGAGGCGCTGCTCAAATTGCCCGACCTGCGTATGGTCGTTGTCTGTCGCGGTAACCCGGTCAACATTGACATTGAGGCCTGCAGCCTCGCCAGCATACCGGTCAGCAACACCCCGGCACGCAACGCCGACGCGGTTGCCGACCTGGCGGCGGGTTTCATGCTGATGCTGGCCCGAAAACTCCAGCCGGCGTCCGCCTTCCTGCGCCAGCCCGGCGGTGAGGCCGGTGATTTGGGCCGCATGGGCCAGGCGCACGAGGAATTCCTGGGCGTCGAATTGTGGCGTAAGACCATCGGTGTGGTCGGAGGCGGCGCGATCGGCCGCAAAGTTGTCCAGCGCGTGTTGCCTTTCGGGGCGCGCATCCTGCTCCTCGACCCATTCCTGAGCAACGAGCAGGCCGCCCTGATGGGAGCGGAAAAAGTCTCGTTCGAGCGCCTGCTGGCCGAAAGCGATTTCGTCAGCCTGCATGCCCCTGTTACAGACGCGACCCGCGGAATGATGAACGCCGCCGCCTTTAATATGATGAAACCGGGCGCGTTCCTGGTCAACACCGCCCGCGCCGCGCTGGTGGACGAGGCGGCTTTGCTGGCAGCATTGAGGTCCGGCAGGTTGGGCGGGTATGCCGCCGATGTGTTTGCGGTCGAACCACCCGCTGCCGATGACCCGCTGCTGGCCTTTCCGAACGTCATTGCCACGCCGCACGTGGGCGGAAACACGCTCGAGGTGGCTGCCCACCAGGGCGAGATCATCTTTAATGAATTGAAACTGCTGCTGGCGGGCAAGAGGCCAAAGTACGTTTTGAACTCTGCCACTCTCGACTCCTTCACCTGGACCGGAAAACGCCAGACGGACGAGTCTGCTCTGAAGGCACGTTCCCAGTCACCGGGCCCGGGCGCGACCGATTTGGATGTTGCCGCGCAAAAACAAAAGGGCGCGGTGGAACCTAAGATGGAAAAAACTGTCGAGTCAACAGGCACATCAAGTGGAAAGGTGGATGATATGACCAATAACACCGCGCGCGAAAAGTTGATCGCAATCCTGAAGGAATTTACCGCTTGCATCCAGGCCGATAAGGGAATGGCAGATTTTGCGAAGGGCAAGAACGTGATCTTTTCCTTCACGGTCAAAGATATTGACCAGGCTTTCTTTATGAGTTTTGCGGATGGCAGGGTGGAATCCGGCCTGGGCAACCCGGGCCGCGAACCGGACGTCAAACTCAAGATGTCTGCCGATATCCTGGACGGCATGTTCACCGGCAGGGTCAATGCCACCAAGGCGGCGACCAGCGGGAAGCTCTCGTTCAGCGGAGATACCGGCAAGGCCATGTCGTTCATCCGCATCCAGGGCAATATGGGCCGGTTATACAGCGAAGCGCGCCAGAAGCTCGGTGACCCCGGCGACCTGACCCGGTTTGGCGCTCCCGCCCCAGCACCGGCGCCTGTTCCAGTCCCCGCGGTCATTCCCGCAGCCGCAAATAACGCCGGGCGCGAGAAGATGATCGCGATATTGAAAGATTTCACGGCCTCCATTGCTGGCGACAAGGAGATGGTCAGTTTTGCCAAGGGCAAGAATGTGGTCTTCCTGTTCACGGTCAAGGACATGGAGCAGGCTTTCTTCCTGAGTTTCGTGGACGGGAAGGTGGACGCCGGGCTGGATAACCCGCCGCGCGAACCGGACGTCAAGCTCAAGATGGCTGCCGATATCCTGGACGGCATGTTCACCGGACGGATCAATGCCACCAAGGCCGCCACGAGCGGCAAATTATCCTTCAGCGGCGATACCGGCAAAGCCATGGCCTTCATGCGCATCCAGAACAACATGGGTCGCCTGTACTCCGAGGCTCGCCAGAAAATTGGCGACCCAGGTGACTTGACCAAGTTCGGCGCTTCGCCCGTCCCGGCGCCTGCACCTGTCACCGCTGCCCCGGTGGCCGCCCAGGCCGCTGTGGCTTACGCCCCGGCTGCCCCTGCCGTGGTCAGGACCGGTGACGTGCGCGACCAGATCCTGATGGTCACCAATGAACTGTATGCCAAGGGTCTCATCACCGCCACCGGAGGCAATGTCAGCGCCCGCTGCGATGATAATCCCAGCGAGATCTGGATCACGCCCAGCGCCATTTTCAAAGGCGACCTGCGCCCTGACATGATGGTGCGCATCAACCTGGATGGAAAGATCATCAACGACACAGATTACACTGCATCCAGCGAACGGCGCGTCCACT
>Ga0315295_10004217_pt1 | contig 12242 bp, 8 predicted proteins | sample YL17G14_0_MG_FD_204453 | JGI IMG/M metagenome (GOLD analysis project Ga0315295, IMG submission 204453) | Sediment microbial communities from Yellowstone Lake, YNP, Wyoming, USA - YL17G14_0 | ecosystem: Environmental > Aquatic > Freshwater > Lake > Sediment | place: USA: Wyoming | collected... | reverse complement strand
CCCCCGAGGGTGAGGAGGAGGCAGCGGCTCTCGCCGAGGACTACGGCGTCGACGTCACGTACCTGCCCCTGTACCAGGGTGACTACCGCCTCCCTGAGGGCGTGCGAGTGCTCCCGGGAGCACGCCCGACACGCCTGGCGCGAGTGGACGGCCAACTGCGGGTGTCCCTGCCCGGCGAGGATCTTGAGGTCGATGCGGTGTTCATCTACAAGAACAGCGTCTCTCCGCGTACCCTTCTCGAAGGCCTGGCCTCCGACGGCCGCCACGTGACCGTCGGCAGGCACATGGAGACCGGTGTGCCCGGGGTCTTCGCGGCGGGGGACTGCACGGGAGAGCCGTATCAAACAGCCAAGGCCGTGGGCGAGGGTCAGGTCGCGGCGCTTGAGGCCGTGCGCTTCCTGCGGAAGCGAACGGCGACCCCATGAAGGCGATCGTGCACACGAAGCACGGCTCTCCGGACGTCCTTCGGCTCGTGGATGTCGATAGACACCCGAAGCGCTCCGCAAGGGCTTAGAGGAGGTCGAGCTCGGCACCTTGGCGTGGGTCGAGCGGTTCGACCGCCAGCGGTCGCTGGAGCCGATCGGCGGCGCCCCGCCGCCAGGGCTCGAGGCGGCGTAGCGTGCCCGCGCTGCTGCCACGGAAGCGGAGGAAGGACTCGGACAAACGAGCCTCCATTGAAGCCCAGGCGGCTCAGAACGTGGGGCTGACAATGCGTTGTCCCCTGTTACCCCCAGCATCATATTGGCTGGCGCGGAGCGAGTGTGGGGCGGCCGCTGCGCGTGCGTACTAGGGCCGACTGAGGGGGCATCTGACAAGCACCAGGCGACCGCGGCGACTTCTCAGCGGCAGGCCGTGCGGGGCCCGCAGTGGCGTGCGCCCCCGGGCAACGTCTGGCCGAGGACCAGGCGAACTCGTGAGCGCCGCCGGCGGCAGCGTGCAGATCTCGCGCGCCGGCGAGTTCATTCGCGCGCTCTATCGGGCTGCCTCTGCCCGGTCCGGCGCCCTTCCTCGTGAAGGCCCTCGTGGGTACGAGCGGCCCTACGCGGCGGTCCCGGTGAGCTCCAGCCAGTAGTCCTTCGGCGGTAGCACCTGCTCGGATTCCTTGATGACGCGCGCCTGGTGCGCGGTCTTGCGCAGGCGCGTGAATTCCGCCGGCAGGTCGATGCCCTGCACCCGCCGGCGCATGCGGCAGCGGCAGGCGCCCGTCGGGTTGGCCAGGGCGCAGTGCCCGCTCATGAAGCGGTTGAGCTTGCGCCGCGCCCGCGACACCATCTGGCGGGCGGCGTCCGGCTCGGTCTCCAGCACCAGCGCGACGTCGTCGTAGTCCAGCTCCGCGACCTCGCGCAGCAGGTAGGCCAGACGCATGTCGGGCTCGAGGCACTGCAGCATCCCGCTGATGCACAGGTCGCACATCTCGCGCACCCACAGGTCGTGGTCGAGATCGGGTGCGTCCGGGGGCGCGAGCTCTCCGTCGGCTTCATAGGCCGTAGCCAGGTAGCGCACGCTCAGCGTGTGCTGGGCCTGCACGTAGCGGCCCACGACGCGCCGCGCGATGCTGTAGATCCAGGTGGACAGAGCGGACTCGCCGCGGAAGCTGGGCAGCCCTTCGAGGACGGCGAGCCACACCTCCTGGGCCGCTTCGCGCGCCGCGTCCTGATCTTGCGTCATGCGCCAGCAGATCGAGGAGACGAGGCGACCGTATTGCTCCACGACGACTGCGGGCTGGGGCGGCGTAAGGCTCGCCTGTGAAAGTGTCATCACGCGCTCCCTGACGGAGGTGTTGCGGGACAGCGCCGATTCTAGCAGCGCGGTTGCCGCGGGACCGAGTTGACGTTCTCTTGCCGGAGTTGTCACAAACCGGCGCGATTCCCCACTCATGTAGATGACAGCCTGAGCGTCATACACAACGGAAGCCAAGGGGGAGAACGATGTCACGCAGGACCTCACCGAAGACCGCCGCCGGGTTCACCGAGCGCCTCGCCCGCAGCAGCGCCGTCCACCCGTGGCGCGCTGTGGGGATCTGGCTGACCATCATCATCGTCGCCGTCCTCAGCATGAGCTTGCTCCCCGGCAACGGCCTCACCTCGGAGTCGCGGCAGCACGGCAAGCAGCCCGACAGCACGGTCGGACTGGAGCTCATCCAGGACCGCATGACCGGCCCGCAGAAGATGTCTGAGTTCGTGATCGTGCAGTCGGCCGCTCACACGGCCAAGGACGCAGCGTTCAAGGCATACGTGAAGCAGCTCGCCGGCGAGATCGCGGGTCTCGGCGACGGCATCGTCGAGAGCGTGGCGACCTACTATCAGACGCAGGATCCGACGCTGGTCTCCAGGGATGGCCACGCCATGCTCGTCCAGGTGGTCATGGCGGGCGACCTGAACACTGCCGTCGCCAACGTCGACGAGCTGCACGCGGTCGTCACCGCCGGCCAAGGAGGGGACTTCACGCTGCAGCAGACCGGCACCGCCAGCCTGAGCAAGACGGGCAACGAGCTCGCCCAGAGCGACATGGAGAGGACCGAGATCTTCGGCCTCCCGGCGGCGCTCGTCGTGCTGGTCGTCGTCTTCGGCGCCCTGCTGGCCGCGTTCATGCCGCTGGCGCTGAGCGTCATCAGCATCGTTCTGGCGCTGACGCTCACCGGCCTGATCGGCCAGCTCTACCCCATGAACACCTTTGTCCTCAACATCCTCACGACGATGGGGCTCGCCGTCGGCATCGACTACACGCTGTTCATACTCAGCCGCTACCGGGAAGAGCGCGCTCGCGGCCTTGCCAAGATCGACGCCATCGCCGCCACCGGCGCCAGCGCCAACCGGGCCATCTTCTTCAGCGGCATGACCGTCGTGCTCGCCATGCTCGGCATGGTCATCGTGCCGCTGGACCTCACCATCAGCATGGGCATCGGCGCGATGCTCGTCGTCTTCACCACGCTGCTCACCTCGCTCATCCTGCTCCCCGCGGTGATGAGCCTGCTGGGCGACCGCGTCAACGCCCTGCGCGTGCCCTTCGTGGGCCGGTTCGCCGCGCGCCGCGCCAACGACCACGGCGGCGTCTGGGAGCGTCTCTCGCACAGCATCATGCGGCGGCCCGTGATCTGGCTCGCCGCCGCCGTCACCCTGCTTCTCCTGGCCGCCTCGCCCATCGTGTCCATGCAGACCGGCAGCACCGGCATGACCGCGTCCGGCTACCCGGACGATCAGTACGCCAAGCAGGGCTGGGACATCCTCGACCGCGATTTCTCGCTCGGCAAGGCCAACCCCGTGCAGATCGTCGTGGACGGGCAGGCGGACGCGGCCGCCGTCGGCGACGGCATCGCCCGTCTCCAGACCGCGCTCAAGGCCGACGGCCGCTTCGGGCCGGCGCAGGTCGCCGTGAGCAAGGCTGGCGACCTCACCGTGGTGTCGGTGCCGCTCGCCGGCGATCCCGCCGGCGAGGCGACCCAGAACGTCATCAAGCATCTGCGCACCAGCCTCGTGCCGGCCGCCTTCGGCGCGACCGCCACCTACGTGTACGTCGCGGGCACGACGGCCGGCGTCGTCGACTACCTCGCCTTCTTCGACCGCTGGCTGCCGATCGCGCTGGCCGTCGTCCTGAGCCTCAGCTTCGTGCTCCTCCTGGTGGCCTTCCGCTCGATCGTGATCGCCGCCAAGGCGATCCTCATGAACCTGCTCTCGGTCGCCGCCGCCTACGGCCTCCTCGTGCTCGTCTTCCAGAAGGGCGTCGGCGCCCATCTGCTCGGCTTCCAGCAGGTTGCCAGCATCGAGGCCTGGGTGCCGCTGTTCCTCTTCAGCCTGCTCTTCGGGCTCTCCATGGACTACCAGGTCTTCCTGCTCACGCGCATCAAGGAACGCTTCGACCAGACCGGCGACACGCGCGAGGCCGTGGCCCACGGCATCGGTCGCACCGCGGGCATCATCACCGGGGCCGCCGCGATCATGGTCTGCGTGTTCGGCGGCATGGCCACGGGCGAGCTGGTCATGTTCCAGCAGATGGGCTTCGGCCTCGCCGTCGCGATCTTCCTCGACGCCACGGTCGTGCGTAGCATCATCGTGCCGGCGGGCATGGAGCTGCTGGGCGACTGGAACTGGTACCTGCCGCGCTGGCTCGAGTGGCTGCCGAACATCAGCGTCGAGGGACACCAGCGTCTGGCGGGCGAGCAGCTCCCGGACGAGGCGGGTGGCGAGCACGAGGGCGAAGCCGCCCGCACCCGCAGGCCGCACGTCGAGGGCATCCCTGCCTTCAGGGTACCGGCCCGCGGGGGCGCCTCCGCCGCCCTCTAGACCTGCTCCCCCTGGAACTCAGCGCCCTTGGCGGCCGGGGCCGGCGCGAGCCGGCCCCGGCCGCTCATTTCGTCCTTCGCGGCCCCGTCCACTGCCGGATCGGCCTGTGCCGCCACAGGGATTTGGGTATCACCCGTGGGCGCACGAGGATTCGAGTCTCGGACCTCTTTCATGTCAGAGAAGCGCCGTGTCCGAAGGAGACGTGCGTGTGCTGGAGCATCGCCGCCCATGCTCCAGACGCGCCTTGCCGCCGAGAGACCGCCGACGCATGGTTTGCCTGCACATGGCGATTTCCGCCCTGCCGTTCGGCCCAAGGCCATCCGAATCGGCGAGCATTGCCGACACCGATGTGCGACACCCCGCGCTCAGGGCAGCCGGCCCGTTTCTGTGGCAGACGCGCAGGGGACGATGGTCATGCTGGCCACTGCGTTGACAGTGTAAATACGATCGCGTCGCGCACAGGGCGTATCCATCAGGATCAGGAAGGGGACCACCACATGAGAATCCAGCCTCGGCCAAGCCTTGCCTGGGCCATCGGCATCGGCTACGCCATCCTGTTCCTCGTCCTCGAGAAGATCATGGGCGTCGGCTACGACGTGATCGGGACGACCACCGACAGTATCGTCAAGGGGATCGTCCTCCCCGTCGGCATCGGCGCGGTCGTGCTGATCATCGTCGCGACCGCGCTCGGCTGGTGGCGCCCGGCCCTGCGCGAGCTGCCGACCGACCCCGCGCGGCCGCCGCGCTGGCTGCTCATCGTGCCCATCCTCGTCTTCATCGCTACTCTGCTTGGCATCGACTACGGCAACCTCGGCAACATGGGCGCGGCGATGATCCTCTGGCTGGCCCTCGGCACCGCCCTGGTCGGCTTCAGCGAGGAGTTCGCCTACCGCGGCCTCGCCCTCGTCGGCTTCCGCGGCGGCTACGGCGAGGTGAAGGTGTGGCTCTTCACGTCGATCCTGTTCGGCCTGCTGCACGGCGTGAACATCGTCCTCGGGCAGGGCGCCGTCCTCACCGTCCGCCAGGTCATCTTCGCCTTCGTCATCGGCAGCGTCTTCTACGCCATCCGCCGGATCTCGGGCACCATCGTGGTCGCCATGGTCGTCCACGCCCTGTGGGACTTCGGGACCTTCACCCACGTGGCCGGCAAGACGTCCGGGGCTGCGGCGGCCCAGACCGACATCCCCACCGCCGCAGCCGCAGCCGGACTCCAATCGCTCCTGATGCTGGTCGCGATCATCCTCGTGATCGTCGGCGCGAAGAAGATCCTCAAGCCCAAGACGACCGCCCAGGTGCCCGCCGTCTAGGCGTAGCGCACACCGCAAGAAGGAGACCGCCATGATCGTCACGACCACCTCCACCGTAGAGGGCCGGCCCATCGCCGAGTACAAGGGCATCGTCAGCGGCACGTCCATTCACGGGATCCACGTGGGCAAGGATTTCAAGGCGTTGGGGCGCAACATCGTCGGCGGTCGCGCCGGCGTCTACGAGGACGAGATCGGCAAGGCCCAGAGCGAGGCTATGTCGGAGATGCAGAAGGCCGCCGAGGACCTGGGCGCCAACGCGATCGTCGGCGTCGCCCTCGACATCGAAGGCGTGGGCACCAACACCTCGATGCTGCTCGTCACCGTGTCGGGCACGGCCGTCGTGGTCGCGCCTGGCTGACCCCAGCGACGTGCCATCGGAGCCGGCCACGAGCGCCGCCGCGCCGGTCGCGCGCAAGGTCGACCCGACCGGCTACGTGAGCTTCGCCGGCGTCGGCTACCACGTCAGCACGCACCTCTCGGGCGAGCAGGTCGAGGTGCGGCTCCGTGGGCTGCACGGTGCAGATCGCGAGAGGCGGCGAGCTCCTCAGGACGCACTGAGCCCGGCACGACCCGGGCAAGGAGCAGAACGCTTTCGCGACGTCGCTGGGACGTCCGCGTCGCAGCAAGGAAGCGCACTATCTTGCACTTCCACTGCGGCTCCGTCGTCATACGCCCCCTTGCTCGGCCGGCCGACGTCAACTCCATCTCGGATGGTGGGCAACGCTCGGATGTGGACAAGGGCACAGATGTGAGGCTCCTTGTGCCTCCGGGTACTCGACAGGGCGTTCGCCGCACCGTCGAAGGAGAAGGCGCAGACCGCGTGCCCACGGACGTTGCCGCCCAATCGCCGACGACAGCTCACCGCGCGGCTGCGAGTCGAGAGGCCGCGCTGAGCCTGCCGGCAGGTCGGAGGAGGGAGCTCAGAACGCCTCTCCGGCCGGGCGCGGCAGGGCGCGGCAGGGCGCGGCAGGGCGCGCAGCCCCCCGATAGTTGGATGGGCCAATGGCCAGAAGGACCGGACTAGAAGGAGCGGACAGCACGCACCTTGAAGACATTGTTCTTGAGGGTGGAGTTGCGGGAGCCAGTGCGGAACCATTCGTACCACGCTCTGTCGGAATCGTCCTCGGAGGAGCTCCAGTAGCTGGCGGACTCGTCAAAACCGCCAATCGCCGCTTGGTGAAGGTACAGCTGGTTCAGTTCGTCCCTGCTGGGCAGATACCAGTCGCTGTAGACGCCGCTGACGTACTCTCCGGCCAAGCCTGCCGCGTACGTGCCGCCGGCGCCATTCTGGGCGATGATGTTGGCCGTGTTCGCGGCGCCGGTCCCCATGCCGGTATGCGTCCCTCCTGGAACGAGGGAGTCCTCGAAGGCGGCGACTGCCCAGACGATGCCTGTGCTTTGGTCAGTTGCGGCGGCGATCAATCCGTGCAATCCGGTGCCATCGAGATAGGCTATCTTGCCGCCCTGGTAGGCTTGGCCGATCACGAGGGCGACCGTCACCGTGACGGTGTAGGCCTGGGTGGAAGCGTCGGCGGCGGTGACGATGTAGGTGACGGGGCTGCTGAAGTCGTTGGCCGTGGTTCCGCTGACCTGAGGAGTGCTGCCGACCGTGAGCGATGCTCCGGTGGTTGTGAACGTCGCCACAAGGGCGCTGACGTCGGTGCCGACTGGGACGGTGAGGGCGATCGTGTGCAAGCTCTCATTGATGACCCCGGGGACCGGCGGGGCCAGCCCCTGGAAGCTGAAGGCGGTGATGGCCTTCTCGGGGCTGGGCGGCACGACCTTGAACGTGAGGCTCTTGCTCCAGGCGCCGTGGCCGCGGGCGTTGCTGGCACGGACCTTCCAGGCGAGCGTGACGTTCTTGGGCAGCGCTTTGACGGCCTTCCACGAGAGCTTGGTGACGCCGGCCTTCTTGAGCAGCAGCAGCTTGCCCTTGTAGACGCGCAGCTCGTACCTGGTGGCACCGTTCGCCTTGCTCCACGAGAAGGTCGGTGTACCGGTGGCGATGGTGCCCATGGGCGTCTTGGCCGTTGGCTTGCCCGGCCGCGCGCTCGTGCCGAGGCCCTGGTGGCCGGCGGCGAGGGCCGTGCCGCCGAGGAGAAGGGCGACAAAGAGCGCCAGCGCCAGCGTCGTGGTCAGAGCCCAAGGCGAATGCCGCTGCGGCCTCCTGCCGGTGATCCCCATGCCGTCCTCCTCCATGTCTGCCCGCCGGGATGTGCGTCGAGTATGGCTCCGACGAAAGCGGCAGGCAACGATGGCGCGCGCGCTGGGAAGGAAGGCGAGCAGACGCCGAGGGGGTCCGCTCGAACGCGGCACGGGGATTCACTCGACACGGCGTTGACGCAGTAGGATGGCCGTGCGTCCCGCACAGCGCCCTTTCAGAGCGCCGGCGGGCCTAACTTGGGCAGGAACATGTCTCCAGCGATGAGCACGAGCGCGCCATGCGGCTGCAACTGATCAACCCATCAAACCCACTGGTCAGCGTCGTCCGGCTCAAGGAGAACCGCTGGAATCGGTACCGCGTCTGGAAACCGCTCGGCCTGATGCTCCTCGCGGGTCTGACCCCGCCGGGGTGGGAGATCTCCATCCTGGACGAGAATCTCGGCGCGCCGGATTATGCGGCCATGCCTCGTCCGGACCTGGTCGGCATTACCGCCTTCACCTCGCAGGCGAACCGCGCCTACGAAGTGGCCGCGTCCTTCCGGCGTCTCGGCGTCCCGGTGGTCATGGGCGGCATCCACGCGACCACCTGCGCAGACGAAGTGATGGAACGGGTCGATGCGGTGGTGACGGGGGAGGCCGAGGCCGTCTGGCGGCAGGTCCTGGACGACGTCCGGCACGGCACCTTGCAGAGCCGCTATGACGGAGGGCGCTCCGAGCTGAACGATCTCCCGCCGGCGCGTCATGATCTGCTGCCGAGGGGATACGCACTCGGGGCAATCCAGACCACGCGCGGCTGCCCCTTGAGCTGCAGCTTCTGCAGCGTGACTGCGGTCAACGGGGCCCGCTACCGGCAGCGACCGATTGCGGAAGTCGTGCGGGAGCTCCGCCTGATCAGCGAGCGCAGCGTCCTCGTGGTCGACGACAATCTCATCGGCACGCGGCCCGAGCACGTGGCGCGCGCCAAGGATCTGTTCCGCGCCATTGCCGCGGCCAACTTGCGCAAGGAATGGATCGCCCAGGTCACGATCAACTTCGCCGACGATGAAGAGCTCATGTCGTTGGCCACAAGAGCCGGGTGCAAGGGCGTCTTCGTCGGCTTCGAGTCCCCGGCGCCGGAGGGGCTGCGCGAGCTCGGCAAGAAGTTCAACCTTCTTGGCGGCAGGGACTTGCGCGCCTCCGTGCGGCGCATTCAGCGGCACAAGATCCTGGTTGTGGGCTCCTTCGTCATCGGTCTGGACATAGACGGCCCAGGCATCGGCAGACGCGTCGCCGAGACCGCCAGCCGGTATGGGGTGGACATGCTCAACGCGCTGTTCCTGACACCGTTGCCGGGAACGCGCCTGTGGGACCAGATGAGCGCCGACAACCGCATCATCCTCAACGAGTTCCCGGAGGACTGGGCGCACTACACGTTGGGATTCCCCGTGGCTCGGTACAAACATCTCTCGGTGGACGACAGCATCGACGAAGTGGACACGTGCAATCGGGACTTCTACTCCCTGCCCCGAATCGTGGGACGGGTGGGGCGCGACCTGCGGGGTCGCCGCCAGCCCCTGAGGAGTCTGGTCAGCAACCTCGCATTTCGCAGCAATGCCCGGCTCAGCTGTGCGGCGCATGCCGACTTCAAGCGCGAGCAGGGCAAGAGGTGCAGCGGGGCTACCGCTCAGGCGTGAAGAACCTCCGTCATTTCGGCGACCGTGCTCTCGCTCGGTAGGCCGCTCGACAACGTGACGACCATGACGGTCGGTCCGAACGACCTGGCCGCCGCAAACGCAGCCCGAACGGCGGCGAACACCGACTCCTCGCATCCCGGGGCGAAGGTGCTGAGGCGCCCGATCGTGACTGCAACACCTTCTCCGGCGGCGGCTTGCACGGCGGCCTCGATCGCCGCGCGTAAGTGTGCCTGGCGCAGAGGGTAGACCGAGAACTGCAGGCCGACCTGCTCTTCCTCAGCCTTCTCATCCCTGGACATCGCGTGCTCCTTCCTCATGAGGGACGGCGCTCGGTACCGCGACCGAAGAGCGACCGATCCCTTCGGGCCATTCGCCTACAAGCGTACCCAGCCTCGGTCCGTAGGGTTCCGGCTTCGCGTCGTTACCTGTGTCGATCGGTACGGGCGTGGCCGCCAACGGCCTGTGCGGTTTGGTGCTCTCGGAGTCGGTCAAGAAGAACGACATGAGGGGAGCCACCCACGGCGCCTTGTTGCTTTCCCGGGACTGCTCGTTCTCTTCGCAGGAGAGGACCAGTACCGGGGATTCGGCGGCTCCACCTGGCGAGTGGGCGACATCGCGGCCGCCCGGGGCCATGGGTTGCTGATCGGCGGCGTGCGTTCGCCGGCACGCCCGTTCCGCAAAGACCGGCTGCAGTCAACAGAGGGAGGGCACATGAACGGCTACCGTGTCGAGCGGCGCGCATGGGTCGCGCGCATCCTCATCGTTGCCGTCGCGCTGGCGGCTGGGACCGCGGCGACGCTCATCGGTCACGGGCCGGAGGCGACCGCGGGCCACCGCGCCGCCGGCCCATCAGTGCTCAGCGTGCGCACCGACGGCGGCCACGACGTCCTCTGGCTAGTGTCGCCGGCCGACGGCTCCGCGACCGCCGCCGGCACGCTGCCCGGCGTGGCCGGGAGCGCCGCCGTCGCGCCGGACGGGGCGAACGTCGCCTACCTGCCGGCGAATGGGAAGCCGTACATCTGGCTTGGCTACGGAACGCTCGCGCCGAAGACGATCTCCCTGGCACCGGCCCGCCTGAAGAGGGTGGGCGCGATGACGTGGATCGGTGCCGATCGGCTGCTGATCTCGGCGTCAACGAACGGACGGTACTACAACCTGCGTGCGGCGCGCCTCTACACCGTCGACGTGAAGACGGCCACCGTCAAGGCGTTCCGCGGCCTCGTCGGCGCCGAGCCCAGCGCCGATCCGGTTTCGGGCAAGGTCGCCTACGTGCACTTCGCCAAGCTCGACGGCGGGAGCGCGCGCAACAATCACGCGGCGCTCTACCGGGAGAGCCTCAAGCTGCTGAGCGCGAACGGCGGCGGCGCCGGCCGCACGCTTGTCTCGGCGCAATACCGGCTCTTCGCCGGCCAGCGCGCCTTCTCGCAGCCGCAGCTCGCCCCCGGAGCCAAGTGGATCCTGACCGGGGAGACGGGCAGTGACGTGCGGGTCACGTACACCCTGTACGACACCAGCGACATCGCCGCGCCGTGGCTCAGCGTCTTCGCGCCCGCGCTTCAGGCGGCTGCCTGGGCGCCGGACGGGGGCAAGGTCGCGTTCGGTGGGGTGGTGGCCTCCCCGGCCACGCTCTCCGACGCCTGTGTCTACGTCTACGGTGTGGCGAGCGGTGCGCTCATGAGGACGCCGGTCGGCGTCCTGTCCGGCGCGTCCGCCGGGATGATCACCGCTGTGGCCTGGTCGAATGACGGGAGGCTGGTCGTAGACGCCCTCGATAGTGGCGTGGGCACGGCGCATGGGCACGTGCTCGTGATGCGCGACGCCGACTTGAGCACGCTCATGGACCTCGGCCAGGGGCACCTCTCGGTCTGGGTGCCATAGGCCGCGCGACGGGCCGGGCCGGGGCCGCAGCCGGCAGACGCGTGGCGATGCAGCGTGGCCGGGGCGCGGGACCTTGTCCCTCGCGAGCACGCACGTTAGGCTTCGCGGTGACCAATCCGCGGAAGTGGGGGGCAGGTGCGAGGCTCGCGCAACGTTATCGTCGTAGCCGTCTGTGCGCTCGTGTTCGTCGGAGCGCTCGTCGGGCTGGTCGTCACCATCTCTCCGTCCTCCGCCCCCGCCGAGCCAGAGCTTTCGGTCAGCGTCTACGTGGTGCCGGAGTTCATGACGGCGGTCTACAAGGCGTACAGCGGCGACTACGGTGATCGCTGGCTGGCACGGACAGTGATCACCAACACCGGCGAGACCGCCGTGCGCGATTTCAGCATCGACTACAGGATCGCCGGCTACGGGGAGTCGACCTCCACCGAGGAGTACTCTCTCATCCTGCCCGGCCAGACGGTGCGTGACTACTGCTATCCCGTCTTCGACCGCGACCAGATGGCCACGATCGACAGCGAGACGCCTGCCGAGCTGTTCGTCACCTACGAGTGCGACGGCATGGCTCGTTCCATCGCGACGACCGAGCGGTTCGACTTCCTTGGTCACAACGAGTGGGTGCGCACCGACTTGCCTGAGGATGAGTGCCTGACGTTCCAGGACTGGCACGACAACGACGAGTTCCTGGCGGCCTTCGTCACCCACAAGGACCCCAGCGTCCAGGAGCTGGCCAAGCGGCTCACCGGCGGGGTCTTCACCGCTACCGATGACGGCGCCATGGATGCGCTGAGCCGCATCTACTACGGGCTGCGCGACACCCCGTTCAAGTACATCACGGAGCCCGACTCCTACTGGACGGACGGCTACGCCCAGCATGTGCAGTTCCCGCGCGAGACCATGGCCTACCAATCGGGCAACTGCGTCGACCTCTCGGTCCTGTTCGC
>Ga0315295_10004215_pt1 | contig 12245 bp, 9 predicted proteins | sample YL17G14_0_MG_FD_204453 | JGI IMG/M metagenome (GOLD analysis project Ga0315295, IMG submission 204453) | Sediment microbial communities from Yellowstone Lake, YNP, Wyoming, USA - YL17G14_0 | ecosystem: Environmental > Aquatic > Freshwater > Lake > Sediment | place: USA: Wyoming | collected... | reverse complement strand
GTCTTCGCCATCTTCGTCTTCGGTCTTCCACTTGTCCGATTCGTCAATATCCTCGATTTCACGCTGCATATACTTGAAAATCTTGTCCTGCAGCGGAGCCAGTTTTTCCTGCCATTTGAGCATTTCTCTGTAGCTGGAGGCCAGCATATCGAGGCGGATTAGCTGCCATTTGGCTATACACTCCGGCTCCTTGATATTAGTGAACGGGTCGCATTTGAAGGTTCTTCTGCCGTCGGGACTAATCTCGCAAAATTCACAATCTTTACATTGAATCATTTTTGCACCACACCCTAAATCAACAAAAATCTAAAGTGAAGCTCCACGGCTTTACTGCCGGGGCCTCGCTCCGTCGCCATAGCTTTGGAGCGTCGGCGAAACCCGCCGAAGCATACCCTCCGAAGCCAACAGCTAAAGAGGGTTACCCTTTTCGCATTCATCCACAGGTCTGCACCTGTGGCTTTCTGCGAAGGCAGGCGAAAAATTTACGCCTTTCATCCTCTTTACTTTCACATTATAATACCATATATTCTAAAGGGTTAAAAGTATTTTGGAACAAAGATTTCTGGTTTGTGGAGAAATAAATGGCAAAACCAAGACGCAGACGCAAAGTGGGCAGTAAAAAAAGACGCTCCCGCTGGAAAGTACGACATAAAATAAGATAATTATCCGTTGTGCGTATTGAGCATTGCGTAGAATATACGCGATATGATATATGCAATACGCGATACGATAAATGAAACACTTTAATATAACCTTCAAACCTGATGGCAGACAGATTTCTATTCATGCAGGTGCAACACTTCTCGAAGCCGCAGGCCAGGCCGGCATAATCTTAAACACCGTTTGCGGCGGAAAGGGTATCTGTAAAAAGTGTCTGGTGAACCTTGACCCGGATGGCCGACAGGTTCTTGCGTGTCAGCATCACATCGATAGCGACCTTGCGGTAACAGTTCCGTCTGCATCTCGATTCTTTGAGCACAAAATTTTAACTGAAGGCGTTGCTCCTCAAACCGAAATTCAGCCCGACATATATAAAAAATATCTAAAATTTGCTTCCGCCAGCCCGCCTTCAGCCCGCCTCACCGAAGACAGCAAGTCGAGGCAGGCAAGGTCTCGCCGCTCTGCGGCGGACAAAATCTTTGGCGTCGCAGTTGATATCGGCACAACTACCGTCGTCGCAAAATTGGTCGATATGACAGATGGACATCCTCTGGTAACCCAGGCCGAATTAAATCCGCAAACCCGATTCGGCGATGACGTAATCAGCAGAATTAACTATGCTCAAACCGACGCAAAGTTAGCGGAGCTGCACAAAGCAATAATCGACTGTATAAATGAATTGACCGCAAAGCTTTGCAGCCAGGCATCCATAGACACAAAGCAAATATATGAAATGTGCGTTGTCGGCAACACGACTATGAATCACATTTTTCTGAAATTGCCTGTGGTCCAGCTTGGCCAAGCCCCATACAAGGCCTTTTCCCTCGATGCAAAAGACCTCTCTCCCAAAAAGCTGGCCCTGCAAATAAACCCTGCCGGTAATATCCACACCGTTGAGAACATAGCCGGCTTTGTTGGCTCAGATACCGTTGCCGTTGCGCTTGCGGTGGACATAAACTCGGCGCAGGATTTGACACTGGTAGTCGACATCGGCACAAACGGCGAGATTGTTCTCGGCACCGCCGATAAGCTCTACGCCGCAAGTTGTGCTGCCGGCCCAGCCTTCGAAGGTGCACGCATAAGCTGTGGCAGCAGGGCGATGGAGGGAGCGATACAAGCGGTGGTCATAAACGAGGCCGACTTGGACCTGGATGTAATAGGAAATTGTCCGCCTTGCTCTATATGCGGAAGCGGCCTAATCGACGCCGTCGCAGTATTGCTGGATTTAGGTATCATCGACTCAACCGGACGTTTCAACAACCCTGAAAAACTGCCCACTAATTTGCCGCCAGCCATTCGCTTGCGAATTATTCAACAAAATAACCAGCCCGCTTTTCGTCTCGCTGACAAAGTAATTCTGACTCAACAGGATATTCGCCAGCTTCAGCTTGCAAAAGCCGCTATCCGGGCCGGAATAAAACTCCTGCAGAAAAAAATCTCCGCTGGGGGACACCTAACGGTGGGCCTTGAAGATGACGACATAAAGCAGGTCCTTTTGGCAGGCGCATTTGGCAATTATATTCGGCGGGAATGTGCCCTCAGAATAGGCCTGTTGCCCAATTTGCCGCTTGAACGCATTCATTTCATCGGCAACGCCGCCGCCTCTGGTGCTGAGATGCTCCTTCTTAGTCAAAATTGCCGAACGCAGGCAAAGAAATTAGCCCGAAAAATTGAGTATGTCGAAATCGCCAATGAACCCGACTTCCAAGAGGTATTTACAGAGTCGATGTCGTTCTAAACCACTGATTACACAGATTTTCACTGATGCCTTTGTCATTCCCGCGCAAGCGGGAATCCATTCTTTAGCCACAGGACGCGCCGACGGCCCCATTAGAATAAACGACATTCTAAACAATGGGGCAATTTTACCCGCCATAGGGGCGGGTAAAATTGGGTTTGTTTGGGTTCGTTTTGACCAAGAGTCCATTGTTCATTTTTCGTTGTAATTCCTTGTCATAATTGCGGTTATAAACATTTTTGGTTTTTGGAAATTGGGTTCGTTTTGCATAATTAACTTCATTTTGATTGAATTTTCCGCTATGCGCAAAAAATCCCCACTTCCGTTTCTCATCGCTGATTACGCTGATGACACGGAATGAGTTAGCCACCAAAAGGTACAAAAAGCTTTAAAATCCTATGGAGGCATTTGAAATTTCCTATTAACGATTTAATAGTTAATGATTATTTGACTTGGGCCTACTGGACCTGAAACCTTGCCCTGCTGGGCGAATGACGTCCCTAAAGGACTGGCGAGTATTATACCAAATTTCAGGTAAAAGTCAACGAAAATTAACCACAAAAAGGCATAAAAGGCGTCCGCCTGAATTTTTTTGTTAACTCGGTTTAAGGCAACGTACCTTCGAGCCAGTATTCGGCAAACTCTGCTAAATCATATAAATCCACCGAGCCGCTCTTATCAAGGTCGGCCCCGTAGCACCAGTTCGGCTCAGCGCAATTTAGATTCATCCAGTGGTTGGCAAAGACGGCGTAATCAACAAAGTCCACATCGCCGTCAATATCAATGTCTGCCGGTATCTTTTCCCAGAGCCAATTTTTGGTAAAAATGGACAAGTCCATAAAGTCAACGTGCCCGCTGTAATCGAGGTCGGTTCCCTCACACCAGTCCGGATAGTGACAATCAGCACTCATCCAACGTGATGCGAAAGCCGCGTAGTCGTAAAAGTCCACATCACCGTCAGCATCAAAGTCTGAGGGATTTAATCTTGACACAAATACATAAGGCTGTTGCGGGACATCTTGAATCTGTACGTCTTGGGCTAAAACCAAAGTCTGGCCACCACTTGCCACTTTCAAACTATATGTGTCTGTAAGTGATGCATTCGGTTCAGGAACTATCTCAATAAAATAGTCACCAGGTTTTCGTGTAGGTATTATAATTACATCATCCAAGTCGCCATCAGAAGAAACATCAAACTCTCCATAAATAGCGTCAGTAATCTCATTCAAATATTTGCCGATTTTTTGTCCGTCGGGGTCAGTTACAAGTAGATCAACCGGGCAGTCTGAGTAAATTGATAAACCGTTAGAATGGGGTTCATACATACGCAGACTAACTAAGGAATAGTTACCCCAATGGCCTTTAGGCCATTCACGGTAAGTATCATTCTCATCAGCAGGATCGTGGAAAACATATTGTCCTCCTACTTTACCATAAATCACTATGAAATGGGGCGTACCATTAGGTGTCCGGACCTCTGCAATAACAGGGTTTCTTTGCTTCAGTTGTGATGTAATTGTTGCTAAAGCTGTATCATTCATACTTGGGGTATCCAGCTTCCAGTATTTTAATACCTTATCGGGCAGAACCAATGGTACCTTTTCGAAATAAATATTTCCATCTGTATCAATGGCTGATATAGCAGTTAGAACATCATTCAGATTGTTCGGATCGGTATCCATACCAAAATACCGCAATACCATAGATAATGATGTTAACGCGCATCCATATATGCCAATGGAGGCTGAACTATGGTCCAAGAATTTATTTTCCCACCTTGGGTCCTGTTGACTGAAGAAAGGTACACTCAGGATTATTCTTTCAACTGGCGGAGGTACTTCTCTCAGCCAAGGATAGCTTACACCTTCAATAATATCCCAAACAGTATCAAAGTCCCAGCCGACGAAACTGCTTTTCTGTTTCATTTGCGCATCCGTCAGTGGTGTTCCAAGTCCGTTATCCGGCCCGCTGGTCACAAGAAAATAACAACTGCTGATAGTGCCGGGGGGGTAATAAGAGAATTGGTAGTTGTATCCCACCAGCCCGCCGAGTGACCGTGAATCATTTCCGCCGGTGACAGCGCCTGTCGAATAACAATTGTTGACATCGCTGTAGTCGTTCGTTCCCACCAGCCCGCCAAGATAGTATGAACCAACTCCGCCGGTGACATCGCCTGTCGAATAGCAATTGCTGATACTGTCACCTTTGTTATATCCTGCCAGCCCGGCGAGGTTGTATGAATTATCTCCACCAGTAACATTGCCTGTCGAATAACAACTGCTGATACTGCCAGTGTAGGTGTTAGCTCCTGCCAGCCCGCCGAGAGAGTATGAATTATCTCCACCGGTAACCGCACCCGTCGAGAAGCAGTTGCTGATGTTGCCGCTGTTATTTTCTCCCACCAGCCCGCCGAGTGACCGTGAATCATTTCCGCCGGTGACAGCGCCTGTCGAATAGCAATTGATGATACTGCCGCCGTTTCCTCCTACCAGCCCGCCGAGTTGGCTTGATACATCTCCGCGAGTGACGGCGACTGTCGAATAGCAGTTGCTGATAGTACCGTAGTAACCGTTGCTTCCCACCAGCCCGCCAAGAGAGAGCCAACCGCCGCTGACCGCACCTGTCGAATAGCAATTACTGATACTGCCGCCGTTCTCCGCCGGGCCACCGAAGCACCCCGCTAGGCCACCGAGCCATCTTGAATTATATCCACCGGTGATAGAGACATTTTCGAGGCCGAGATTTTTTACATTGCCACTGGAAACGTACCCGAACAGGCCCAAAAAATGGTTATCAGTACTGTGAGTATTTATGGTCAGGTTGATAATTTTGTGTCTTGCACCATCGAAGACGCCCGTAAATTTAACACCTTGGAAGCCCCATAAACCGGTTTCCGTATTTGGTGAGATGACGGCAGTGGTAAATACCTGTCCGCCGGGAAGATTCGGGTCGAGGTTAATGTCCGCTGTCAGAATAAAGCACTTGCCGTAATCTGCGGTAGTGGCGGCCAAAGCCAGTAAATCTGCTTTAGTCGCAATCTGATATGGGTCCTCCACTGTACCTGTACCGCTGCCGCCGGAATAACCAAAGGAAACAGACGACAACACCAACCCACCGATAATAATTGCCGCAAAGAACATCCGGCCCATTTTTATGCCCACCTGCACCGCAGAAAGAAGAAATGCCATGACTGTGATTAGGTGTGTTCTTGTCATTTTTTCCTTCTTGGATTTTCTCTATAAAACGCTTTATCGGCTTGGTTGCTGCACATGTAGGGAAGCCACCGAATTGATAGTTATTGATTATAACACGGATTTTAGCCAGTGCAAGAAAAAACAGGGAAAATTCGCAGCTCGCCTGCAAACTGGCTTGAATGTCAAAATTCCGGGAATAAAATGAAGAAGTTAATAAACCCGCCGGACAAGCCGGTGGGCTTTCGGATTGAAGAAGCGTTCCTCACGTTTGCAACCCCAGGAATAAACCCACCGGCATAAAGCCGGGTAAAAAATAAAGTGTTCCTCACGCCTGCAACCCCACGTGAAACGTGGGGCTATATACCATTTAACCGTTATATTTTCCGACAACTAAGCAGGCGTTATGGCCGCCGAAGCCGAGAGAATTGCTCAGGGCGAAGTTGACTTTTGCCTCGCGGGCCTTCAGCGGCACATAATCCATCTTCAGGTCGCATCGCTCGTCCTGATTGTCTAAGTTGATAGTAGGGGGGATAGTCGATTCAGTAATGGCTTTTACGCTTACTATAAGTTCCACCGCCCCTGTTGCTCCGAGTAAATGCCCGAGACTGCTTTTCGTCGAGCTGATGGCCAGCTTATATGCGTGGTCGCCAAAAACGGTCTTTATAGCAATGCTCTCAGATATGTCATTTAGCTCGGTACCCGTCCCATGTGCGTTTATATAATCAATTTTTTCTTTTTCTACACCTGCATCAGTAAGTGCCAGCTTCATTGCCATTGCTGCTCCTTCACCGTTCGGCGGGGGAGCGGTAATATGATAACCATCATCGGTAGCACCGTAGCCAAGAAGTTCGGCATATATATTTGCACCACGTTTCTTGGCATGGCTCTCTTCTTCTAAAACCAAAATGCCGGCACCCTCGGAGAGAACAAAGCCGTCCCTGTCCCTGTCGAATGGTCTTGAAGCTCTTGCAGGGTCGTCATTTCGTGTGCTCAGTGACCTCGCAGCGCAGAATGAAGCCAATCCTACCGGCGTAAGAGCTGCTTCGGCTCCGCCGGTTATCACAATGTCGCTTCGCCCCGAAACAATGTTGCAAAAAGCCTCGCCGATAGCGTGATTGCTGGAAGCACAGGCACTGACAACACAAAAATTGGGTCCCCGCAGTCCGTAGCGAATGGCAATATTACCGCACGCAGCGTTGGCCATAAGCTTTGGAACGGTGAAAGGCGAAACCTGCCTTACACCTTTTTCCAGCAGCCTTGTGTGCTGCTCTTCAATTTCCTGGATGCCGCCTATGCCTGTCCCTACGATGACACCCACTCGAAAAGCGTCTTCCTTTGAGAAATCAAGCCCGCTGTCATCCACAGCCTGGATTGCTGCAGCTACGGCAAACTGCGAGAAGCGGTCCATTCGCTTGCTTTCTCGCTGGTCGATGTATTTCGTTGCATCAAAGCTTTTTACTTCTCCCCCGAACCTTACCGGATATGTGCTGACATCAAAGGATTCTATGTTGGAAATGCCGCTTTTACCTTCGCACAGCGCAGCAAAAAGTCCTTTAGCAGACTCGGCCAAAGCGGTAACACACCCCAAGCCAGTGATAACTACTCGTTGCCTGTTCATAATGCTGAGCTTGTTTGTTACTCTTGGCTTTTGGAACGTGCAATATTGGCAATGTAATCAATTGCGGCGCCGACCGTCTGGATTTTCTCGGCCTCCTCATCCGGAATACTCATATCAAATTCGTCTTCAAACTCCATGACCAGTTCGACCGTATCCAGCGAGTCGGCGTTCAAGTCGTTAATAAATGAGGTTTCACGAGTTATTTCAGACTTATCTACGCCCATTTGCTCACTTATTATTTCGATTACTCTGCTTTCAATTGCCTGAACATCTATCTCATCAGCGCTCACTTGTTTTGCCTCCTAAGCCAAACAGGAATTTATTTCGTAACCTCACAACTATCAATTAGCAACAAAACCAACGATAACAGTTATTTATCCGCCCGAGGCGGATTTATACCGTTTATTATTTTAGGCGGGTATATTACCTGTTAAATTACTTCTATACAAACATTTTTTTATTTTTTTACATCGCCATTCCACCGTCCACGCAAAGCACCTGCCCCGTGATATAGCCCGCCTCGTCACTTGCAAAAAATGCAATTGCTTTAGCAACATCATCAACACTGCCAAATCTCCGAAGCGGTATCAGTTGTTTCGCAGCCTCTTTAACCGGCTCCGGCAGCTTGTCCGTCATATCTGTAACAATAAAGCCCGGCGCAACGCAATTTGCCGTTACATTTTTTCTTGCAAGCTCACGGGCCACAGTTTTAGTCAAGCCAATAAGGCCTGCCTTGCTGGCAGCGTAATTACTTTGGCCCGCATTACCAATCACGCCCGCAACCGAGCTGAGACTGATAATTCGACCGAACTTGTTCCGAACCATAGACCTTGCTGCAATCCGCATCGCAATAAAGGCCGCTCGAAGATTAACATTAACAACAGAGTCAAAATCTTCGTCGCTCATTTGCAAAATCAGCTTGTCACGAGTGATACCGGCGTTATTCACCAAAATTCCTATCCCCCCGTATTCAGCCGCCAAAGACTCAAGTGTCTCAGTAAAAGCGGCTGTATCGGTGATATCTACACAGCTCGTTTTACAGCTAAAGCCGGCTTCTTTCACAACATTTTCAAGTTCGACAAGTCGCTCGGAATTTACATCCAGCCCGGCGACAAGACGACCTTGCTTGAGCAGTTCAAGCACAACCGCACGTCCTATCCCTCTGGCGGCACCTGTTACAACAGCCAGTCTCTTCTCCGGCATATTTCCAATCTCCTTGTCAAAGCCTAAGAATTCAGCAACCCTTCTATGGCCTGCAAACTGCTTACATTCACAACGTTTATCTTTCTGTCGATTCTCCGCATAAGGCCGCTCAAAACCTTCCCAGGCCCAATCTCATAAAAATTTTCAACTCCATCAGCTATAAGTCTTTCCATACATTTTTGCCAAAGAACAGGGCAAGTCAATTGCTTTATTAGTCCTTCTGCGATTTCTTTAGCGCTTTTATAATATTCGGCGTCAATATTAGCAATAGTTTTAATATTTCCAGACTCTGAAATCCTGCATTTCCGCAGTGCCTCTTTAAGAGTATTCGCCGCGCTGGACATCATTTCAGTATGAAAAGCACCAGCCACTTCCAGCCGCACAGCTTTTATGGCCCCATATTTGCCGGCTAATCTTTCTGCCCGCCCGCAGGCTGCCCTGTTGCCGCTTATCACAATTTGCCCCGGACAGTTAAAATTAACGGCGACCAAAAGTTCACCTTCACTGGCCTCGGCACAAAGCTGACCGACCTTTCCCTCATCGAGGCCGATAATACTCACCATCGCACCCTCAGCTGTCTCAGCCGCTGCCTGCATCGCCTGCCCTCGCTTTTGAACAAGAACAAGTGCGTCCTCAAAGCTAATTACTTCTGCGGCATACAAGGCGGTATATTCCCCCAGACTAAGCCCCGCTGTTACATCTGCTCCAAATCCACTTTTAGCCGGGCCTGTCTTAACTGCCTCCAGTATGGCAGCCGAAGTTACAAAAATCGCAGGTTGGGAAACCGTCGTCGTATTTAATCTTTCTGCAGGCCCTTCGAAACATATCCTGCTTAAATCAAATCCGACGATTGTCTTTGCCCTCTCAAAAATCCTTGCCGCCGCGCCGAATTTCTGAGCTATTTCTTTGCCCATTCCTACGACTTGAGCTCCCTGCCCCGGAAATAAAAAAGCAGTTTTCATAATTCGTATCTTGTATTTCGCATTTCGTATCTTCTCGTATTGAGTGCGCACAAAGCTGAGATTGCGTTAGTTCTTTTACGCAATACGCGATACGCACGACGCAATACGACAGTTAAAACTCAATTACATTTGCTCCCCAGGTCAACCCCGCTCCAAACGCCACGAAAATAATAATATCACCTCGCTTGATTTTACCAGACCTGACGCACTCATCGAAAGCTATCGGCACCGAGGCCGCTGACGTGTTGCCATACTCGGCAATATTCAAAAACACTTTCTCCTTAGGCAGCCTTAAACGCTTCGCTGCAGACTCAATAATCCTTGCGTTCATCTGGTGTGAAATAACCATATCAATATCGTCGATGCTCAATCTGCAATGCTCCAGGCAGTCGGTAACAGCCTCAACAATCCGCCTGACCGCCTGCTGATAAACTTCCCTCCCCTTTATTTCCATATAGATTTTTTTCGGGTCTTCCAGCTTCTTATCTGAAGGGTAGCGGGAACCATACGCTTGGCAGTTCAATGCTTCCCAGCAGTCCCCGTCTGATGACATAGTGCTGTAAATGATGCCCTTGCGCCCATCTTCGCTTCTTTCGATGGCAACCGCCCCGGCTCCGTCCCCAAAAAGGATACAGCTTGTTCGGTCGCCCCAGTTAGTAATCTTACTCAGAGTTTCAGCCCCTATTACAAGGGCGTTTTTAATTCTGCCGCTCTCCAGAAACTGCTGCACGATGGACAAACCATACACAAAACCGCTGCAGGCGGCTGCTAAATCAAACACCCACGCTTTCTTTGCCTGCAGAGAGCGCTGCACAAAGGACGCCGTTGAAGGAAAAACCATCTCAGGCGTAATAGTGGCCACAATAATAAGGTCAAGTTCACCGGCATCAAGATTTGCCTCGGCCAAAGCCCTGCGGGCCGCTTCTGTAGCTAAATATGCCGTGCTCTCGGCATCGGTGGTAATGTGCCGGGTCTTAATGCCTGTCCGGTCGGTAATCCATTCGTCCGAGGTATCTATCATCTTTGCCAGCTCCTCATTCGTCAGTCTCTTCTCTGGTGCAAATGAGCCGTAGCCGGTGATGACCGCGTGGTAATTGGGGCTATGCTCCCTGACTTCCGTGTTCATCAGTTGTCCTTACAGATGTGCTTGACAAATATTCGACAATCTTATCGTTTATTTTTTTCGTATGGAATGCTTTGGCCGTCAAAATAGCGTTCTTAATTGTTCTGCTTTCACTTGCTCCGTGGCATATCAGTGCTGTGCCGTTAATGCCTAACAGCGGCGCTCCGCCATATTCGTTATAGTCATATTTCTTATAAATCCTTTTCATCACAGGTTTAAACTTCATAACAAGTCGCAGCTTCTCCTGGCCGAGTTCGTGCTTTATTGCCTTAAACAGGCCGTCAACAGCCCCCTCGGTCAGCTTCAAAATCACATTGCCCACAAAACCGTCGCAGACTACAACATCGCAAACGCCTTTGAATATGTCCCTGCCTTCGATGTTTCCGATGAAATTCAGATTCGCGTCGGCTTTCATAAGCTCACGTGTCTTTTTAACCGTCTCATCACCCTTTGCATCTTCCTGGCCGATGCTCATAAGTCCGACCCTCGGGTTTTCTATCCCCAGCACGTGCTTTGAATACATCCTGGCCATAACCCCGTATTGATAAAGATTTATCGGCTTACAGGCAATGTTCGCCCCCACATCACATATCGTTACCGGCCCTTCGAAGGTGGGGAAAACCACCGCTATCCCGGGCCGATTAACGCCGGCAAGATTTCTCATCCTCATCTGGAAAGCTACGACACAGGCGCCAGTATTGCCTGCTGAAATGACTGCGTCCGCCTGGCCTTCCTTGGCCATTTTGGCCATAACAGCGATGGAGCTATTGCGCTTTTTTCGCAGGCTCTCTATCGGCGCCTCGTCCATACTAATAACTTCCGGTGCGTCAACTACAGTTACAGCGCCTTTTGAAGGTAGTCTCGGTTCTACTATCTCCTTCGGGCCGACAAGTATCACCTCATCATTCCCATCGAGTAGTTCGATTGCTTCTAATGCCCCGGAGATAATCTCGCCCGGTGCGTTGTCGCCTCCCATTGCGTCAATTGCAATCCGCATCTTTTACGCCTTCTCCTCCTTGCCTAACTTCAACGTTGTTTTCGGATTGACATAACCGCAATTTGCGCATGCTGCGTGTGGCAGCTTGGCATGGTCACACTTCGGACAGACCGAATAATTTACGCCCTTTAGCCGATGATGGCTTCGGCGGGTGCGTGTTCTGCATTTACTCATCTTTTTTACTGGTAGCATTGTCAATCGCTCCACATAATTTTCAAAACCACTAAATAACATTAAAAACCCCCTAAATAGTTAACTGCCGCCCCTTTGTCAAGCGAAATTTCCTTAATCCCGTTAGAGATAGAATCTCTAATGGGATCAATCTCCACTAGCCTTACGTTTAGCCGTCGCCGGCATTTATCCACCATAGCCTTGGCGAAGGTGGACGGCGACGTTTTACTACATTCTAAATTCTACATTCTATATTCTCGCTTTTTTCTTTCTTCCGGCGTATAATACGCAGTATGGCTTACGCCATTACATCAATCTGGGGCACATAAAGGAAAACTTATATGAAATACACGCAGGTAAAACTTAAATAAACTCTGAATTTGATAATGATAAGTTACAGGAAGACAAAACTTAAGCTGATTTATGGTAAGCATATTCGAAGTTTACTTTTAAGATTTTAGAAAGGACAAAAGATGGCAAAGAAAATCAATCTTCCAAAAACCAAATCAGAAGTAGGTCTTTTAATTATCCATGTAATCCAGGAAATCTTCAGGCAGATTGAAAAATACGGCCCCGAAG
>Ga0315295_10004214_pt1 | contig 12245 bp, 12 predicted proteins | sample YL17G14_0_MG_FD_204453 | JGI IMG/M metagenome (GOLD analysis project Ga0315295, IMG submission 204453) | Sediment microbial communities from Yellowstone Lake, YNP, Wyoming, USA - YL17G14_0 | ecosystem: Environmental > Aquatic > Freshwater > Lake > Sediment | place: USA: Wyoming | collected... | reverse complement strand
TTCAACTCTCTTTGGCCATCCTCAGGCTCTCTCTGAACCGGTAACTGTCGCCTGAGGTCGTGAAGACGTGGCCGCGGTGCACTAACCGGTCAATGAGCGCCGCCGTCATGCCCTCGTCTCCAAAGATCTCCGTCCACCTGGAAAAGTCCAAATTAGACGTCACCGCGAAGCTCCCCAACTCGTACCTGGCCGATACCATGGAGAACAGCAGCTGCCCGGCGTCTCTCGAGAACGGGACGTACCCCAGTTCGTCCAGGATCACCAGGTCCAATTTCCTGAAGCTCTTTTCGAACCTGGACAGCGAGTGGCTCGCCCTGGCCTCGACCAGTTGGTTGGCCAGGCTGGCGGCGGTATAGAACCTGGTGTTGAGCCCTGCCTGGCAGGCGGCCACGCCGAGGGAAATTGCCAAGTGCGTCTTGCCGGTACCCGGTTTCCCGACGAAGATGACCGACTCGTGTTGGCGGATGAACCCTCCGTCCAGGAGGCCCATGATCTTGTGCTTGGGCAGGTCTGGTTGGATCGAGAAGTCGAAGGTGTCGATGGCCTTCAGGACCGGGAACTTGGCCTTGGCGACCAGCCGCCTCAGCCTGGAGTCCTTCTTGAAGGAGACCTCGTGCTCAAGGCAGGCCTTCAGGAACTCCGGGTAAGAGAGGTTATGCTCCTCGGCGTCCCGCAGGATCTCGCGGTAGCCCTGCGCCAGCCCGCCCATCCTCAGGTGCTTCAGGTAGTCCACGATGACAGCGTCGATGGCCACGGCTCTCACTTCCTTTCCAGGAGGGCGTCGTAGGCTTGGAGACTTACCCCCGCCACGGACAATCTGGGGATGCCCGGGTGGTCCGCAAGAGTCAACGGGGCCGGGGGCTTGTCCTCGTCCAGGGCGCTTTGCACGATGCACTCGACCGCGTCCGCGGTGAAGCAGCCCCGGCGGACCGCGGATTCCAGGGCCTGGCCAACGGCCTGGGTACCATGCTTCAGCATGAGCTCCATGATCCTGGCCATCTCAGAGGCCGGCCTGACCACTCTCTGGCGGGCGCCCGCTGCGAACTGCTTTAGCACATCACCGACCTCGCTTGCCAGCACCGGTTTTGCCAGCACGATGGCTCCCGGCTTCCTCGCGAGGACCCCGAGGTAGTGCTCCAGCTTGTAGGTCTCGCCTCCTTTGACGTAACTCCGCCTGTGCTCGGCCACGACGGCGCTTTCGTGCAGCACCACAATCCTGTCAACGTAGGCCTTTACCAGGAGGTTCTTGTACGCGCACTCGGCCGGCACCGAGTACCGGTGGTTGTCGATGCGCACCAGGGCCTGCTTGGTGGCCCGGGCGTAGGCCACGCGGGCGATGTCGTAGTCCCGTTGGGGCAGGGGGAGAAGGTACTTCCGCTCCTCCTCCAGGGCCTCTCCGACCGTGAGTTTCGAGCCCGGGACAGGGTACTTCAGGTACTCGAGGCACTTGCGCATCAGGAACTCGTTGAGCTCGTCGAAGTCCTTTACCTCAGGCACAGGGGTGAAGAAGTGCCGCTCAACAAACCCGGCGAGGCTCTCGATTGACCCTTTCTCGTTCCCTTTCCCCGCCTGACAGAGACTCAGGCTGAAGTTGTAGTGTGCTCTGAACTGGGCGAAGTTTGGGTTCTCCTTCTTGTCCCGCCCGAAGATCCTCACTACCGTGGCGGCGTTGTCGAACCGCCCTACCTCCGGGACCCCGCCGAAGAACCTGAGCCCTCTCTGAATCCCATCAAAAAGGGCCTCCTGCCTCTCGGTCGGCTGGGCTATCACGAACGAGGCCCTGCTGGCACGCAACCTGGTCCCGAACACGTCCGCCTTGATGAGCCGGCCGTCCATCACCACGTCAGGTTCAAGCCAGTCGTTCTCAAACGCCTGCCCGTACGCGAACTGCAGCGGGAGGAAGACTTCCTTGGTCTCCAGGCGCAGTTGCTCTCTCAGCCGGGCCACCACCCGCCTCACCGTCCGCTCGCTGCCCCGGAACCCGTGCTCTTCCACCAGCCGCTCGTAGATCCGGTTTGCGGTGTGGTGCTGCTTCTTGCTCCGGACCTCCCGGTCTTTCAACAGAATCCCCTTAGCTATCTCCTCGATGCTGTCCGATACAGGGCTGGGCCTGGGCCACTCCAGAGTGTACCTCCATGGGGGGAAGGACTCTATGTACTTGGCGACAGTCCGGCGCGACATCTTGAGCTCCTTGGCGATCTCCCTGATGGAGTCGCCTTCTCTGAAGAAACGGTTTCTGATATCCTGGGCTCGATCCACACTGATCACTCCTGAACCCCTCTCCCGTTGACGGATGCTCGTCACACCCACCAATGTAGAGGGTAGAGTGCCGGTGTGGATCACTTTTCAGTGGCCACGCTGGCTCACGTTTAGATTACCGAAAACAGGGGTTGAAACGCCTGGCCCGCCGTCAGCCCGTAACCGATAGCGGGTCGCCTCCCGCGCGGAGGCGGGGGTTGAAACGTTTGGGTAGGGAAGAGACACAGCGGAGGAGGCGGGGGTTGAAACTTGTAAAGCTGCTCCACGGTCTGGACCGCGCCCTCGTCGCCTCCCGCGCGGAGGCGGGGGTTGAAACTGCTCGCGGGAAAGGAGTAAGGCATGGCGCGTAAGTCGCCTCCCGCGCGGAGGCGGGGGTTGAAACCTCGAACGGCATTGCTTTACCGCCGCACTGTTTGGGTCGCCTCCCGCGCGGAGGCGGGAGTTGAAACCTCTTGGTCTCCACGCTCACCAGTTCTCTGGCCGGTCGCCTCCCGCGCGGAGGCGGGGGTTGAAACTCAGTATCAGACTAGTCTTAGACAGTCTTATAGGTCGTCTCCCGCGCGGAGGCGGCAGCTGAAAACCAAGGAGAGAACACAGGCTACGGGTGCTGTCTCCGGCCTGAACGTGCCACCTCCTAGGAGATGCACACTGGATCTCCTCACAGCACGGGCAGTCTCCATCAGCTCTCTTTCATTGTCTGTGGTGCAACGGTCGGCTAGACCACGATCTGGTTTCCGCCGACTTCCGCGTCTTCAGTCACGACTGTCGGCCTGTGTCCCCCTGGTTCTGCATATCGCACCGCCTCCCGGTCGACAGCCGATGTGGAGGCGGTGCTCTTGCCCGGTAACGGTGGCTATCCGCCTGAGTCTACTGTGGCGAAACTCGGGTTCAACTGGCGACTCGGGCCTGCATTCGCAATCCTACCTGATCACCCTGTATGGCCGCATCATTTCATTGTCCTCGTGGTCGAGTATGTGGCAGTGCCACACGTAACCCGGTCCGAATCCGGGGTCAAACGGGTAGGGGTTTATGCCTGGAACAGTCTCCGATGGGTCCAGGTGCTGAGGAGCGTACCTGACCCGTATCCTGGTGACTTCGCCCGGATTTGCGCGTACCGTATCTTTCCACCCTTTCTCATTCGAGGCGGGAGGCTGCGGTCCCCCTAGCAGGTAGGGTCCGATGCACAGGGGAATCGTCGGCTCGGCAAGGGGCGGCTCGCCGTTGAGCCGGGCCCAATCTGCCGCGTATCTCTCCACGTCGAGACTCTGACGGCTTGCGAGCTGGAACTGGACAAGGTGGAGATGGATGGGGTGTGTGTCGGCCGTCATGTTCACCAGCTCCCAGTCCTCGGTCGACCCTACTCTGGGCATCTCGGTGACTGGCGAACTCCATCTCTGTCCGTTGAGCAGAACGGCGACGGGACCGTCGGGTCCCATGACTTCGTTCAAGGTCAGCGTCCTGCTCGGGGAGTTGGGGTAGAGCTTGGGAATGTGGATCAACGTGGGCGGAAGCGGGTGGGGGGTGCCCCGGCGGCCGGATACCACCGTGAACTGCATGATCTGCCCGACGGTGTCAGGGTCTGGAGCGTCGCCGCCCGGGAACGGAGCCGGCGCAGTGTTCCGCATGAGTACCTTGGTTCCTGTAGCTAGATGCGAGAAATCGATCAGAACATCCGCCCGCTCCCCCGGGGCTAGCAGGATTTCGTCAAGAACGGCTGGCGCTGGGAGATAACCGCCATCCGACCCGATCTGCGTGAAGGAAAGCATCCCAGATAGGTTCAGGTTGTAGAACCGCGAGTTTGACCCGTTTAGGATCCTGAACCGGTACTGCCGGCCCCTCACGTCCAAGTTGGGCCATGCCTTCCCATTGACCACGATGGCGTTTCCGATGAACTCGGGCACCCAGTAGGGGTGAATCATCGGGTTGATGCCCACGGTGGGGAAGAAGAAAGACCCGTCGGTGCGGAAAGAGCGGTCCTGGATGGCCAGCGGGATCTCATATCGTCCGCTGGGCAGGAGATGGGCTATCTCGTCATCAGGATCCCTCAGCAGGTAGAATCCCGCAAGACCCGCCACCACGTTCAACCTGGTTATCCCGAGGGCATGATCGTGGTACCAGAGGGTGGTAGGCAGCTGGCGGTTGGGATAGGTCAATGTGCGTCTTCGAAATGCCGGTCCTGTTGCGCCGTCGTGGGTGAACCAGGCTTCCGGGTGCCCGTCAGAGTCCGACCGGACTTCTCCCCCGTGTAGATGCGTCACGATGGGTACAGGGTATTGTGCTTGCCCGAATCCTGGAGGAAACGGCGGCCAAGGCATAGGCGGATCCATAGGCATGCCATTTGGGTTGGCCCAATGCAGGGTCGGATCGACCGGGAAGAGGTGAGAGCCGTCCAGATCGTTGGTCCAGGTTACTTCGATGGGGATCCCTCGCACGGCCTCGAAGGTTGGGCCAGGGTAACTCCTGAATTCGACATGAGAGTCGGTTCCCTTGACGCGGATTGCTCCGCCGTAGCCCCAGACCGTTGTCGCGGGCAAAGGCTGAGGAAGCACTTGCTGCTCGAACTGTGATACCGTGACGTCATACCGGTGCATCTCCACCTCGTGATGCCTGTCGCAGACTTTCTCCGGGGCGAACGCAGGCGGAACTGGCAGCTGATTGACGTACTTAGGGATCGTCAAAGGGTCAAGGAAGGAAGCCGGATCGGGTTCCATGCGGTCACTTCTCCTCTCAGCTCATCCACGCAGATTATGCAGCCGCACAGAGTCCTGCCAGTCAACGCGACAGGACCACCGCCCGACTTGCCGCATTCCAGAAGGGATCTTGGGATGTTTGTCGAACAACGTGTCAGACACAGAAACAGACGCACAACCAGCTGGGCGCTCGGACAAAGGAGAAGTGCATGTCTGAAACCCGGTACGCCTCTATGCACCAGCGGTATGAGAAAGCCCTCAAGAAGCTGGCCAAAGCACTGTTGCTGGAGGTCTCCGAGGTCCGACGCCTGTGCGGGGATCCCGCCAGCGGGGGTATGGTCGCCCGCAAGCTCATCGACTTCTTCGGCGACCCCGAGATCCGGGCTGCGTGGAACGACGTTATCCGGATATCGGACGAGTACTGCCAAGCGGAGAAGGCCAAAAGTAGATAGCTTGCCCCGCGAGCGGTGGTCAGCGGGTTTCAGCCGCTCCGGGTGAAGTACCGAATTCTCGGCTCCCCTGCTTACCGACCGAGGAGCCGCGACAGCGAGATGCCGGCGATCATCCCCGCCACTGCTCCGAGGGTCCCGGCGTGGCCTTCCGCCAGTTCCTGGGCGCCCGGGATGAGCTCGTCGAATGTCACGAACAGCATGGCTCCGGCAGAGAACGCTAGAGAGAACGCCAGGATCAGGGGCGATACCGAGATGGCGGAACCGATCGCCGTTCCCAGAACAGAAGGTAGCCCGGTGCACGCGCTCACCAGGATGATGTCTCTCCGGCTCTTCCTCATGGCGGCCAAGGGAGCGGCCACTGCCATGCCTTCGGGCACGTTATGCAGGAACATCAGGGTGGCGATCCTGAGGCCTAGGGACAGCGCCGCCCCGAAGCTCGCTCCGACCGCCAGTCCCTCGGGCAGGTCGTGCATCCCGATTCCTGCGGCGACGACCACGGCGGTTCGCGCGAACCGGGAGCTTTCCCGGTCGGAGGTGAGGTGGTGGGAGTGAGGAAGAAAGAGGTCCACGGCCATCGTAGCCAGTGCCCCAGCCAACAGCGCAGCCAGGCTTAGGTAAGTTCCCGCCTCGGCGAACGCCTCAGGCATAAGGTCGAAGGTAGCCATGGAGATCATGACGCCAGCCGAAACGCCCATGAACAGGGCGAGGACCTTTCTGCCCGGACTGCCCCAGAGCGAAACGATGATCCCGCCGGTCCCTGTGCCGACGACTCCTACGACGATGGATAGGGCGACTACTCGTATGAAGCTCGTGTCCGGACCTCCTCCGCCCGCCTGTCCCATTGTACCGTAAGGCCGGTCGGAAGATGAAGAGAGGACAGCTTCGCGGCTGTCCTCTCGCGGCCTACCAGGTTGGGACTAGCAGATGCCGCAGCAGATCCCGAAGACGAGGAGAATCAGGATCAGGAAAAGGATGAACGCCCAGTTCGGCCACGCCGGGCCGGGTCCTGCCACTTCTGTTCCCTCCCCCATGGTAGTTTCATAGCATGTTATGTCGATGAGACAGGAGCAGTTACAGCCTCGAAGAGATGGCCGGCGGGTGTGCTGCCCGGCCCGGTTGTTCAGCTATGAATATTCCAGGAGACTCAGCGCGTCGGTCAGGATCCTCTGGATGTCAGTCATCATCACCATGATCCGCTGTTCGGCCTCGAGGAACCGCTTCACGGCGCCATGCATGCTGACGATCTCGCTAATCTTATCGATCTCCTGCTTCTTGGAAGGATCCGGCTCCTTCCCGGCCAGGAGTCCCATATCGTACTCGAGCCGCTTCCGCTGGTACTCCTTCAAGATAGAGAGCGCGGCGTCGTTGCCCAGGATAGCCTGTTTGGCTTTCTGGTACTCTTTGTACTCGTCGCTCTCCTTGAGCGCACGCGCGAGTTCGTGCGCTTTGTCGTATGTCGCCAGACGAATCACCCTCTCAAGCCGTGTAGCTTCTCTGTCCCCCGAAGACTTCCTCCATCACACTGGCGTGACAGTTGACATAAACTGAACCGCGATCCAGCCGAAGGAGAGATGACCGGTGGCCAAGATCGCCAACATTCAGCCGGCCGGTGAAAGCATGGAGAGCGACGGGTTCGGCGTGTGGCCGTTTTTCCTCATGTTTTTTGCCGTGTTCTTCTTCCTGATCATAATAATAATCATCATCTGCTGCCGGCGGCCCGAACATGAGCACCCGCCGTGTGACCCGCCTCGTGGGGAGCGTCAGCGCTAAGGTTCGTGGCGGCTCATGCCTGACGGCGACGGACCGACTGGGGCCGGTTGCGGCATGCTACTCCGTCTTGTTGCGCAGAGTCTTGAGCCTGCTTAGCGTGGATGCGTACTCCAGCTCGAGGTCAGCCGTGACTTCCGCATCCCGGGAGGCAGATATCCTCGATGCCAGGTAGGCGAGATCCGCCTGGAGAGCCAGTTGCCTCGCTGCGTCGTTGGTTTTCTCATAGCTGGTGCCTGCCTCGGACGAGCGGTCACCGCGACCCCTGAACTCCGAATAGTTGCCCCTACTGACCTCGAGCCGGCCGTGAGATACGCTCCAGATAGTGTTGCACACCCGGTCCAGTAGGTACCGGTCATGCGTCGCAATGATCAGGGCGCCGGGGAATGAGGAGAGGGCTGGCCTGCTCGACACACTCCCTTGCGGTTACGTCCAGATGATTGGTGGGCTCGTCGAGCACCAGTGCATCGAAAGCGCCGAAGCACAGACAACAGATGGCCACCCTCGTCCTTTCCCCCATGCTCAGTGTCCCGTTGGATTTGAGCTGCGTGTCGCCCGTGATACCCATCCTGCCCAGGAGGTTCCTCGCATCCGCGACCAGCAGGCCCGTTCTCTCGGAGATGGTACTCGCGGCGTTGCCGTCGATGTCCAGTTCGGCGAGCATCTGCGAAAGATAACCTATGCGCACCTCGGGGTTCCTCCAGACAGTCCCCGATCCTGGCTGGAGCTCACCGAGGAGCAGGCGGATGAGCGTGGTCTTGCCGCCACCGTTCGGACCGATGAGGCCCACCTTGTCCCTGGGGCCCAAAGACAAGGTGGCGTTGTCGACGATCCTGCGGCTAGGGTGAGACCTCGGGCGGCTTGCCGGGGGCTCCTGGGCCGGGGTCTCGGATGACGCCTCGTACCAGAAGCAGAGGTCAGACGCTCTAAGCACGGTCCGTGTCCTGTGCCCGGCGTGGGCGATGCTCACGGCCAGGCCGTCATCCTGCCTCCGGATTCCAGGCTCTCGGGCCAGGAGCCTTCCCAGAGTGGCCTCCTTAGCCTTGAACTGCCGGGCGTGCTTCTTAGCCTTGCGCCGCAGGAAGTCGTTCTTCCCAGCGTCGTCGTGGGCCTTCTCGAACCACTGGCGGCGGTCGCGGACTTCGGTAGCGAGTTCCCTCACCCTGCGCTGCCACTTGGCATACTCCTTTGTCCTGTGGGCCTGGTCTTCCCGGACGGCCCTGGTATACGCCGAGTAGCCACCGGAATAGGTTGCGAGGTGGCAGTCCCTGAGCTCCCATATCTCAGTCGAGACCGCATCCAGGAAGAAGCGGTCGTGGGACACCGCCAGCACCGTCCCCGCAAAGGCGCGGATCGTCTTCTCCAGCCACTCTATACCGGGGATGTCCAGGTGGTTTGTCGGCTCGTCCAGAACGAGGAGTTCTGCGTCTGCCGAAAGCGCAACTGAGATGAGCACCCGCGTCTTCTCCCCACCCGATATCTCCCGACAAGGATGATCCCAGAGCTCCCTGCTGACCCCGCACTGTCCGAGGAAAGGCGCCTTGTCGTACCCGATGAGGTCCAGCGGGGTCTCGTTTTCGCCGAAATCCGGTTTCTGGGGCACATAGCCGATCCGGGGCTTTCTGCCCCATTCGACTGCGCCGCGGTCGGGGTCGATCTCGCCCAGTACGACCCGCAGCAGGCTGGTCTTGCCACATCCATTGGGTCCCACGATCCCGACTCGCTTCCCGACTCCGAGCGTGGCGGACACGTCCTCGAAGACCGGAGTGGCTTGATATGAAAGGGAAAGCTCTCTGATTCGAAGGACCGTCACGGTGGATCACTCCCGAAAGATCGTTAGCTTCCTCGAGCCGCGCTCCTGGCTCTCGTCCTGCGCGACTGCCCCTCCACATGCAGTTGGCGCTGCACGGGTGGGGGCCACTGGCTTTGTCCAGCCTGGCTGAGCTAACGAATCATCGTGATGTGGGTACTGTCCTCCTTCCGGGAGTTCGAGACGACTATAACACGGCTTTGAAGGCGAAGCCAATGGGTTCCGCCGGCGGCACGGGATTCCCTGGTGGCCAGCTCAGTCCACGCTCACTTGGGTGACTGGATCTTTTCGGACGGCGGGATCACGGGAGGCTGCAACGTCAGGCCGTACAGCTCGATGTGGACTTTGACCGAAGTATCGATCTGTGCCGTAGGGTACTTCGTAAGCCAAGCGAATTCCTCGAACTCAGGCCACGTGAGGAATGTGCGCTTCACCCTCTCCCCGAACCGAAAGACATCCGATCCTGCAGCCTGGCTCTTCGCGATGGTCCTGTCCAATAGGTGCTTCAGGTAGTCCTCTATAGCCGACTCTGCCAGAGGTGTCATGCGGGGGTCGCTGAAATCGGTCTGGGTCCAGGTTGCGAGATAAGAAACAGTAACATGAATGTCGAGTCTGATCCTGACTTGGTCCCCCGTCCTGGTGACTCTCACTTTAGATCTAGGTCCCGTGATCTCGACATCCAGCGCGAGCTCAGGTTTGTCCGGCGCCGTGGGGTCGATCACCGGGAAGGCAGCCCGCTCCAAGTCATTGCGAGCGACGAGGACGGCGCGAGACTCCTCTCCGGTCAGGGTGCCCACCATCCTGCCTCCCTGGAACATGGCGGTCCCCGCCAGTATAACGGGGCCACCGCCGGCCAGCGGTATGTCCTCCGGGGGGAGATCAGTTGTGCTTTGGCTCGGCGCAAGTTTGCTCAGGTCTGTCCTGGGTTCCACTCGTTCCCCTACTTGGGGGGTCGACGGGAACTGCTGGGAGGGATCCCCCTCGGCTCCTCCACCCTGTCCCGCACCGCCCCCCTTCGGCTTGTAGTCCGACGCCAGAGCCAGAATGGGGCACCTGGGTGAAGAAGAACTCGATTCAAGGAGGTTCACGAAGTCCGGGACGAACCTCGCTGCCTCGAAAAGCCCTGTCCGCCCATGTTGCTGCAGGATGGTCATCAGGAAGCGGCCTGGACTCACTTCCAGCGGGGAGGTGTTTACCCGCAGTATGTCCTCAGCCCGGCCTTGGGCCATGGCCACCAGCGCGCTTCCTCGAGCCTCTACGAGGCGCTTCGTCTCACCCACAATGGAACGCACGTCGGTTTCGGCGAACTCCCTGCCGAACAAGTACAGCTGCGCCTGGACCAGGGATATCCGTCTTCCTAGATTGACGGCGGTGAGATCGATAGCCTCCAGGATGGACCTCGCGAGCACCGTAACGGTCGTGTAGCGGGGGCCGATCGCGCCAACTGATACCACACCGCCCCTCAAGCTGCGGGGAATACCGATCTCCATAGTCGTAGAGTAGAAACCGGGGGGACCCTTATCGAAACCGATCGCCTGCACCCAGGCTATGTCCTCGAGTTCCACCCTGTCCCAGCAGCCGGGCCCGAGGAGGGTCGTGGTGAGGACCACGATTGCCAGGAGTCTTCTGATCCTCACTTCCTGACATTGCCTCCTTTCGCGTTACGTGCGCGTTTTCTGACGCGGTCTGCGATCCAGAGCCCGATGGGCCAGCCATCGATGAGGATGACGCTATAGGGCCGCAAGATGTCAAAATCGATTTGCTGAGCTACGGTTATGCCAGACACGAAGAGGGCGGCAGTCGCTGTGAGGGCCGCGGTCACGACCAGGACAGGTGTGAGCGACCTGATGGAGAGCGCTGAACAAAGCATCAATGACGCTACCAGAATGGCCGCGGCGGTCTGCAGTGAACCCGAGATAAGCCATGTGGGAGCCAGGATAGCCTCGAACCGCTGGAAGAACCGGCCCAGGTAGATGAGGCGGGTCACCCTGATTAGCGGCACTGCTTGACGGTTGAGCGAGGGATAGGGGAAGACCATTTCGCATACTAGCAGCGTAAGGGTGAACGCCACCATGGCGGCGCCGACTGCCCAGCGTGCCGCCTTTCCAGCATGTGAGCTCTTGCGCAGATACGGGGATAGGATGCCCAAGGCGAGAACCTCTCCGTACATGGACTGCCGTACGCCGAATACCTTCAGAAGCTTCGCCGCGCCTGGCCCGAAAAGCGGTAAGATGGAGTCGACTGACCACATGTCGACCGCCAGAAGCGACGTGGCCAGGAGTAGCAAAATGACCAGCGCTGCCCCGACGACACACAGCCTGCTCAGGACCTCAAGGCCTCTCAGAGCGACAAACAGGGAAACGGCGACGCCAAGAACGATGACGTACTTCGTGGGTGTGAGGGGGAGCATGGTGATAGCCAAAGAGTCGCTGCACTCCCGGCAGCCCACGATCAGTAAACCCAGGTTGAGCAGGTAGAAAGCCATTCCCAGCACAGCGGCCGCGTACTTCCCGAGGAGCGTCCGGCTGATGGACACGATGTCTTCCCCGGGGTGCTCCCTAAGGACCGAGACGAGGCACCAGACCCAGACTACGCTGATGAGGCCCGAGAACATGGGCACGGTCCACGCTGCTGTCTGACCGTCTGTGGATATCTTCACCGGGTAGATCAGGAAGATCTTGGAGACAGAACTGATGAATAGGACCGCAGCGGCCTCTAGCCAACCGATGTGGCCGGCCGCGATCTTCGGCGTTTCGGCTCGCGTCTTCCGCCTCACTTCTGGCTATCACCGCCTTCGGCAAGCGGGTCGCTCTTCTTGATCCGCTGGATGTCGAGAGGACGCGTGTGTCCGGGTCGGTTCTTCATACTGCCCGGGGGCCCCTTCAGGATGAGGTCAGGTGAGTGGGGCCAGTTCGGGAAGAGGGGTGCCGTCACAGGCACTCCGAATGAGCGCAGGCTGAAGATGTGTGCCAGTAGAGCCAGGGTGGCGAAGGTCAGGCCGGGGATACCGAGGAGCGCTGCGGAGACTATCATGACGAATTTCAGTAGCCTCGCGTACAGGCTGAGGTTGTAGTTGGGGATGGCGAACGCCCCCAGACCGGAGATCGCCACGACGACGATCAGGATGGGACTGACGATGCTCGCCTGCACCGCAGCTTGCCCTAGCAGCACAGCTCCTACTATTCCGATCGTCGGCCCGATGACGGACGGGATCCGGATCACTGCCTCCCTGAGCAGCTCGAATACCACTTCCATCCCCAACACCTC